>Ga0265798_10009105_pt1 | contig 12504 bp, 11 predicted proteins | sample P3T30metagenome_FD_192430 | JGI IMG/M metagenome (GOLD analysis project Ga0265798, IMG submission 192430) | Plant litter microbial communities from East Loma Ridge, Irvine, California - P3 T30 | ecosystem: Environmental > Terrestrial > Plant litter > Unclassified | place: USA: California...
CGCGCCGCCGGCCTCGACCCGGCCGCGATGCTGGAGCAGAACGATTCGACCGCGTTCTTCGCGGCTCTTGGCGACCTCGTGAACCCCGGTCCGACCCGTACCAATGTCAACGATTGCCGCATCATCCTCGTCGGGTAGGTTCTTGAGGGGGGCGACCGGTTCGCCGGCCGCCGTGCCGGTGATCCTGGGGCTCGGCATCGCGCTCTTCGGCGCCGGCCCCGCGAAGGCCGACCTGCGCCTGTGCAACCAGACCGCCAGCAAGGTCGGCATCTCGCTCGGCTACCGTGATCCGCAGGGCTGGGTCACGGAGGGCTGGTGGGATCTGGCCCCGAAGGCCTGCGAGACGCTCCTGAAGGGGGCGCTGGCGGCGCGTTTCTATTACGTGTTCGCCGTCGACTACACGCGCGGCGGCGAGTGGAGCGGGCGCTCGCTGATGTGCACCCGCGACTCGGAATTCACGATCCGCGGGGTCGAGGATTGCCTGGCTCGCGGCTACGACCGGAACGGCTTCTTCGAGGTCGATACGGGCGAGCAGAAGAGCTGGACGATCCAACTCACCGATCCCAACCGGGCGGACGCGCCGGCCAAGCCTTGAGGATGCCGTCGCGCCCTTGACGCTGCCCCGGGCGGGATGCCTACACCCGCCCCCAACGAACCGACGCCGTCCGGGTCCAACCCCGAGACGAGCGCCGCGGAATACCCGGAGGATCCCGCTTGAAACGCTCGCGCCGTACAAAGATCGTCGCCACCCTTGGGCCGGCCTCGGACTCGCCGGAGATGATCGAACGCCTGTTCCGGGCGGGCGTGGACGTGTTCCGGCTCAATATGAGCCACCTGCCACGCGAGAAGCTGCCCGAGAAGGTCGAGGTGATCCGGGCGATCGAGCGCGAGGCCAAGCACCCGATCGGCATCCTGGTCGACCTGCAGGGCCCCAAGCTTCGGCTGGGCACCTTCGCGGAGGGCGCCGTGATGATTGAGACCGGCGCGACCTTCGTGCTCGACGGCGATCCCACGCCCGGCGATGCCAGCCGCTGCCACCTGCCGCACCCGGAGATCCTGGAGGCGCTCGAGGCCGGCCACGCCATCCTGCTGGACGACGGCAAGCTGCGTCTGACCGTGCTGGAGACCTCGGAGAACCGGGCCGTGACCCGGGTCGAGGTCGGCGGGAAGATCTCGAACCGCAAGGGCGTGTCGCTGCCCCACACGGTGATCCCGGTGCCGGCGATGACCGAGAAGGACCGGGCCGACCTCGATGCCGGCCTCAACGCCGGCGCCGACTGGATCGCCGTCTCCTTCGTCCAGCGTCCCGAAGACGTAGCCGAGGTCAAGAAGGTCTGCGCCGGGCGCGCCCTGGTGATGGCCAAGATCGAGAAGCCGCAGGCCCTGACCCGGCTCGACGAGATCATCGAGATCTCGGACGGCCTGATGGTCGCCCGCGGCGATCTGGGCGTGGAGATGCCGCTGGAGCAGGTCCCCGGCGTGCAGAAGCGGATCACCCGCAGCGCCCGCCGGTTCGGCAAGCCCGTGGTGGTGGCGACCCAGATGCTCGAATCGATGATCACGGCGCCGGTCCCGACCCGCGCCGAGGTCTCGGACGTGGCCACCGCGGTCTACGAGGGTGCGGACGCCGTGATGCTCTCCGCCGAGAGCGCCTCGGGCGCCTTCCCGGTCGGGGCCGTGGAGACCATGAACCGCATCGCCGAGCAGGTGGAGCGGGACTCGGTCTACTGGTCGATCATCCGGGCGCAGAGCGCGACGCCGGACGAGACCGCGGCTGACGCGATCGCGGCGGCCGCCCACCAGATGGTCGATGCGCTCAATCTCGACGCGATCATGGCCTGGACTAATTCGGGCTCGACGGCCCTGCGGCTGTCACGCGAGCGCCCGAACGCCACCGTGATCGCCCTCACGCCTCGGCGCGAGACCGCCCGGCGCCTGGCCCTCGCCTGGGGCACGCACCCGATCGTCACCAAGGATGCCAGCGACGTGGACGACATGTCGTTCCGCGCCGCCAAGTTCGCCGTGCGCGAGAAGTTCGCCGCGGTGGGCGACCGGGTCATCGTGGTGGCGGGCCTGCCGTTCGGCACCCCTGGGGCCACGAACCTCGTGCGGCTCACCTTCATCACCCGGGAGCACGCCGAGAAGGCGTGAGTCCTAATCCTTGAGCAGCGGCGCAGCCTCGCGCCTTTGCTCACCCGCGAACCGGACGATCTCGTCGGTCACGCGCTCCGCCGCCACGAAGTGGAGCATGTGACCGATCCCGGGCAGGAGCACGAGCCGAGCGCCTGGGATCGCCTTCGCCAGAGGCACCGCTTGGCTCTCACTGCGGACGATCGGGTCCGCATCGCCGGATATCACCAGGGTCGGAACGCGCAGGTCACCGTAGCGCGGGCTCTGAGCCGCCAGGGCGGCCGGCAGGCCGACGAGATCCTGAACGTTGGCGAGCAGCGTCCCGGGTCTCAGCACGAGGGAGGCCCGGACGAGCTCCGGGTATCCGGGTGTCTCCGACTGGGGCAGGAAGACCCGCTTGGCCGTCTCGGGAAGAAAATACTGGGCGACGGGCGGCCCGATCGTGCGGCTGAGAAGCCAGGCCACGGGCGGTTTGATGGCGAGACGCCAGTACCAAGGCAGGACCAGCATCCGCGACGGCATCGGCATCGCGACCGGAGCGGCCAAAACAAGGCCCGAGACCTGCGCCGGATGGTCGAGGGCGAGCGCCAGGGCCAGGGCTCCGGCCCAGGAATGCCCGAACACCAGCGCCGGGCCGACGCCCATTCGGTCGAGCGCCTCCGCGATGATCCGGGCCTGGATCGCGGGCGCCGCCGCCTCGCCGCCGTCGATCCGGTCGCTCCACCCGAAGCCCGGCCGATCGAAGGCGATCACCCGATAGCCCGCCGCTGCCAGTCGGCGGCCGATGCCCTCCATCGGATCGGAGGCGTTGGCCGAGGCACCGTGCAGCAGGACCACCGGCCGGCCGTTCGCCGGACCGGCCTGGATCGTCGCCAGACGCCCGCCGGCGACCTCGACGAAGGGTCCGGCGGGCGGGTTCGCGGCCCCGACCTTCAGGTCGATCACGAGGCTCGCGAGCGCGCTGAGGCCGAGAACCAGGCCCAGGATCGCGAAGGGGAGGGCGAGGAGCGTGAGGAGCAGTCCGACCACGCGGCTCACAGGTCGCGGCCGTCAACCTCCGGGGCTAGGCGGTCGACCGCCTCGCCGATCTTCTCCATCTTGGGATACAGCGCCCGCGCCCGGCGAAAGGCCGCGAGTGCCCGCGCCTTGTCATCGAGGGATTCGTAGATCCTGCCCATGGCGGCCCAGGCTTCGAAATGGCGCGGCTCCAGAACCAGTGCCCGGCGCAGGTCGGCGATGGCGTCGTCCTTGTCGGTCAGAAGCCAGAACACCGTGGCGCGGCGGTTCCACCCCTCCGACCAGTTCGGCTCCAGGGCGGTGACCCGGTCCATCAGCTCGGCCGCCAGGGGGAAGTCGTGAGCCGAGATGGCCTGCCGGGCACGATCGGTGAGCAGGTCCGCGGTTGGGCTGCCGGACGCGTCGAGACGGAGCTCGATGAGCTTCGCGATGCCCTTCGCCTCGGCGGGATCCTCGCTGGCGCGCAGGCGGGTGAACAGGTCATCGAGGCTGACCGGCTTCGGCGCCGGCTTGGCCTCGGGCGCCGATTTGACCTCCGGCGCGGCGCGGCCGGGCCGGATGGCATCGGGTGCCGCGTCGGCGGGCGTCGCGGCCAGAACCGGCAGGCAGACCAGGGCGGCGATGAAGCGTGTCGGCATGATGCCAGCAGAGTGTGCGCGGGTGTCGCGCTCGTCAACGTGCCGCGGTGCCGCGCACGCGAAAGCAGCCGCGGCCCGGCCGGGCGCGGCTGCTTTCGCGTGACGATCTGCACACTCCCGAAAGACCGAGCACGGCCTGACGGGACGTCGCTCCGATACCCGGCCTGAGCCGGGCAGACGGCCTCAGCCCTGGCGAGCCTTGAAGCGCTTCTGGGTCTTGTTGATCACGTAGACCCGGCCCTTGCGGCGCACGAGCTGGTTGTCGCGGTGACGGCCGCGCAGGGACTTGAGGGAATTACGGATCTTCATCGGTTTCTCGAGCCCGGGCGGGGCCGTCCATTCACGGGGGATCGGGAACGTGTCAGCGAGGCGGGACGCGGGGTCGCGTCCAGCGATCACGAAACACGCATCGCGGGATGGCGCCGCCATATCAGGATTCGCCACCGCAAGGCAAGGCGTCGCAGGCAAAGGTGAGGCAGGTGAGGCAGGCAGGCGAGGCGTGGAAGCCGCGGTGCCTCAATGGACGCTGTCGGCAGCCGGGACCGCGGGGCTTTCGACCAGCTGCCGCCCGATCTCGTGCAGCAGCGCGTCCATCAGGGGCTTCAGCCGGACGAAATCCGACTCGCCCAGGCCCTCGGCGACGTTGAACAGCGCCAGCGCCAGCTCGGCCACCCGGTCGATCCCGCTGCCGGGCGCATCGATCGCGCAGAAGGCGGACTCGTCGAGGAAGCCGTCGCGGCTGCTCTCCGTCACGTCGATGACGATGCCGCGGGCCTCGCTCACGATCCCGTCCGCGCTCACCACGAAGCGGCCGCGCGCCAGGACCCAGCGGACGTCGTCCGGCGTCAGCACGGTGCGGTACTGGGCGACGTACAGCCCACCGTGACGCTGGAGGTTCTTGACGATCGCGCCGACCCGCTGCCGGTCCTGCGGATGGACGCGTTCGAAGAACAGCGCGTAGGTCGTGCCGTGGCCGGTGGCCGAGCGTGGGATGCCGAGCATCGTAGCGGCGACGGAATCGCAACGCACGACATCGTCGGCGATCCGCCATTCCCAGGTCCCGACATTCGACGCCGCGAGGGCGCGGGCGACGATGTCCGTGTCCTTCCGCCGCGCGCGCGCATCCAAGCCCACCGGTCACGCTCCGAAACTGAGGGGAAATCCAGGTCCACGCACGCGGCAGAAGTCCTTGTGCGCGCACGCGGTATCTGGTCGACTCACTAGCCCGGCGCCCCCTGCGGCACAACGCAAACGAAGCCGCGGGCCGGTCCAATCCCCGCCCATCGATCGGTCCGGTTCAGGGGCGGGCATAGCCGCCCGCGAGCTGGCCCTTGCCGATCACCCGCCCGCGCATCGCGTCGAGGAGGGCGCCCCGACCAGGGCTGTCGGGCAGGTCGAGCACGCTTCCGATCGCGTAGATCTGGAACAGGTAGGCGTGGCGTCCATGGCCGCTCGGCGGATCGGGCGGGAGCCATTCGGGCCGCAAGAAGCTGTTTTTGCCGAGGCTCATCGGGGTGCCAGCCCGGTCGGGGCTCGCCAGCGTCCCCTCGTCGAGGCTGTCGACCGAGGGCGGAACATTCCACACGATCAGGTGAACGAGGGGCTGCAGCGTGGGGCTGCCGGCATCTTCGACCAGCAGGACCAGCGTGCCGGTCCCCGCCGGCACGCCGCTCCAGGCCAGGGGCGGCGAGAGGCCCGGCCCGTCCGCGGTGTAGTGTGCGGGGATCTCGGCACCGTCCGCGAAGGCGGGGCTCGTCAGCGTCAGCGTCTCCGGGACGTCGGCGAAATCCGCGTGAAAGGCGGTCTTCTGCATCCCGGCCTTGAGGCCGGACAGGGCCGCGCCGAGCGCGTGGGGAATCTTCTCGAGCATGGTTCGGGCCTCCGCTGCGGTCTCAACCGCGCGCGGAGGCTCCGGTTCAGGCGCGGCGCTCGGCCGCGACCATGTAGTTCACCGCCTTGTCCCGGCTGGTGCGCCATCCGTCGGTCAAGGGATTGTAGGCGACGCCGATCGTGTCGGTGACGTCGAGGCCGCCCGCCTGGATGGCGCGGCGAAACTCGTCGGGCGTCACGAACTTCTCCCAATCGTGCGTGCCCCGCGGCAACCAGCCGAGCACGTACTCGGCGCCCACGATGGCGAGCCCGAACGAGCGCAGGGTCCGGTTGAGGGTCGCGCCGAACAGCATCCCGCCAGGCTTCACGGCGGCGCAGGCGGTCCGCACGAAGGCCGGCATATCGGAGACGTGCTCCACCACCTCCATGATCAGCACGGCGTCGAAGATCTGGCCGGACGCGACCACCGTCTCGATGGTCTCGCCGCGATAATCCACCGGCACGCCGCCGGCCGCGGCGTGGGCGCGGGCCACCGCGATGTTCTGTTCCGCGGGATCGAGGCCGGTCACGGTGGCGCCGAGCCGGGCCAGGGGTTCCGACAGCACGCCGCCGCCGCAGCCGACATCGCACAGCGTCAGGCCGTCCAGGGGGAACGGCGCCTGCGGATCCCGGTCGAACCGGCGGCAGAGCGCGTCGCGGATATAGGCCAGGCGCACCGGGTTGAACCGGTGCAGCACCCGCATCGGCCCGGCCTCGTCCCACCAGGTCGCGGCGAGCGCGTCGAAGCGCGCGACCTCGCCGCGATCGACGAAGCCGTCCGTCCCGGGGTTCGTGGCTGCCCTGTCCATGCGCGATCCGTTCCGTCGAGGCCGGCGGTCCGCCTGCGATGCCCGAACGCCAGGCCGTCGCCGGGCGGTCCGGATCGGGGCGGCCGACGCGGCATATCCGGGCCGCCATAGCACGGCTGCCCCGGGGCCGTCGCCGCGGCGCGCCGGCACCGTGCTTGGCGGGTTCCATGCTTGGCCGGTTGTTGACACCTCAACGAGCCGCTTGTACCCGCCGGGCACTGTCCGGGACCCGCCAGGGCGGTTCGTCCCCAGTCGCCGCCGGGAACCCGCGAAGAACCATCATGCCCCGTCTGGTGATGAAATTCGGCGGCACCTCCGTCGCCACGCTCGACCGCATCCGCAACGTGGCCCGCCACGTCGCCCGCGAGGTCGCGGCCGGCTACGAGGTCGCCGTGATCGTGTCGGCCATGTCCGGCAAGACCAACGAGCTGGTCGAGTGGGTGAAGGACGCCAACCCGCTCTACGACCCGCGGGAGTACGACGCCGTGGTGGCCTCGGGCGAGCTGGTGACCGCGGGCCTCCTGGCGGTCGCCCTGCAGAAGGACGGCCTCAAGGCTCGCTCCTGGCAGGGCTGGCAGATTCCCGTGCTGACCTCGGATGCGCACGGCTCGGCCCGCATCGCCGAGATCGACCCGAAGAACCTCGAGGCGGGCTTCGCGAAGGGCGAGGTCGCGGTGATCGCCGGCTTCCAGGGCATCCATGCCGAGACCGGCCGGGTGACGACCCTCGGGCGCGGCGGCTCGGACACCTCGGCGGTGGCCGTGGCGGCCGCGATCCAGGCCGAGCGCTGTGACATCTACACGGACGTGGACGGGGTCTACACCACCGATCCGCGCATCGTGCCGAAGGCCCGGCGCATGGAGCGCGTGACCTTCGAGGAAATGCTGGAGATGGCGTCGCTCGGCGCCAAGGTCCTGCAGGTCCGCTCCGTGGAACTCGCCATGGTCCACCGGGTGCCGACCACGGTCCGGTCCTCCTTCGATCCGCCGGACGCAGCGCGCCCGGGCACCCTCATCTGCGACGAGGACGACATCGTGGAACAGCAGATCATCACCGGGATCGCGTTCTCCCGGGACGAGGCGCAGATCACCCTGCGCCGGGTCAAGGACAGCCCCGGCGTGGCCGCCGCCATCTTCGGGCCGCTGGCCGACGCGAACATCAACGTCGACATGATCATCCAGACCGTGTCGGGCGACCAGTCGACCACCGACATGACCTTCACGGTGCCGGCCGCCGAGTACGAGCGCACCCGCGCGATCCTCGACCAGGCGAGTCCGCAGATCGGCTACGCGCAGATCGAGGGGGCCACCGACGTGGTCAAGGTCTCGGCGATCGGGGTCGGGATGCGCAGCCACGCGGGCGTCGCAGCCAAGGCGTTCCGGGCTCTGGCCGAGAAGGGCATCAACATCCGCGCGATCACCACGTCGGAGATCAAGTTCTCCGTGCTGATCGATGCGGCCTATACGGAGCTTGCCGTGCGCACGCTCCACTCGCTATACGGCCTGGATCAGGCCTGAGCCTGGGGGGTTCTCGACGAGAGCGCCCACGGCCTGACCGGAACGTCGGCTCGGTGGACGAGGGCGCGCTGAAACAAGAGATCAGGTAAGGGGTTGGAATCACGTCCACTCGCATGGCGAGCGGTCGGGGTCTCATCAGCGGATCGGGTGTCTTGAGCTAGAACAGTCACGGGCCTTTCCGCCGAACCCGGAGATCTTCCGGGGGCTCGCGGCGCGGTCCATCCGGCGCCGGACGTTTCCCAGTCGGCGCCAAGGTTGCAGGGTGGTCGACGCCAAGGCCGCTCGCCGACGTTGGAACGACGAATCGATGCCCGCTGCGCCCGGAGGCCCGCGCCTGCTGCTGCGCCGCCTCCGCGAAGCGATGGCGGAGCCGGTCAGTCCCCAGGCACGCCTCGACCGCATCGTCGTCCTGATCGCCGCCAACGTGGTGGCCGAGGTCTGCTCGGTCTACGTCCTGAGGGACGACAACACCCTCGAGTTGTTCGCTACCGAGGGCCTGAACCGCGAGGCGGTCCACCAGACGCGTATGAACGCCGACGAGGGCCTCGTCGGCCTGATCGCCCGGACCGCCGAACCGCTTTCCCTCTCGGACGCGCAGAACCACCCGGCCTTCTCCTATCGGCCGGAAACGGGCGAGGAGGCTTATCACGCGTTCCTGGGCGTGCCCCTGCTGCGGGCCGGCAACACGCTCGGCGTGCTTACCGTCCAGAACCAGACCTACCGGGTCTATTCCGAGGAGGAGATCGAGGCGCTCCAGACGACCGCGATGGTCCTCTCGGAGATGATCGCCTCGGGCGAGCTGGAGGGCCTGGCGCCGGATGCCGGCACCGCCGCTCGCCGCCCGGTCGTCGCCCGCGGCATCGCGCTGGCGGACGGCATCGGGCTCGGCCACGTCGTGCTTCACGAGCCGCGCGTGGTGGTGAAGACGCTGATCGCCGAGAACGTCGAGCGCGAGGTCACGCGGCTCGACGCGGCGATCGAGGAGGTCCGCTCCGCCATCGACGCGCTGGTCGAGCGCGGCGACCGGATCGGCACCGCCGAATCGCGCGAGGTGCTGGAGACCGTCCGGATGTTCGCCCACGACAAGGGCTGGCTCCGGCGGATGCGCGAGGCCGTGGCCTCCGGCCTGACCGCCGAGGCCGCCGTCGAGCGGGTGCAGTCGGACAACCGCGCCCGGATGATGCGCCAGGCGGACCCGTACCTGCGCGAGCGCCTGCACGACCTCGACGACCTCGCCAACCGGCTGCTGCGCACCTTGATCGGTCCGGAGGCCGGTGGAGCCGTCATCCTGCCGGAGAACGCCATCTTGGTGGCGCGCACCATGGGGCCGGCCGCGCTGCTCGACTACGATTCCTCGACGCTGCGCGGCATCGTCCTGGAGGAGGGCGGTCCCACCAGCCACGTCGCCATCGTGGCCCGGGCGCTCGGCATCCCGGCGGTGGGCGAAGTCGAGAACGCCTCCGCCCTGTGCGATGCCGGCGATGCCATCATCGTCGACGGCGTGGCCGGCGAGATCCATGTCCGGCCCGGCCCCGAGGTCGAGGCGGCCTATGCCGAGATGGTGCGGCTGCGCGCCCGTCGGCAGGAGCAGTATCGGGCCCTTCGGGACGTCCCGGCCCAGACCCGGGACGGGGTTCGCGTCGGCCTGCAGCTGAATGCCGGCCTGCTGGTCGATTTCAGCCACCTGCACGAGACCGGCGCCGAGGGCGTCGGCCTATTCCGCACCGAATTGCAGTTCATGGTGGCCCAGCGCATGCCGTCGGCCGCGGAGCAGCAGGAGCTCTACCGCAAGGTGTTTGCGGCCTCCGCCGGCAAGCCCGTGACGGTCCGCACGCTCGATATCGGCGGCGACAAGATCCTGCCTTACATGGCCAAGCTCGAGGAGGAGAACCCGGCGCTCGGCTGGCGGGCGATCCGCATCGGCCTCGACCGGCCGGCCCTGCTGCGGATGCAGCTGCGCGCCCTCCTGAAGGCCGCTGACGGCGATCCGCTCAAGATCATGTTCCCAATGGTGGCCACCGTGGACGAGTTCGTCCGCGCCCGCGGCATCGTGGAACGCGAGAAGGCCTATCTGCGCCGCCACGGCTACCAGCTCCCCACCGAGTGCAGGCTGGGTGCGATGGTCGAGGTGCCCTCGCTGCTGTTCCAGATCGACGAGATCGCGAAGGAAGCCGACTTCCTCTCCGTCGGCTCGAACGATCTGATGCAGTTCCTGTTCGCGGTCGACCGCGAGAACCGCCGGGTCGCCGACCGGTTCGACCCGCTCTGCGTCGCGGCCCTGCGGGCGTTCCGGCTGATCGCCGAGCGGGCCAACGCGGCCGGTTGCCCGGTGACGGTCTGCGGCGAGATCGGCGGCCGGCCGCTCGACGCGATGGCGCTGATCGGCATCGGCTACCGCAGCCTGTCGATGTCGCCGGCCGCCATCGGCCCGGTCAAGGCGATGGTGCTCAGCCTCGATGCGGCCGCCGTGTCGGAGCTGATCGACGCCGAGATGGCCCGGATGCACGACGGCGATTCCCTGCGCCCGGCGCTCACCGCCTTCGCACACGCCCACGGCGTTCCTATCTAACCCGTGTTGCCGCTCTTGCCGAAGGTTCGGCCGGGGTTGTACGGCACAGCCACGACGCTTTCCGTCGGTGCGCTGCGGTTTCCGCGCGCGAAGGGAGGCGGCGTGGGGTGGGCCTCTGTCCTGCCGCGTCGGTCAACTTTAAGATCCCGCGCTCCCACCCCTGAGACGAGACCACGCCCGGCCTGGAACGTCGTGCGCCAGAACCTGCAGAAACACGGGCGATGATCCCCTTTCCCACCGAGCGCCTCGACGCCATCCTGGCGCGGCACGAATTCGTCACCGCGCAGCTCGCCACCGGCGAAGGCGAATCCGAGACCGTGATCCAGCTCTCTCGTGAGCTGTCCGATCTCGATCCCGTGGTGGACGCGATCCACACCTACCGGTCGGCGCTTGCGAACCTGGCGGGCCTGGAGGCGATGATCGACGAGGCCGGCACCGATCCGGAGATGCGCGCCCTTGCGGCCGAGGAGAAACCGGAGGCCCAGGATCAGCTCGAAGGCGCCTACCGGGCATTGCAGCTCATATTGCTGCCCAAGGATGCCGCCGACGAGAAGAGCGCGATCCTGGAAGTCCGTGCCGGCACCGGCGGCGACGAAGCGGCACTGTTCGCCGGCGACCTGTTCCGGATGTACGCGAAATACGCCGAGTCGAAGGGCTGGCGGGTCGAGGTGATTTCCGAGAGCGAGGGCACCGTCGGCGGGTTCCGCGAGGTCGTGGCGGAGGTGAAGGGCAAGGGCGTGTTCGCGCGCCTGAAGTTCGAGAGCGGCGCGCACCGCGTGCAGCGGGTGCCGAACACCGAGACGCAGGGCCGCATCCACACCTCGGCCGCCACCGTGGCGGTGCTACCGGAGGCCGAGGAGGTCGACATCGTCGTCAACGACGCCGACCTGAAGATCGATACGATGCGGGCCCAGGGCGCCGGCGGCCAGCACGTCAACAAGACGGAATCGGCAATCCGCATCACCCACCTGCCCACCGGTATCGTGGTCTTCGTCCAGGAGGAGCGGTCGCAGCACAAGAACCGCGCCCGGGCGATGTCGCTGCTGCGCGCCCGGCTCTACGACGCCGAGCGGACCGCAAAGGATTCCGCCCGTGCCGCCGACCGGCGGGCGCAGGTCGGGTCCGGCGACCGCAGCGAGCGCATCCGGACCTATAATTTCCCCCAAGGGCGGGTGACCGACCACCGCATCAACCTGACCCTCTACAAGCTGGAGGAGGTCATGGCCGGCACCGCGCTGGACGAGGTGGTGGACGCGCTCATCACCGAGCATCAGGCCGAGTTGCTGGCCGCCGAAGGCATGGCCTGAGCGGCGGCGTGATCGCGGGAACGAGCCGGGGCCTATCGCGGCGGGAGGCCCTGCGTCGGGGAACCACCCTGCTCAGCTCCGGCGGCAACGCGGAAGCCGCGGGGGACGCGCGCTTCCTCCTGCTGGGCCTGCTCGACCTCGACGTGCGCGACCTCCTTCTCGACGGGGACCGGATTCTCGACGCGCAGGCTGGCGACGCCCTCGACGCGGCTTTCGCGCGGCGGCTCGCCGGCGAGCCCGTGGCCCGCATCCTTGGCGCCTGGGAGTTCTGGGGCCTGCCATTCAGGCTGGCGCCCGAAACCCTGGTTCCGCGTCCCGATACCGAGACCCTGGTGGCGGCGGCGCTCGCCTGCGCTCCGGACCGGGCGGCACCACTCCGGTGCCTCGACCTCGGCACCGGCTCTGGCTGTATCCTGGTGGCGCTCCTGAGCGAGCTGCCGCAGGCCAACGGGCTCGGCCTCGACCGGTCACCGGCAGCCCTGCGCATCGCCCGGCACAACGCGGTCGCCAACGGGGTCGGCGGCCGGGCGGCCTTCGCGGCGGGGGATTGGTGCGACGCCCTCCGGGGCGGCTTCGACCTTGTGGTTTCGAACCCGCCCTACATCGTCCGCCACGTCATCCAGCACCTCGACCGGGACGTGCGGCTGC
>Ga0265798_10009107_pt1 | contig 12495 bp, 14 predicted proteins | sample P3T30metagenome_FD_192430 | JGI IMG/M metagenome (GOLD analysis project Ga0265798, IMG submission 192430) | Plant litter microbial communities from East Loma Ridge, Irvine, California - P3 T30 | ecosystem: Environmental > Terrestrial > Plant litter > Unclassified | place: USA: California...
AAGTTCCGCGGGAAGCCAGCACCGAAAATATTGGCGCTCACACCTGCGACCGTGCCGGTGTTGAACATTGTATTAATTGCACATTTGGCATGATCAGCCATGATGAGCCCACAAAATTGCAGCCCGGTTTTACGGAAGCTCTCTTTCTGGTAGTCCCACAAGCGTACTTCAGCATAGTTATTCTTCAGGTTACTGTTGTTGGAGTCCGCACCGATGTTGCACCACTCCCCCAATACAGAATTTCCAAGGTAACCTTCATGTCCTTTTGAGGAATGTCCCCAGATAACGGCATTGTTGATTTCACCAGCTACGCGGCAGTAAGGTCCAATGGTTGTTTGTCCGTAAATCTTCGCACCCATCTTCACCTGGGAGTCGTGGCAAAGCACAAATGATCCCCTAATGTTAGCGCCTTCCCATACCTGCGCGTTCTTGCCAAGATAGATGGGTCCGGGTTTAGCGTTAAAGGTTGAACATTCTGCCTCAACACCCTCCTCAACAAATATATCCTGACCGATTACAGTGTTTGTGGAACTAAGCGCGGCGGAGGTCCTCCCAGCGGTCAACAGTTTGAAATCCTTACGGATTTCGGCATCATTGAATCTGAATATATCTTCGGGATGAACAATACGTATGAAGGCTGCTTCATAGGCGACCGGTCGTCCTTGCGGCTGTACCGGATCGAAGTGCATACCTGGCTCCAGTCTTGCTGCAAGCAAAAGGTCATCCTTCATCAAGACATCCCCGATTTGCAATGCACTTATAACATCAACCAGTTGCGTATCAGGACATACGGAGCCGTTGATGTAAAATTCGACGTTTGATTTAGACTGATATTTGGTGGAGAGATAAGCCTGCGTGATAAACCCAGCATCTGCATGCAGGTATTTAGACCACTTTTCAGCTATTGTTAATATACCCAGCCTGAGATCGGCAACGGGTCTGGTAAAGGTTAATGGACGGAGCGAATTCCATGCACCATCATCAAATAAATTGATTGTCATAAGCAACAAAAATAAAAAAAGTCCCGGTGCGAGATGCATCGGGACTTAAAATAAAAGTCTTTATTTTTGAATTACTTCTTAGCGTAACGGGTTTTGAATTTATCGATACGACCAGCAGTATCAACAAGTTTCATTTTACCAGTGTAGAAAGGGTGTGAAGTATGAGAAATCTCCAATTTGTATAATGGATATTCATTTCCATCTTCCCAAGTAGTCGTCTCTTTGGTATCTACACAAGATTTAGTTAAAAAAGAATAATCGTTAGACATATCTTTAAATACTACGAACCTATAGTTTGATGGATGCAGATCTTTTTTCATGATATTATATTTTTATACTTAGTTGTCGCTTATTTTTAAGGTTGCAAATATCCTAATTTTATTAAACATATACAAGCATCAACGAAGATAATTTACATTTTATATTTGTTGACATAATTCAATCAACACCCCATTGGTATCTTTTGGGTGCACAAAACACACCAATTTTTGGTCTGCACCCTTCTTAGGCGCCTCATTCAACAACACAAAGCCTTCTGCTTTCAACCTAGCCATTTCAGCAACGATGTCATCCACATCAAAAGCAATATGATGTATGCCCTCCCCTTTCTTCGCCAGAAACTTCGCAATCGGACTGTCGGGCCCGGTTGCTTCTAAAAGTTCAATCTTGTTCTCCCCAACTTTAAAGAAAGAAGTATTTACCTGTTCGCTCTGCACAAGCTCCTGTTTATAGCTCGGCGTACCAAGAATTTTTTCGTAAACAAGGTTGGCGCTTTCGATGTTTTTAACTGCAATACCGATGTGTTCTATTTTATTCATCTTTTAAGGTTATCCAATTGTAAAAATAAGGGAATAATTGCTATAGAAAAGTCGACAAATATACGCTGGCGATCTTTTTTCTTATCTTTGTGTATAAAACAAGACCCAATATTTTATGGAACTTCCTATTTATCTAGATAATAATGCAACGACTCCCCTTGATCCAAGGGTGTTAGAAGCGATGCTCCCATATTTCACCAACAAGTTTGGTAACGCGGCGAGCCGTAATCATGCTTTTGGCTGGGTTGCTGAAGAAGGTGTAGACTATGCACGTGAGCAGGTGGCTAAGCTAATTGGCTGTACTGAAAAGGAAATCATTTTTACCTCTGGTGCTACGGAAGCAGATAACCTTGGTATCAAAGGTGTTTTCGAGATGTACCAGGACAAAGGTAACCACATCATCACTGCAACTACAGAACATAAAGCAGTTTTAGATACCTGCAAACACCTGGAGAAGCTTGGCGCAAGGGTTACTTACCTGAACGTTAAAGAAGATGGCTTAATCGATCTTCAGGAGCTTGAAGCTGCAATGACCGAACAAACCATTCTGGTAACCATCATGTATGGTAACAATGAAATCGGCGTTGTACAACCAATCAAAGAAATCTCTGCTATTGCACATAAATATGGTGCCCTGTTCATGACAGACGGTACTCAGGCTGTTGGTAAAATTCCTGTTGACGTAAATGCTGACGGTATTGATTTGATGGCTTTCACCGCACACAAGATGTACGGTCCTAAAGGTGTTGGCGTACTTTACGTTCGTCGTAAAAACCCAAGGGTTAAAGTTACTGCACAGATCGACGGTGGTGGTCACGAACGTGGTATGCGTTCAGGAACACTTAACGTACCGGGTATTGTAGGTCTAGGTAAAGCATGTGAGTTATGCAGACTGGAAATGGCTTCTGAAGCAGCAAGATTGTCTGCTTTAAGAGACAAACTGGAAAGCGCATTGACCGTTCTTGAAGAAAGCTACGTAAATGGTAACCGCGAACACCGCCTGCCACATGTAACCAACATCTCTTTCAAATATGTAGAAGGTGAAGGTCTGATGATGGCGATGAAAGATCTTGCCGTGTCATCAGGTTCTGCATGTACTTCAGCGTCCCTTGAACCTTCTTATGTGTTGAAGAGCCTTGGTCTATCTGATGATCTTGCACACTCTTCTATCCGTTTCGGGCTAGGTAGATTTACAACTGAAGCGGAAATTGATTATGCAATTGAAAACACCAAAAAAGCGGTACTTCATTTGCGGAACCTTTCTCCACTATGGGAGATGTTCAAAGATGGTGTTGACTTAAGCAAAATTGAATGGGCAGAGCACTAATGCGCTGCAACTAACAAAAAATATTAACAGGCCTTAAATGGTCCGGAGGAAAATAAAATGGCATACTCAGAAAAAGTAATGGAACACTATACCAACCCTAGAAATGTTGGTACATTAAATAAAGACAGTAAATCTGTAGGTACAGGACTTGTTGGTGCACCTGAGTGCGGCGACGTAATGCGTCTTCAGATTGAAGTTGATGAAAACAATGTAATCACAGATGCAAAGTTTAAAACCTTTGGTTGTGGATCTGCAATCGCTTCATCTTCTTTAGCTACTGAATGGTTAAAAGGTAAAACTGTTGACGAAGCTTTAGCGATCGACAACATGGACATCGTTGAAGAATTAGCACTTCCACCAGTAAAGATTCACTGTTCTGTATTGGCAGAAGATGCAATTAAATCTGCAATCAACGACTACCGCGTTAAAAATGGTATGGAGCCAATCGAATTGGCGAAATCACACCACTAGTTCTAAAATCGGGCATGTGTTCTATTGCCTACATTTTATAGTTAGTAAATTAAACGATATACAATGATTACAATAACTGATAAAGCTAAAAGCAAAATTGATCACCTGATGCAGGACGGAAACATGGACAGCGAATATTTCCTGCGTGTTTCTGTAAAAGGTGGCGGATGTTCCGGCTTGTCCTACAATCTCGACTTTGATAACGAGTCAAAAACCGGCGATCAGTTTTTTGAAGATAAAGGAATCAAGATTGCTTTGGATATGAAATCCTTCCTATACCTGGCTGGAACAGAATTAGACTTCTCGGATGGCTTAAATGGTAAAGGTTTTAATTTTCATAATCCAAATGCCAGCCGCTCCTGCGGATGCGGAGAAAGTTTTTCTGTTTAAATACATTAATTAGAGTGTAAAAAGGGGCGTTTGCCCCTTTTTTTGTGCCTAAATTTGCCTGGGCACTTTCGGGTTGCATAATTACAATGAAACCTTTATCATTGCTCTCCCAAATTAACAAACAGTTATATGGTAATCTTTAATGAATTTTCTACCGTTCCAAGTCTCTTGAGAAACGTCGTAGAGAACATCCATACACCCGATCATACTTTCCTCAAACAGAAAAAAGGTGATGATTGGGTTGACATCTCTTTTCAGACAACGCTTGAAAACGCTGACGCCGTCTCAGCTTTCTTTCTGCGGAAAGGGATCAAAAAGGGCGACCGTATGGGCCTCATCATTGAGAACTCCCCGGAGTACGTCTATTATGATCAGGGTATACAACAAATTGGGGCCATCAATGTCTCCATCTATCCAACCCTATCAGAGCATGAGGTAGAGTATATCATTAATGATTCCGGCATCAAATCCATCCTTGTTGGTAGCCCCTTTCTCTTCAAAAAGATTCTAAAGATTGCAAGGAACTGTCGCGAGCTACGCTATGTTATTCCCGCATTTGCGGATATGGACAAGATTACCGTTCCAGCAGATTTTCAAAAAGAAATCATTCACTTCAACACCGTATTGGCAACGGCGGAAAACATCACAGAAGCAGAGCTAAAACATATTGCTGAAACACGGCAGGCCTTACGTCCTACTGATCTCTCTTCTTTAATCTATACTTCCGGCACAACTGGTACACCTAAAGGCGTTATGCTGTCACATAGCAACTTCGTTGAAAACGTGAAGGTGTGCCTGCAACAGATCCCTGTGATTGACAAGGATGATCTATTTCTATCCTTCCTTCCGCTATCTCACGTTTTCGAACGTACAGCAACGTATCATGTGTGCTGTGCGCAAGGCTGTACAATTGCTTACGCACAGAGCCTTGAGTTGCTGGCGAAGAACATGGCAGAGGTAAAACCAACCGTCATGAGCTGTGTACCGAGGCTACTTGAGCGCATTCACGACAAAGCGATAAAAAGCGGAACCGCTGCCGGCGGCATGAAAGCAAAAATCTTCATGTGGGCGCTTGAAACGGGACAGCTATACCGCAATCAAAAGGAAGCCGGCAAAAGCCCTGGCGTAATCTTAAGCTTAAAACAGAATACTGCCGATAAACTGGTCTTCAGCAAAATCAAAGAAAAAACCGGTGGTCGTTTAAAATTCATGATCTCCGGTGGCGCTGCCTTGCCTAAAAACGTGGGTGAGTTTTTCGGGAACCTTGGTATCAAGATTTTGGAAGGATTTGGTCTTACAGAAACATCACCTGTGATGTCTGTAACAGAGTATCACCGTCAGGTTTACGGAACAGTAGGCCGCGTAATTCCTGGAATTGAAGTTGGTATTCAGGATGTAGAAACCAAAAAGTTCATCAGCATACAGACCCATGAGACCTTCAATGAAGGATTCGAATGTGAAGAAGGGGAAGTTGTGGTACGTGGCCATTGTGTAATGCAGGGCTATTTTAACAAACCTGCTGAAACTGCTGAAGCCATTGATATCGAAAACTGGTTCCACACAGGTGATATTGGCCGCTTCTACAAAGGCAATCTGCAAATCACAGATCGTATTAAGAACATGATCGTTAATGCTTATGGCAAGAATGTTTATCCAACACCCGTTGAAAACATCTATCTCAAAAGCTTAAAGATCGAATCTATATTCCTGATTGGCGACAAGCGCGAATACCTTACCGCGATCGTGGTGCCCAACCGGGAGACCTTACAAGAGCAATTCAAGCTGACCGATGCCTACTTCGCGCAGCCCGAGTTATTTATTGAAGACGCGGAAATTCTGAGCTGGATTAACCAGGACATCAGAAAGCTCTCTAATGAACTGGCGAAATTTGAACGCATTAAGAACTTTAAGCTAAAGCGCAATCCATTTAGCATGGAAGAAGGTGAAATGACCCCAAGCATGAAGCTTAAGCGTAAGGTCATCGAGCGAAAGTACGCTGAACCCATCAACGAGATGTACAAAATGGCCGTAGAAGCAGATTAGATTTACTATTTTTGCAGTCATTTATTTTCATAAAACTTCTCCGGCAAAAGCCGGAACATATATCCATATGAGCTTATCAGAATTAGAAATATTACGCCGTAATGCATTATCCGAATTACGGAAATTAGGTATTGATCCATATCCTGCAGAGCGTTTCGACATCAATGCCAACGCTGCAGATATACTTGCCAATTACGAAACAAACCCTGATGCCTACAAAAGCATCAGCCTTGCAGGAAGAATCATGACCCGCAGGATCATGGGAAGTGCCGCATTCGTGGAACTTCAGGACTCAACCGGCAGGATCCAGATCTACTTAAAACGTGATGAGCTTTGCCCGGAAGAAGATAAAACACTTTACAATACGGTATTTAAAAAGCTGCTTGACCTTGGTGACTTCATCGGTGTTGAAGGTTATGCCTTTACCACACAAACTGGTGAAATTTCCATCCATGTAACTTCTTTTAAACTGTTAGCAAAATCATTAAAACCGCTTCCAATCGTTAAACGTGATGAAGAAGGAAACATCTATGATGGCTTTACAGACCCGGAGTTGCGCTACAGACAACGCTATGTTGACCTAACGGTTAACCCGGATTTCAAACAGATTTTTATCAATCGTTCAAAGGTGATCAACACCATGCGCAGCTACTTCAATGAGCAAGGATGGATGGAAGTTGAAACACCTATACTTCAGCAAATCCATGGTGGTGCTGCCGCAAGACCCTTTGCAACACACCACAATACGTTGGATATGCCATTATACCTAAGGATTGCGAATGAGCTTTACCTGAAAAGGCTAATTGTTGCAGGCTTTGACGGTGTTTATGAGTTTGGTAAGATGTTCAGAAATGAAGGCATGGACCGTACGCATAACCCGGAGTATACCGCAATGGAAATCTATGTGGCTTACAAAGACTACATCTGGATGATGGGCATGGTGGAAGAATGTCTTGAACGTATTGCAACCACCATTCATGGAAAACCGGTTGTAACCGTAGGAAAACACGAAATCAACTTTGCCGGACCTTACGAGAAACTAACCATGTATGAGTCTATCGAGAAATATACTGGCATCGATGTTTCTGCAATGACCGAAAACGAACTTGCAGATACCTGCAGACAGTTGGGCATTGAGGTTGATGACAGCATGGGTCGTGGTAAACTTGTGGACGAGCTGTTCTCTGAGAAAGTGGAGGCGAACTTAATTCAGCCAACATACATTACCGACTACCCTATTGAGATGACGCCGCTTGCGAAAAAACACCGTAGCAAAGAAGGACTGGTTGAAAGGTTTGAATTGTTTGTAAACGGAAAAGAAATCGGTAATGCATATTCCGAATTAAATGACCCGATCGATCAGAAGGAGCGTTTTGAAGATCAGCTTAAACTTGCTGCCAGAGGTGATAGCGAAGCTATGGCTATGGATGACGATTTTGTAAGGGCGCTGGAATATGGTATGCCACCTACATCAGGCCTTGGTATCGGTATCGATCGTTTAGTAATGCTGATGACCAACCAGTCGACCATACAGGAAGTACTGTTCTTCCCGCAGATGCGTCCGGAGAAAAAAGCGAAGGTAACCGAAGATCAGGACTTTGTTGAAGCAGGTGTACCACTGGAGTGGGTACCCGCAATCCGCAAAATGGGCATCAACACCATTGAAGACTTGAAAGCCGCTAATCCAAACAAGGTTTTTAACGACCTGGGAGGTATGCGTAAGAAACTTAAGATGGATGTGCCTATGCCAAGCAAAGAAGATGTTATGACCTGGTTCGCTTAAACAGAACTAACTTATATGAAATGCCCGCATTGTCTTACGACACTGCGGGCTTTTTTCGTTTATACCGTGCCTTGTTTTACTAATCCAGACCACTGCAGCAGCCCCCATACAGCGATACCATTCTGGCGTACTGCGTTCGGGTCAAACGCACAGCAAACCCAGACCAAACGCACACCAGACGCACACGGAACGCACATTTCATGTGGGTTTGCTGTGCGTTTGGTCTTTAACTGCTCTGTCCTTGATCTTTGCTTGTCTTTAGCGCAGTTGAGTACCAGCGCCAGTCTGATAGGCAACAAACCCAAGATACAGCTGCAATAAAAAAGGGGTTCATCGCTGAACCCCCTTTTTTGATATCCAAGATATCCTGATATGAATTGTCTACATCATCTGTATCTGATCTGTTGTTTGTCTAACATCACCATCTGATCTTTCATTTGTTTGATCTGATCGGCAAGCAACTTATTCTTATCTGCTTTCTTTGCTTCCGTCAGGTACATCTGGGCTTCGCGTTTGTTACGTTTACCCATCGCGATACCAGCAAGGCTAAGTTTTGCCAATGCGATATTGTGATCCATCTGCAGGCCTAAAGAAAGTGCTTTCTTGAAATACTTCTCAGACTGCATTGGTGCTTTTCTAGATTCAACCAAACCAATCAGCAGGTTATAGTATCCATGTTGCGCACGTACCAGCTGCGTTTCATAGTTGGTGATTCGCTTCAAAAACCCTTCAGCTTTCGGCATATCGTCTTTTCTCAAAAACCATTGTGCCAGCAGCATGTTCTCATTATAAAAATATGTTGCAAGAACAAGGATACTGATTAACACAGCGAGAATGCCCCATCCCCAATATCCAAAAACCATTAGTGCTATTGCACCACCCAGGATTGAAAACCCTATTATTAAACGAAAAATGTTTGGCATAAATCAATTGTAAATTTTGTGCAAATATCGTGTTTATATACTTAAAATCAGATTTAAACTTCTAAATTCAACAATTAAAAACGTAACAACATCCTACCCTATGAATAAACTATTAACGCTTTTAGTCCTTTTTGTGGGCTTTCAGGCAAGTGCACAAGAGCTGAACAAGAAAAAGCAGGACCCCTTCAGAAATAAAGAAATTATGATCAATAACTGCACAAGAGAAAGCGTGTGTAACTTCCCGGAATTTAAAACCATGTACGACACGATGTATGAAAGCTATGCACCAGATGCTGCCGTACTGAGTTCACTTAAACCTTTAATGGAAGGTGTTAAAATCACCATTGTAATGGGTACATGGTGTGGAGACAGCAAGTTGCAGGTTCCTCATTTTTACAAAATCACTGATCAGCTAGGCATTGCTGCTGAAGACATGACCCTGATCTGTGTGGATGGCGAGAAAAAAGCGGAGCATGGCTTGATAGACGGCATGAACATCGAGCGCGTACCCACATTCATATTTTCTAAAGACGGAAAAGAAATCGGCCGCATCGTAGAATCTCCAAGAGATACGTTGGAGAAAGATGCGCTGGACCTCTTTAGCAAGAAGTAGCAGATGGGGATAACTTTTGAACCCGGCTGGGAAAGTGTGTTGGCACAGGAGCTGGAGAAACCCTATATGCAAGCGCTTCGGGAATTTTTAAAAGAGGAGAAAGCACGCGGCGAGCAGGTTTACCCGAAGTCTTCAGATGTTTTCAACGCTTTCAGGCATACGCCCCTGGACAAAGTAAAGGTTGTGTTACTGGGCCAGGATCCTTATCATGGGCCAGGACAGGCGCATGGACTCTCCTTTTCTGTACAAAAAGGTGTAGCCGTACCACCATCCTTAAGAAACATGTACAAAGAACTCGCTACAGATGTTCCGGGATTCCAGATACCTGCGCATGGCGATTTAACCAGTTGGGCAGATCAAGGTGTACTTTTACTAAACGCGACACTGACGGTTCGAGCACATCAGGCGGCATCCCATCAGGGAAAAGGCTGGGAAACCTTTACCAATCATGTCATTACAGAGCTTTCTGCCCGTAAACAGGGTTTGGTATTTTTACTATGGGGTAAGTTCGCGCAGAACAAGGCGCAGCTGATTGATTCGGGAAAACACAATTTGCTGAAGGCAGCGCACCCATCTCCACTATCGGCACACAATGGATTTTTCGGGTGTCGCCACTTTTCAAAGACTAACGAAATCTTGCTGGCAGAAGGCCAGACCGACATTGACTGGCAAATACGCTAGCGGAAATTCAATTATACCGCTAGTATTCTAACGGTATAATTGGTTCTTTTTTGGTTGTAGACATGATCATCATCGTCTGAAAAGTTTTTACAACCGTTATCTTGCTGATCTTTTCCATAATCAGTCTTTCATATGCTTTGATATCATGCACGTAGACCTTCAATAAAAAGTCGGCCTGGCCGGTTACGTGGTGACATTCAGTAATCTCTTTAATTTGATTCACCTCATCAAGAAAGGTCTGGATGGTATTATTCTTATGGAAATCAAGCTGCACCTGAATAAAGGTTTTAATGCCCAATCCAAGTTTTTCTTCATCTACCAGCGCGTGATAGCTCTTGATATATCCGGATTGTTCAAGTTTTCTAACACGTTCCAATGTAGGAGCTGGAGATAATCCAATTTCCTGCGATAACAGCAGATTTGTAATTCTACCATTCTCCTGAAGCAGTCTCAGTATTTTTAAATCTATTTTGTCCAATTCAGCGGCCATATGTAAGGTTGTTTACTTTCAAAGGTAATTAGAAATCATTCTGAACCAAATTAAATTCGCAAAAGATCGCATTTTTAATAGATTATTTTTTTCCAAAAAGCTGGATTTAGGGCGGCAGAATCTACTTTGTGGCAATAATCTGTTTTGGTCAGTAGGATTCTATTATGCATTTTGAGTGCTGAGGTTGTGAATTTATGTAAAGCGCTAATGGATGGTAAACCGATTTAGCGGAAAGTAAAGAGTGATATGCGAAGTGCTGTGAGCGACCTTTTGCATGAGGTAAAGTGTTTGTCAATATTCTGATTTTGAATTTAGACTTAAAATTTTGCGCGAAACTTCCATACAAAATTAAATTTGCTAACTTACAGGTATGATATTTGGAGGAAGCAAGGGCAAAAAATAATATGGAAAAAAACGACCAGACCACGGTTTAGGAATATGCAGACTGAGAATAGAAAGCGGGATGGCGAGTCGCTAGCCGAGGTACATCAAAGTGTTGAAACGAATAAAAGAACAGGTTGGAGGCGCATATTAAGCTTCCTTGGCCCAGCTTACCTGGTAAGTGTTGGCTATATGGATCCGGGAAACTGGGCAACAGATCTTGCGGGTGGAAGCAAGTTTGGTTATCAGTTGATCTGGGTATTACTCATGTCCAACCTCATTGCGCTGCTGCTGCAGTCATTGAGCTCCAGGCTTGGCATTGTCCGCGGTCTGGATCTCGCACAGGCCTCGAAAAACACCTATCCCAAATGGGTTAACATCCCCTTATTTGTACTTGCACAAACCGCAATCATTGCCTGCGATCTTGCCGAAATTATCGGTATGGCCATTGGTTTACAGTTGTTGTTTGACCTGCCTTTACTTTATGGTATAAGCATCACCATCCTCGACACCTTTGTGCTATTGTTCCTGATGAACAAAGGGATGCGGAAAATGGAAGCATTCATCGTGTCCATGGTATTCATTGTGGGCCTCTCCTTTCTGGTAGAAATGTTTATTGTGGAACCGAGCCTTGTGGAAATTGCAAAAGGTTTTGAGCCAAGTATGCTTTCTGGTGAGGCGCTATACATTGCTATCGGTATTATTGGTGCAACCGTGATGCCGCATAACCTATACCTTCACTCCTCTCTGGTGCAAACCAGGAAGTTTGATCGGGATAGTAAGGGCATCAAAGAAGCTTTAAAGTTCAACTTTATTGATACGGCAGTTGCACTGAATCTAGCATTTTTCGTGAATGCGGCGATCCTTATTCTTGCTGCTGCTGCCTTCTATAAAAATGGTATGCATGAAGTTGCAGAGATCCAGGATGCCCATAAGTTGTTGGGTAATATCTTCGGGAACGTTGCACCTACGCTGTTTGCTATAGCGTTGATTGCTGCAGGGCAAAGTTCAACCGTTACCGGCACACTGGCGGGTCAGATCATCATGGAAGGGCACCTGAACTTACGCATTCAACCCTGGTTGCGCAGGTTACTAACGCGACTGCTGGCCATTATTCCCGCATTCTTTACCATACTCTATTTTGGAGAAGACGCCCTTGGCGGCTTGTTGATTCTTAGCCAGGTGGTGTTGAGCTTGCAGTTGGGCTTTGCTGTTATTCCTTTGATTCATATTACCTCGGACAAGAAGCACATGAAAGAATTTGCTTTGAAGAACTGGGTGAAGATTCTTGCCTGGACAAGTGCACTCGTCATTGTGATTCTAAACGTGAAACTTGTGATTGAGGAGATCAGCTTATGGGCACAGTCGGCAAGTAGTCTGTTAATCTATGGCTTAGTCGTTCCTGTGGCGGTACTCATTGGTTTCCTGCTGGTATTTGTTTTTGTGTATCCGCTGATTAAAGACCAGCGCGTAGGATCAAACGTTCCCCACGGCAATGCCCTGGCGATTGGTCCGATTGAGCATTTGGCTTACAGGCGAATCGGGATCTCTGTTGATTTCTAGAAAAATGATTT
>Ga0265798_10009108_pt1 | contig 12495 bp, 18 predicted proteins | sample P3T30metagenome_FD_192430 | JGI IMG/M metagenome (GOLD analysis project Ga0265798, IMG submission 192430) | Plant litter microbial communities from East Loma Ridge, Irvine, California - P3 T30 | ecosystem: Environmental > Terrestrial > Plant litter > Unclassified | place: USA: California...
ATGAATTCGACTACTCTTGCGCAAGTTCCGAGAAGCCTTCGACTTTGAATCATCCATAGGGGAAGCTGGAATCTTGTTTCCGCCTTGCATGCTGGTTTTGACGTACCGTCTAGGCACGTTAAAGAACGTTACAACAGGTACTTGAGGAGACGAAGAAAAGGAGGATGAGGAAGAAGGTGACTGAGCAATTGGCGGCAAAGTACTTGTCAACATCTTGGATATCAACGACGAGGCAGGTGATCTAAGAATTGTGTTGCAAGAAGGCGCGGTTCATTGTCCCGTTGAACAGGAAGGGAGGGTCCGCATTGGACGAACCACCTCACATTCTAAGCTTCTTTCAATGCATTATGCGGTACACAGAATTGGAGCCATTGCGCTTTGATGGTTGAGCCGCTGCAGTCCAGTAAAATGATTGTTTCCGACAGGTGCCGCCGATCTCCACTGGGGTTTCTTTGTTCTTGCCACTTCCAGAAGCGGCCAGGACACATTGCTACATTCCTGCGCCCGCTATGCAAGGGGGTATAACAATGCAAACCCGTCTTTCACCCACTGTTATAGAGTGTCTGGTCTCGGAAATCACGCAGCGGCACTGCGGGCTGAACCAATGCGTCCACCCTCCAGGCAGGGCGTAATATATGCAGTGTCGCTCGGCACCAGGAAAGTCTTTGGAAATGCTTAACCAAGTTCTAGACAGTGTCTCTAGCATGACGTGCTAGTACCCGGGAGGGAATTTCAGGTTGAAACTCCATCCTTCTTCTGTATCTGGTTTCTCCCCTTTGTCGGAACCCAACAACCTCTGCTCGATGTTGACGGTTTGGTTCCCGCGTACAAGGATGGCGGCTTGTTTTCCGATTAGTCCATGGGCGGGCCCGCTGAGTTGAATATCGTCCCTGGTACTTGGTCAGTCTGGAACAATGTGAGTGTGTCTCAATCGACTTACCAAAATAGGTGCTCGGCTGGAGCGGAGCATTTCTGAATGTCGGCCAACTGCAGTGCCATCGTACTACCTCGCGGCGAAGCAAGACAAGGCTGCTCAATATATTCGAAAAGAGGTGCTTGCTTGCCCACGCCGGCCGCATCAGAGATCTGTCTCATATACAGCTGTTTAGCCCGGACTTCCTGCATGATCAAGTCATTTGGCTCTGGCATGTAGATGGTTCCATTCTCCCACTGAGACGCGACTCTGGCCAAAACAGTGTTCCAATACGAGTACAAGAAAACCAGATGATGCTGAGTCTTTGCGAATTCAGCCTCGCGTATAGCCTTCTTTCTTGGTTGAAACGCGGGAAGAAAAGTAACGTCAATCATCTTCGGGATTACGACTTTGGGTGGGAAGATGGTGTGTTCGGCCAAGACGTCGAGTTCACGGAACAGCGCTTCGATGCTCTTCTCAATCGCGGCCATACCGATTCGTTTCTCTACCGCCGAATATTCCAATAGGTCCCACAAGCCGAAGAAGACAGTAAAATATGTCCACTCATCCACCTTGCGGAACCGTTGCGGGACAATTCGTCTTGCTTTGTTGTATGTGACGAACTGTTCCACTTGCGTCTTGAAGTCGAACGGAATCACCGCGCTGTCGTTGCTTTTCGCGCCTTTCGCTTCCGTGTGAACGTCTACATCGACCAAGGCGCCAGTCTGGACACCGCCAACCGTTCTCGGTGCCGAATGCGCAAAGTTATCAATGGTATCACACCCGAGCTATGTTGGGTCAGAATGTGTTCCTCCGAGTACGTGGTGGTCGCTTGCCTCTTTGCATAGTGTCTCTACCCACAAGTCGCCCCGATCAGCGTCGCGCGCAACAATCGCAGATAACCCAGGCGATGCGATCCGATAGCTTCCAGTGTCGGACCAATCGTTGCCAAACACTACAATCCGATGGGCGCTGCCACTCCAGGTATGCACGGTCTTCCCCAAGTCGTTTGAGTGAAGCCATGTAAAGCACAAGATGGTGAAGATGGCAAGCGCCGCGCATGCGTGAAGCCGTGAAACAAACCTCATCGCGCTCCAGGCTGGGTAGAATAGTTTCCGAGACAAGGTGAAAAGCAAAAGGAGGGAGGGTATTAGTGTTGAAAAGCCAAAGCGATGCGCTCGAGCAAACAGACCAGGGCCGCGGCCATTTTCCGAGATGGAAAGCTGTCAACGGCGGGAGCGGCCACCGAGATCCTGGCCAGTGGGCAACAACGACGTGACGACGCCTGGGCTGAGGGGAGCGTTAAGCCCGGGGTGACCGGGGCCGTAACCATGCTGGTACGTCTGGAAATGTGCGTCGTGTCGCGTGCACAGTATCATACATGTCAAACCCGTCAGCGCTTGTCAAACGTGGCGCGGTCTGATACTGGCCCGGGCTCCTGCTTTGTTAATTAACGCACTCTGCTGCATTCGTCTCCAACAAACGAAACCGGTGGCCGGTAAGGCATTTGCTGCGATGCCATGTATACCGTACTGTACATGCACCGCAACCAGTTCGTGAACATTAGCGCGGGTTGTACGTATGGATTGCGCGGACATGTCGGCAAGCTACCCCACTTTCCGTGGCGCAATATGTGGGCCGCTACCTGAAGACTTACGTATGCGCGTATGATGATTAGCGGTATCAGTGGAGGACGGGTGCCCTGTGAAGCCACACAACAACCGATGCGCCACCGTATCCCCTATGCACCCTCCAGGCCAAGCACCGAGTTCGGCATGCACCCCACTGCCACTTCTCACTCTTCGCTGAATGTGAGCTTCGAAAACCTTCCCATCAAGAAATCTCTCGTCACACCACCATCGTCAATCCACTGTGCGAGTGCGAAGGCCTTTTCCGCCCATTGCTTAGCTGAATCGTCGGCCTCGTGCAAGTAGAAATCTATAGCGCGATTGAAGATGGTTGTCGCTAACCATTCGAGCTCGGTCTTTGGGTAGCTCTCGAGCTCCTTGGTGTCACTGTCAGTTGAGCCAATATGGTCTTCGCCTGTCGGAAAGTCGGAGGATAGCGGTAGTGTTTCCAGACCAGGTATCGTGGCGATAGGGTGAACAGTCTGGATGGGCTCAAGGATATGCTAGGAAACTCAAAACTTACTCCTTGTCTAATCTCGGCAAGATGAGTCACCTGATCGATGCATTTGAGACTAAAGCTCTGGTCATACTGGAGCGAGAGGTTGAAGAGGCAACGGAGCCAACGGGATAGCTTCGTCATGTCACTACCGGGTTGTCGACTAGTCAAACTGATGATCTTTTGGAGAACCGAAAGTACTTCTACGATTCACATTAGTATGCTGTCGTCAATTCCCGCTGTACGTCTCTACTTTTCTTGTACTCGACATCCAGCTCTGCTTTCACCATACAGTCGTGTATGATCAAGACAAGGTCCGCCAACGTCTCGTAGTGATCCGGGTTCTTATACTTCCAGCATTGATTGAAGAGCTCATCTAGTTCGTCCCATCTCTGGAGCTTGAGCACCGCCTCCAGTTCCAGTTTGACCACCTGGAAGTGCTTCGAAATGATGTCAGCCTGGGCAGATCCGCCGAGCTTGTCTATTCCCTCGGCTACAGCGTGTCGGAACTCCCGACTGTGCTTTCTGGCTTCGACATAGTATTGAGTCTATTCCGGTCAGTTTACGCCGCCATGCCGACAATGCACCCGGCTCACACTTTGTTCAACGCTATCTTCGGCACGCGCCAAGGTGATATAGGTGCATGCGGAGAGAAAGTCGCAGACCATGAGTCTTAAGCAAAGATCTCCAAGGCTAGGCGTATTCTTTTCCTTGAGCAGCTTGATGAACTAGAAATTGTCAGTGTCGCTTGGCTTTGATGCAAAAAGAGACATACGTCGATACAGCAACGAAGTAATCGGACGAGAAGATATGGCGACATCTCCGCGCAGTACTTTAGTGACAGGTTGTAAGCATTCTTGGAAAACCATTCAAACTCAACGGGTGTGAACAGTTCTTTGGTGGGAGTGCTTGGCCTGATCTGAGATGCCTTGGCTTGATTGCATGCCCCGTCAAAGATGTTGCAAAGTTGACCCATGATGCCGTGGTCAATTATGCCATCCTTGGTGAGTTCAGACTGTAGCATACGGGCGGTTGATCTGTTTGTCTGTTAGAAAGTTAAAGCAAACCGAGTGAAAGGCTTGCCGTAAAAGTGCGGGCAGGTGGATACCCGCGGGTGCACTATGCTCATACTTGTCAAGGACTTTTTCAAGGGCGCTGATGACTTGTCTCTTGCTCCCTGTACTTTGAGCTTCCATTACACAGGCGTATAACAGCGTAGCATCTTCTGCAGAACTCCGACAAATGTAGTCCAGACATTCTGCAGCTACGTTTATTAGCCATGTATGGCTGTAGAATGCGGGAGGCATACCGAAATCTTCGTCTCCGCTTCGCAGCCCTACTTGATACATCAAGTATCGAGTCACTGCTTCATCTCTGCCACTATCAGACATTTGAGTGTGCACTTCTCGAGCGGTATCGTAGCGTTGGCGTAAGAAAGCGCATTGAATAATCTTTCTACGCTGTGTCAGCTCTCCTTCGAATATCTTGGAGGTGCAGCAATACCTCGAGACTTTGGCTTTGTTCTGCGCTCCAGCCTTTTCAAACAGTGGATGAAGGCAAAGCCGACACCATGCTTCAGCGGCATCTTGGTATTCCTCATTGGCCGCAGCTTCTACTCGTTTCCACAGTAGCTATAGGCTGAAATTAACGACAACTTCTAAAACAACAGGAGCTGTAAACCTACTGTTTGCGCAGCGTGTGTAGCAGGAGCAGATAACGGGCCTTTCGAGTTTTGCAAGACGGTATCGAAGAGATCCTGAAGTTGCTCGACTATATTCTCGGAGATGCTATCGCTACACCCAATCCAAACGCGCGTGATGACTGCCTTTTCTGTCCAGTTTTGATTTTCTTCCCTCAAGAGCCGGATGTGAATCATGTCATCGAGTGCCCTACAGGCTGTGACATTACTGTAGTTGATTAGTGCAGTGATATATGCAATGGAAAGCCCACATACCTGTGTTCCTTCAATTTGTGTATGTGATGCATGATTCTGAACGACATTAGCCAGAATGAGTATAGAAATGATTAGGATGCACACGTTTTAAAGTTTGTCTCGTTCAAGACGACAGTCCGTATCATCCGCAACAGAACTAACGTCGTGAGTAGCCAGAGGCTGACCAAGAGCAGAGAACTTACCACTGTAGAACTCGGAAGTGTCAATTGTGTGAGCATCGGACAAAAGCTCGACTCTCAGCAGCAACACTACCATCTTGTCTCCAAAGTCCTGGCAGGGGTTAGTTAATGTAGCATCAAGCTGAGGCTCACAAAGCTCTCACAGTCTCCATCAACTTCACCATTTGCCACGCCTTCTCCTGCGCGTCTGGTGTTTTCATCTTGATGTATGTTTGCACTAGTACTGCTGTCAGTCATAATCATTACTGTAATGTTTCAAATTCACCAATGCTCTGCATAGTACAAAGTCGTAGTTCGCCGACCTCAGGACTAAGCATCCCCAGGTCCTGTTTCTCAAGCATGTCATATGCGCGCTCCAGCCATCGAGAGGCGATCTCGTAGCTGCGCTTTGCCAGGGCGCTCTTGCCTATCTCGTATAGTAGATCGGCAAGATTCTCGGCGGTTGCAGAGGTAAGGGCTGTCGTGAGCTCTTTGCACTTTGAGAACATGTGCTCTGCCATGTCCATGCGGTCTTGACGCCATGCCTGTATGCGCATAAGTTTGGTGTGCAATCTTTGAGAATTCCACCGCACTCACCAGTGTCATCCGCATAGCGAAGTACTGAGCGCGTAGGCCCTCCTCAAGCTCATCTCCTTGCTTGCTCAGAACGTCTTGGTACTCAGCAGCGCTTCCAAGCACCTTTGTCGCAATTTGCAGTTGATTGCTCTCGATGCAAACTCTTGCTGCCTTGAGCGCAACTTTGATGAGTCGGACGCAGCTCTGACGCTGACGTCCTTTCGTACCTTGGCTTCCAGCCGTTCCGAGGAGGAAGAATGAAAAGGCACGGAGAAGAGGTATACCACGATTCTGGAAAGACTTTGTATCCTTTGGACGGTCATCGGCAGCATATTGGTAACGATGCAGGCGAGTAGCTTGGTTCCAGAGCTCGGTACCGAGTCTGTCAAGTTCATCTTGCTTCGCGATCACGGCCGAGGAAGCTTGGAGAGGTAATGCGCGGATATGGGTTTGGAGATCATCTAGGAGCGTTGGGTCGTCGTGCTCATTCTCGATTCGCCTGGTAAGACTCGAGGCGAAAGCTGCGCGGTGGTCAGTACCGTGAACGGCAAGCGCGTACTGCACTTACTGAGAATCGACATTAGCTTCTTCTCACGCTCTGCCTTTGCTGCTTGTTGTGCAGGTGGCATCTTAAAAATAAGCAGTGAAGTGTGTGGTGTTAGCGACAGTACGGCAAGTGCAAACTGCGGGTCAGAGATGTCAAAGTCGCAACTGCTGTTTTCCAAGATGGCGTGGCACATACAAAACAACGACAAGCAAGGAGCATTGCGCAAGCACAACCAAAGTTACACAATTACATTATAATTCTTTGTTTCTGAAGAGATATGCAGCGATATTGGAACGTGGAAGCAGGCCCAAGGATACCTTCGCAACGGTAATCACCTTCCCATGTGTGTACGCAACCCTTCAGCCAGATCCGTCGAGAGACCCGTGGTGAAGGAAGCAACGTATTATGCCCAGTATCCAGTAAACATATGGTACAAGTCCTCCAGGACTGGTATAAAATGGTATCGACTTATCACGAAGCCGGTAGCGGACCGGATGTAGCCTCTGTGATGGGAAGGAAGTTGCCCACTATCAACGCCGGTCTAGCAACAGTCAGCAAATTTGCAATGTGCAACACTCGCTGTCACTCACATGTTCCACGCGTCGCGCTTGACCGTGAAGGAAAAGCAGCACCGTATCTCAGGATCTTTGGAGTTTGGATCTGGGTTTTTCAAGGAGCAGCTCGTCAGAATTGCTTTCTGGGTGTGGTCAAACGCAATGGCACCAAACTTCTCCCAATATGAAACTAGCGACGGCTCGGCGATGATCTCGTGCAGAGCGATATTACCCTTGACGTGTTAGTCTGCCTCGGGCCAACAAGCACAAGTATTGGACTTACGTCTCGCAACTTGGACATGGGTACGTGGATGAGCCGTGCCATTTCCTTGTTGCCCCGGTATATCTCACCGGTTCTTCGCCAGCAGCATGCAGGTATAGCCATGCTTGCAAAGACGCGATCATACTCCATCAGACTCTTGTCGAACCACATCTCGATGCGCACGAGATCCACATCGGTCAGGCTCTGCATTCGCTCTCGAAACTTTGGTCGAAAGCGATCCAACTGACGCAGTACTCGGACACGAGATATCTGCTGTAGGTTTTGCTCCATATACTGGTTAAGTCGGGCATATCCCTTGACGTAGTTGAAGGGTTTCAAGAGTCCAGCGTCCACTTTGGCCTTTAGGAGCTTGTTCATGCGCTCTTCGGGGCTATCGTTTCCAGCCGGGTCGGCCGCTGTCACGAGATATCTCTCTCTTGCCTTGTCGATAGGCCCGCCGCTCGACCTTTGCGTTGGATTGCCGGCAGCGTTTTGTGCTGGAGGCGGAAGTAATTGGGGCGGTCTCAGCGGATTTGAGTTGTAGGTAGAATTGTTGTTGAGCGAGCCCATTGGGTTCATGAGAGCGGCATCGGAGAAGAGACTCTGGAAGTCATTGCCTCCGTAAAAGGCGCCGTCATCCATGAGGCTGTTGTTGAGAAAGTCGTTGAGAAGATTATACTCATTGCTAACTTCGGAGGCATTGAACATATATGCCGGGTGGAACTGGTGCATGTCCGGGTAATTGTTTCGCGACGACGAGAGCATGTCCTCATAGTTTCCAACTCCAGGCAACGTCAATGATGGTCACAGCTTGGGGCCGAAAAGAGGTGTAACTTACAAGTCTGGCTACCGGACGTCAAGGCAGGCAGCTGTGGCGCCGACACCGGGTCCGGCTGGGTAACTGATGCCGTGCTGGCATCTCCATCAGGGGCAAGCTGGTGCGGCGTCAGGCTTAGCCCTGCATCCGGAGCATTCGCCGACTGGGGCGCAGCTGTGGAGGCGACATCGGACGCTGTTGGTTCGGTTTGAGGAGGCTGACTCTGTCTATCACCGTTCTCTGGTTCCGACTTGGACTTCTTCCCACCCTCACGTGGCTCGTCGTGACACAGGTGCCCAATGTTTCGCTTTACACAGCGTGTGCATGGTCGCTCCTACGTCAAGGCCAAGACAATCAGCTGGCGGTGGGTGAATCGAGTGCCGAGGAGACTTACAAGATCACAGGTCATGTGCTGATTGGGGTCGAGTTAGCAGGCAGTACAGTAGAAGGTGTCTTGGGCGCGGCTCACCGAACGTCTGCAGTAGATGCATGCTAGAGTGGAAAGTCAAGGTCAGCACGGGTGTGGGGAAGGCATTTGCAGGTACACAGCATGAGAGGCCTACCATGGTTGACTTTTCTACGCTTTTTCGACGTCTTTGCCGGCGCATCGGAGCTGGCTGCCGTGGGCCTGGGTTTGGAGGGGGAGCTGTTCTTGGAAGCACTAGTCTCATGCTCGTCGGCCTCGCTATGTTCCGTCATGGCGACTGGTGAAGCTCCATTTGATCGTTTTGCGGCTTCGGGCATTCAGCGTGCTAGGTGGGCCGGTCTCAGGGCCGGGTGTTTTCTTCTCTTGGAGTTGCGCAGTCTATGTGCCACGGCAGGGATATGGCCACACGGTGGAGGCCCGGAAGCAACAGAGAAGGGCCAGAAAGCACGTTGGATGGTGGCACAGCAGAGTTTGGGGTCAAGGGTGAATAAGTGGCGGAGATGTGGCTTCTGCGGCGCGCGGGTCAAGTGAATGTCTGCGGTCGCGAGGGTTTGCCGGACCGGCGAGATTCCACGACGCCAACGGCGGGGGACTGGCCTCGCCAACCCTTTTAGCGACCTTGTGACAGCCACCCGGCCTTCTATGGAAGCTCACGAAGAACATGGCTAACTGCATCGACGCTGACTCGGATGCTTGACATGTTGTAGTTTGCCCGAGTTTTGCACATCAGACGACGGGAGCTGCAGGTGGCTCCGCTGTGCCGAGACGACTGTGGAGCCAATCCCCGTCTAGCCATGCTACACGTACAGTGTGTGCAGCCAAGGTACTCGGCCGCCAAAGTTGCTGCATGCACCTGTTCCGATGACCACTCGGTCGGATGCTCACTTCTAAAGACTAGGCGTCGTGACATGGTCAACGGATAGCGCCTGTACAGTACGCTGCTTCTCCGGACCACATTGAACCAGTGCCGGCACGCAAAAACGCCATACACGCCCAGATCCCGAAGCCCCTGCGCCGTCCCATGCATGACAATAGAAGACCAAACGCTCGCCGCGCTCAGCTCGCACACAAATACTTCAAAAGGCCGCATACTGTGCTGCGTTGGCGTGCCGAAACAGCACTTCGTCCAGCCCAGCCCGCGCATCTCCCATTGCTGTAGCCAACCCCTCTACCTGCGCATGATTACCCTGCATATTCTCAAGGCTGCGCCGCACTTGCTCGAGCACGGGCGCAACATGGTTATCGGCCGCGTCGAGGCGTGAAGCGTCTACTGGCTCTGATGGCTTCAGGCCAATATCGTCAGGACCGTCGCCGTCCATCATGGACATGCCCTTGTCGTCGTCGTCGAGTAGGGGGTGGAGCTGGGCCAGGTTAGCTGTGTGTTCAGCCCGACTGCAATAGACTGACACATACCCGTCCATGCTTCTTCTGGTGTTTCCATTCAGTCCTCCACTTCTTCGCGTTCCTCTTCAGCTCCTCCAGGTTTTCCTCATCCTTCTGGAGCAAGTGCTGAGCAACATTGGCCTGTTCGCTAAGCAGCTGCTTCGCGTGTCGGCCTGTTGTGACTTGTCGTGAGACCTGGGCATTGCGCTCCGTCAGCTTGTCAATATTGAAATGGATATCTTTAGCCTGGGGAGGTATCCGTGATACTGCCAGCTGGCGTGCTAGTCGCCGCACAAGTGGGTTGAGCGTATTGTGTGCGGTCACGATCCTGCGCTCGTCCCGCTGTGTCTCGGCAATGTCCTTCTTCGCATTGTGTATCACAGTCGTGATCTGCTCCAAGACCTGCGCCGACACCTGTGGCCACGTGTCTATTTGTTCCTGCGTTATTCTCTTCGTCCGCGCTTCCAACTGCACGTATTGCTTCCGCAACTTGGGCTCAGGCTCGGCAATTGCGTCGGCTTCGTGCTTGCGGGGCTTGCGGGCTTGCAAAGGAGCCGCGTCGGCCAAGGAAAGTTCATCTTCCGTTTCCTCCTGTATCTCCTTCCTTCTAGGCTTGATCTTCTTCTTCGCTGCTGCTGCTGCTGCCTGCTTCGGTCTAGGCTTCGGTACAGGTTTGGAAACGGCTTTGGATTTGCGACTCCCGGCAGGCCTGCCTCGTCCTTTTTTGACCTTGTTATCGTTGGATCGCTTAGGCGCCTGGACCGAGTCAGCGTGCGCATATGGGATGAAAAATGCAGGTTGATAGTTACCATGACGCTGTGGTCGAGATGGAACGCGTCGGGTTAGTGTTGACAATCGCGTTTGGTGGGGAAGGGGCCGCATAGCGTGCGCGCCCTTTCACGTGCTCACATGCCAGTCAGCACAATCTCAATACAAGGCTCGGCTCTTTGCACCCAGGCTCATTCGTTTATCTCTACGACGCTGCATCGTTTGTAAACACTACTTCACTCCCTGTCCATGAGACTGATTGGAATGTAGTCGAAAATTTGCCCAGGGCTTTTCTCTCTACGTATGTTGGTACACCGATACTGCTACTACCTTCCCTCGAATACTACCTACATGGATATATATATATATATATATCTTCACCTATGCATATGTAGCAGGAGCCTTCAGTACATCCTGCAGCCTAACTACCGTTGCCGAAAGCGGCGTATGCAGCCCCTTGCCAAAATCGTCATACGTCTCCCCTCCATAAATCAGCAAATGATCGGGTCTCTTCTTGAAGATCTGGATAGCACGCGAATACACTGCACCGGCAGGTGTAATATGCGCCTCCCACTTGTCCACTGCGCCACCATACGAGTTGGTGTACACTTGTCTGCGATCAGCATCCGACACCACAATCGTACCGTTAGGCCCGCCAATCGGGCTCCAGACGACGTACGGACTGGCATTGGGTACGCTGGTGTTGCTGATGACAATGGGCCGCCCTTTGTTCTTGCCGAATTCTAGGGGCGAGTCGGCCATGACGTAGTAGACGGGGTAGTTTGACCCGTAAGAGGACGAGTTGCCGACGGGGAACTCGTGCACGAGGATCCATTTCTTCAGCGGTGGAATGTATGCGACAACAGTCATGCCCGGTCGTGCAATGTATTCATCGTAGGCTACATCGTTGACGACGGGGCCCCATTTCTTCAGGTCCTTTGAGGTTTGATGGGCGAGTTTCTGGCCGTGGAGAGGGTCGCGTTGGTCCGAGTAGTAGGCTACCAGCTGGCCCTTGTACTGCCTAGGTTTTTGTGTTAGTATTGGAATTCCAAGATGAGTACAATCGGGTTATTTACAGTAGGTAGGGCTCCCATATGGGAGTTGCTCCGTTCGTAGTATTCGCCTTGCCCCCCTCAGCGATATGGCTGACGAATTCCCAGGTCCGCGCTCGATCTTTACTCGCGTAGAGGTCAATCCTTGTCGCGTTGGGCCCCCAGCTGTTTCCAGTGCCCAGGATAGTGCCGGCGTCGTAGCCGCCCATGGGCTCGGTCAATTCTGTGAGTGCAGGCTGTACATACAGACCCCAGCCGTTGACAGTGTCACGCAGATCGGAGACATGCTTCCACGAAGCACCGCCGTCCCTTGACTCGAAGATGGGTAGGTAACCAGGCGAGTGACCAGTGAGCGAGCCGGTAGCGAGGATAGTGCCGTCTTGCAATTCGACATAGCGGGGGTATGTTATGGACTCATTACCCGTGGTTTGATAGATGGTGTTATTAGTGAAGAAACCCCAGGGCTTGGGTGGTCCGACACTGTATGACAGTGGAGAGCCAATGACACCAAATGCCGCTGTTGCTGCTAGGATAGCTGCGTGGAGTATCATGGTTGGCAATATCTTCAACTCAAGCTGGGGCGGGAGGTTGGCTAACGTAATTCAGGTTCAAGATCACTCGACCCTGGCACGACGTTAAATACCTTAAGCATTGCCGTCGCCTTCGCGACGCCCGCGGCGCAATGATGAATTTCCAACAAGCCTTCTCCAAAGCTTAGGCGCATTCAAGCTGTCGGATTACCACCGCTAGTTCTTGTAATATATCCGGCGGAGGTCGGCGCTAGTTGGCTAGTCCAATCGGTTCCCTACGTAGCATTTCTGCCGGCGGATGTACAAGTTATTTTGCTCACATCAGTAAGCACAGATGGTGCTGTTCTTGCAGATGACGGTATCTTGTGAGGGGAAATTCTTCCCATGCAGAATCCGCTCGCCAGTGAGCCGGTCCATAGTTTTGTTAGAT
>Ga0265798_10009110_pt1 | contig 12494 bp, 11 predicted proteins | sample P3T30metagenome_FD_192430 | JGI IMG/M metagenome (GOLD analysis project Ga0265798, IMG submission 192430) | Plant litter microbial communities from East Loma Ridge, Irvine, California - P3 T30 | ecosystem: Environmental > Terrestrial > Plant litter > Unclassified | place: USA: California...
GGACGGTAGGATCTGACCCTCGTGAGCACGTACGGAAGCCTCCTCAAGACCCGCGGCGTGGGCCGGATCATCGCCGCCCAGCTCGTGGCGCGCTTCCCCGGCGGGATGCTCTCGCTGGCGTTCCTCATGCACGTCGAGCGGATCCACGACTCGTACGGCGCCGCCGGCCTCGTGCTCGCCGCCACGAGCATCGGCCAGGCCGTCGCCGGCCCCCTCACCAGCAGGTGGATGGGCGTCTGGGGCATGCGGCCCGTCCTCGTCCTCACGTCCATCGTCTGCACCGTGGCCGTCGTCGCCGTCGCGCTCGGCGACGCGGGCACCTCGGTCCCGGTCTTCATGGCGCTCGGCCTCGTCGCCGGCCTCGCCAACCCGCCCGTGCAGCCCGCCGTCCGCACCATCTACCCGAAGATGGTCAACTCGAAGCAGCTCACGCCCCTGTTCTCGCTCGACGCGTCGGCGCAGGAGATCATCTGGGTCCTGGGTCCCGTCATCGCCACGTTCCTCGCCATCCAGGTCGACACGAGCGCGGGGATCCTCGTCGCGGCGGCGTTCCTCGTCGGCGGCGGCGCGTGGTTCATCTCCTCCCCCGAGCTCGGCCGGGTGCGCATCCCGCGCAGCAAGCGCCGGTTCGGCGTGGTGCTCGGGCGCCCGCCCGTGCTGCTCAGCACCGTGGTCGGATTCCTGCTCATCGCGGCGTGCTCCGCCATCGAGGCCGGCGTCGTCGCCGTCTACGGGCACGGCGGCCCGGAGGCCGGCTTCGTGCTCGCGATCTTCGCGGTCGGCTCGCTCATCGGCGGCCTCTCGCTCGGCCACATCCCCATCAGCCCCTGGGCCATGGCGAGGCGGCTCACGATCATCCTGGTCGGCACGGCCCTCGCCGCCGTGTGGATGCAGTTCGCCTGGCTCTCCGTCTTCCTCTTCCTCGCGGGCGTCGGCATCGCGCCCGCCCTCGCCGTGCTGTTCGCGGTCGTCTCCTCGTCGGTGCGGTTCAGCGACACCGCGGAGGCGTACGGCTGGGTGGGTACCGGGCAGCTCATCGGCGCGGCGCTCGGATCCGCGGCGGCCGGATTCGTGATCGACGCGCAGGGCGCCCAGGGCGCCTTCGTCGTGGCGGCCGTGCTGCTGGCCGTCGGCACCGCGATCGCGGCGGTGTTCCACCGGCACAGCCCGGACCTCCGCGGACGCGACGCCGGGCCCATCCCGGACACGGAGCCCGTCGCCGTCATCACCTGAGGCGCGGCGCGCGACCGCGGGTCCGCTGCGCGCCCCAGAGTTCCCGCCCCCGCGGAAAATCCCGTCGCCCGGCTGGATAGTGTGAGGGCATGACCTCTCAGCAGACCCCTCTGACCACGCGACGCCTGCGGGCCGGGATCGCCGGGCTGGGGCTCGTCCTCGGCCTGACGCTCGCCGGATGCAGCTCGCCCGCCGCCGACGACGCCGCGACCCCCACGCCCTCCGCTTCCGCGAGCGCCTCCGCCGACGCCGCCAGCCCGACGCCCGAGGCGAGCGCCGACGCCGGCTCCGGTGACGCCGCCGCATCCGGCTCCCGCGAGGCCATCGCCGCGAAGACCCGCGACATCGCCTGCGGCCTCAAGGACAAGTCGACGCTCGAGGAGTCCGACGTGCAGGCGTTCCGCGACCTCGGCACCGAGATCTCGGCCTCGACCGAGAGCGGCGCCGCGGCAGCCGGCCAGCAGATCACGGCCCTCGCCGACCAGCTCGCGCCCGGCGTCGGCCAGCCCATCAGCGACGACCTGAAGACCCAGATGTCGTCCGCCTGCGACTCGCTGCAGTAGACCTCCGGACGGCCGACGGCCCCGACCCGCGCAGAGCGGGTCGGGGCCGTCGCACGTGCGGGCGCGCTACCAGCGCGGGTGCACCGCCGCGCGGAAGTACCGGTCGTAGACGTCGGCGACCTGCCGCTCGAACACCTCGCCGAGCGCGGGGGCGTCGCCGGCTCGCGCGTTGGCCTGCGCCTGCTCCGCGTTGCGCGCGCCGGGGATCACCGTGGAGACGCCGGCGCGCTGCACGATCCAGGCCAGCGCGACCTGCGCCGGCGTGAGGTCGGGAGCGGCCTCGTGCGCGGCGGCCGCGAACTCGCGCGCCGCGGCCACGCCCTGCTCGTAGTCGACGCCGGAGAAGGTCTCGCCGACGTCGAACGCCTCGCCCTTCCGGTTGAAGTTGCGGTGGTCGGTCGCGGCGAAGGTGGTGTCCGCCGAGTAGCGGCCGCTGAGGAGGCCCGAGGCGAGCGGTACGCGCGCGATGACGCCGACGCCGGCCTCCGCCGCCGCGGGCAGCACGCGGTCGAGCGGCTTGAGGCGGAACGCGTTGAGGATGATCTGCACGCTCGCGACGCCGGGGCGCGCGATGGCGAGCAGGGCCTCGTCGGTCGTCTCGACGCTCACGCCGTAGGACGCGATGGCGCCGTCGGCGACGAGCTCGTCGAGGGCGTCGTAGACGCGGTCGCTCGAGAACACGGGTGTGGGCGGGCAGTGCAGCTGCACGAGGTCGAGCGTCTCGACGCCGAGGTTCCGGCGGGAGCGGTCGGTCCACTCGCGGAAGCGGTCGAGGGTGAAGTTCGCGGGATCCTGCGCGTCGCGACGGCCCATCTTGGTCGCGACGGTGACGCCGGCGTCCGGGTGCGCGCGGAGCCAGGATCCGATGATGGTCTCGCTGCGGCCGTCGTCCTCGGCGACGTCACCCCAGTCCCCGCCGAGCTGCCAGGTCCCGAGTCCGATGACCGAGACGTTCCGATGGGTCCTGCCGAGGCTTCTCTGCTCCATGCGTCGAGCCTACGCGCGGGCCGGGCGCCGATCCGCGCGGGGCGTCGCCGCCGGGCCCGGCCGTCGCGTCGTGATCCATGGCGGACGCTCGTGCCCGTCATGGGCCGCTCATAGGGACGGGCGGTGTGATCTCCTCATCGCCCGCATCGGGCCACCGACACGAAGGACCGTCATGAACGAGACACCGCAGGAGCCGACCGGACGCCCGGACGAGGCCCCGGCCGGCGACGCCGGCACGACCACCCCCGCGCCGTCCGCCGACGCGACGCCCACCACCCCCGCGACGCCGGCCGCATCGACGCCGACCAGCCCCGCGACGCCCGCCACGCAGGCCGCACCCACCGCCGCGAGCTGGGCCGCCCCGAACGGACCGGCCGCCGCCGGCCCCGTCGCCCCGGCCGCGGCATCCGCCGCATCCACCACCCCGGCGCAGCCCACGATGCCGCAGCCCACGGCCCCCACCGCCGCGTACGCCACCGCGTCGCCGACGGTCGGCCACGGCGCCCCCGCCGGATCCCCGTGGCCCGCTCCCGCGACCGACGCGTTCGGCCGCCCGCTCCCCGTCGACGCGGCCGGCCGCCCGGTCCCACCGAAGCGCATGGGACGCGGCCTCCGCACCGGCCTCATCGCCGGAGCTTCCGCCCTCGCCCTGCTGCTCGCCTTCGGCAGCGGCACCGCGGTCGGGTTCATGGCCGACCTCGGGCGCTCCGCGTCCTCGACCGGCGAGTCGCGGGTCCAGGACCCCGGCTCCTTCGTCCCCGGACAGGGCCAGGGCCACGGCCGCGGCATGGGCGGCACCGGGCAGGGATCCGGCAGCGGCTCCGGCTCGCAGCGCGGATCCGGCACCGGCACCTCGGCGACCTCCCCCGAGGCGTCGACCGACCAGATCGCCGGCGTCGTGACGGTCGACTCCGCCCTCACCTACGAGAACGCGGCGGGGGCGGGCACCGGGATCATCCTGTCGTCCGACGGCACCATCCTCACCAACAACCACGTCGTCAGCGGCGCCACGAGCATCCGCGTGACCGTCGAGTCCACCGGCAAGGCCTACGTGGGGAAGGTCGTCGGCACCGACGCCACGAACGACGTGGCCGTGCTGAAGCTCGAGGGCGCGTCGGGCCTCACGCCCGCGAAGATCGACTCCGACGGCGTCCAGGTCGGCGAGGCCGTCACGGGCATCGGCAACGCGGGCGGCACGGGCACGCTCACCGCGGCGTCGGGCGCGGTCACCGCGCTCGGCCAGTCGGTGACGACGCAGTCCGAGGGCACGGCGGCGGGCGAGACGCTCACCGACATGATCCAGACCGACGCGCCCATCGTCTCCGGCGACTCCGGAGGACCGCTGAAGGACGCCGACGGCGAGGTCGTCGGGATCGACACGGCCGCCTCGAGCGGATCCGCGGACATCACCGGCTTCGCCATCCCCATCGACCGCGCGATGTCCATCGCCAAGCAGATCGAGAGCGGCGTCGAGTCCGGCACCGTGAAGATCGGCTACCCGGCGTTCCTCGGCGTGCTGCTCGCGAACCAGCCGGGCACCGCGGCGGGCGCGCCGCTCTCCGGCGTCGTCGACGGATCCGGCGCGGCGAAGGCCGGCCTCGCCCAGGGCGACGTCGTCACCTCGGTCGACGGCACGCCGGTGGCCTCCGCCTCCGAGCTCAGCACCGCGGTCTCGGCCCACAAGCCCGGCGACCGCGTGAAGCTCGGCTGGACCACCGCCGCCGGCGCCCAGAAGACGGCCGAGGTGACCCTCACGGAGGGCCCCGTCGGCTGATCCACGCGCACCACGACGACGGCCCGTCCCGCATCGCGCGGGGCGGGCCGTCGTCGTGCGCCGGGCGTCAGGCCGACGGGGCCGCGCGCCGGGCGGGCGTCACTGCCCGCCGAAGCCGGTCGTCGAGATGCCCTTGATGATCTGCCGCTGGAAGAACAGGAACACCAGGATCAGGGGCAGCGCGGCGAGTACGGCCGACGCCATGTTCTGCGCGTACTGGATCCCGTAGGCGCTCTTCACCGTCTGCAACCCGACCGGAAGCGTCATGAGGCTGGAGTCGTTGGTGGCGATGAACGGCCAGAGGAAGTTGTTCCACGCGCCGATGAAGATGAAGATCGCCACCGCCGAGAGGATGGGGCGCGACAGCGGCATCACGATCTGCAGGAATACGCGCACGCGCCCGGCGCCGTCGACGCGCGCCGCGTCCTCGAGCTCCACGGGGATCTGGTCGAAGAACGCCTTCAGCACGAAGACCATCGCGGGGTGCACGAGCTGGGGCAGGATCACCGCCCAGAGGGTGTCGATGAGGTCGAACGACAGCATCTGGTAGAAGAGCGGGACGATGAGGATCTGCGGCGGGATGATGATCGCCGCCACGATGGCCCCCATCACCACCTTCCGGCCGCGGAAGTCGATGCGGCTGAGCGCGTAGCCGGCGAGCGCGGAGAACACGACCGAGACCACGGTGATCACGCTGCTCGTGAGGAGGCTGTTCCAGGTCCAGAGCGGGATGGTGCCGCCCCGCAGCACGGACGCGTAGGCGTCGAGCGTGAACCCGCCCGCCGGGAAGAGCGTCACCGGCACCGCGGCCGCGTCCGTCTCCGACTTGAACGACGTGAGGACGGCCCAGAGGAAGGGCAGCAGCCATGAGGCGGCGAGCACCACGAGGATCAGGAGGGCCGCGACGCGCGACGGCGCGAACCGCGGCGCACCCGTGCGGCCCGCGCGTGCGGCGGCCGTCACGGCGGGCTTCCGCGCGAGCGTGCCGGTCGAGAGGGCGGGGCGGGTGGCGGTGGTCATGGCTTCCTCCGGGAGGCGGTGAGCTGCACGATCGAGATGACCACGATCAGGGCGAAGAAGATGTAGGAGATGGCGGCCGAGTAGCCGAAGCGGAAGCCGGTGAAGCCGGTCTCGAAGACGTACTGGACGATGGGCCGGGTCGCGCCGCCGGGCCCGCCCTGCGTCATCTGGTAGATCTGGTCGAAGACCTTCAGCGACGCGAGCACCTGCAGGATCGCGAGGAGCGCGGTGGTCGGGGCGAGCTGCGGGATCGTGATGGAGAACAGCTGCCGCCACCTGCCCGCGCCGTCGAGCGCCGCCGCCTCGTACTGCTGGTCGGGGATGTTCTGCAGCGCCGCCAGGTAGATGAGGAAGTTGAAGCCGACCGTCCACCACACGGTGGTGATCACGACGCTCACCATCGCGAGGGACGTGTCCTGCAGCCAGGCCGGCTGCGGGAGGCCGAGGGATCCCGCGATCGCGTTGATGAGCCCGAGCTGCGGGTTGTACATCCACAGCCACACGAGCGACACCACGGTGGACGCGAGCAGGAACGGCAGGAAGAACGACAGCCGCCACAGCCACTGGCCCGGGAGCCCGAGGTTCACGAGCAGCGCCAGGACCAGGCCGACGACGAGGAGCGGCACGGTGCTCGCGACCGTGAAGACCACGGTGTTGCCGAGCGAGCGCCACATCTGGGAGTCGGCGAACGCCTCCGCGTAGTTGGCGAATCCGATGAAGCCGCCGTTCGCGCCCGTCAGGCTCTGGCCGGTGAGGCTCTGGTAGAAGCCGTAGAGCACGGGCCAGACGAGGAAGAGCAGGAAGGTCACGAGGAAGGGGGCGATGAAGAGCATCCCCTGCATCTGCTCCTTCGCGCGCGGCCGCGCGCTCGGGCGGCCCGCGACGGGACGCGGGGAGGCGGGACCGGTCGCGGGCGCGACCGGGGCGGGTGGTGCTGCTGTCGTCACGAGTGGACTCCTTCGTCGTATCGCTCGGGGATGGGCCCGGCCGCGGGGAGCGGCCGCGGGCCGCTACAGGGGGTTGGGCTTGGCGAGCAGCGCGTCGATCTTCGCGATGAACGCGTCGAGGCCGTCGGCGGGATCCAGTCGGCCGAGCAGCACGTTCTGCATGTTCTCGCCGAAGAAGGTCTGGAAGTCGGAGCCGGATCCGGTGAAGTACGCGACCGGGTCGTACTCGATCTGCTCGGCCGCGTACGCGTAGTGCGCCTGCGGCAGCAGCTCCGCGTACTGGGGGCTGTCGATGACCGGCTTGTACGCGGGGATGTGCCCGGCGCCCGCCCACTGCAGCGAGTTCTTGAGGAGGTCGGTGACGAACTCGTAGCTCTTCCGGCGCTTCTCGGGGTCCGGCGTGCTCTGGTGCGGGAGCACGAACGCGTGCGAGTCGGCGAAGGACGCGGGCGTGCCGAAGAGGGTCGGGATCGGCATCGCGTCGAAGGGCAGCTTCGCGGTCTGGAACGTGGGGAGCTCCCACACGCCCGTGAAGATCGCCCCGCTCTTCCCCCCGGCGAACTCCGCGATGGCGTTGCCGATGTCGGCGCTCGGGGTGGCGATGGTGCCGTCCAGGAGCGAGCGGATGAACTCCAGCGCGGCGAGGGCCTTGTCGCGGTCGTAGACGACCTGGCCGCCCGTGGGCAGCTCCATGTCGCCGCCCATCTGCTTGTAGAGCGTGTAGAAGAGGCGCCACATCTGCGTGCCGTCGCCGAGGTAGCCGTAGCTGAGGCCGTGCGCCCCGGTGACCTGCTGCATCGCGCGCATCGCGTCGGCGAAGGCGTCGGGCGAGTCGATCGGGGCGAGCTGGCCGTCGTCGCCGAGGAGGCCCGCCTGGCGCGCGATGTCGGTGTTGTACATCATCACGAACGGGTGGCTGTCGAGCGCGATGGAGTACAGCTTCCCGTCCACCACGCCCTTGTCCCAGACGCGCGGCTCGAAGTCGGCCTGGGTGACGCCCAGCTCGGCGAGCACGTCGAGGTCCCACGCGTCGAGCAGGCCGCCGGGCGCGAAGCCGGGCACGCGGGCCGCGTGCATCACGGCGACGTCGGGAGCCCGGCCGCCGACCGACGCCATGGCGAGCTTCGTGTAGTACGGCTGGCCCCACGCGAGGACCGTGGCGGTGACGTCGAACCCGTCGCCGGTCTCCTCGGCCTCGCGCACCATCTCCGTCATGCGGATGCCGTCGCCGCCCGACAGCAGGTGCCAGTACTTCAGGTCGACGATGCCGCCGGCGGACGCCACCTGGGGCGCGCAGCCGGAGAGCCCCCCGACCAGGAACGCGCCGCCCAGGGCGGCTGCGCCGCCCACGATCAGCTGACGCCTCGACCATGCCGTGGGGCGCGCCCCGGCCTTTCCCTCAACAGGATCCATTGACCACTCCTTCGTGATGCGATGATCATTACATCGTTGTAATGCCACGCGCAACGTTTCGCGGGGACGACTTCGGGAGTCGGCGGGAACCGGTCGATCAGGCCGACGGCGTCGCGCGCGTGCTGCCGCGCACGACGACGCGGTGCGGGATCACGACGTGCACGGGCGGGCCCTCGCGCTCCTCGATGCGCCGCACGAGCTGCGCGACCGCCGCCTCCGCGTAGGCGCGGAGGTCGAAGTGCACGGTCGTGAGGGTGGGGATCGAGAAGCGCGACTGGTCGACGTCGTCGAAGCCCGCGACCTGGATGTCCTCCGGCACGCGCACCCCGTGGTCGGCGAGCGCGCGCAGGGCGCCGAAGGCGAGGCCGTCGGTGAAGCAGAACAGCGCGTCGGGCAGCGGGTTGCCGCTGGTGAGCCACGCGTCGACGGCCTCGGCGCCGGACGCGCTGTTCCACCCGGTCCGGTCGATCTCGATGGGCGCCTCACCCGCCTCCTCCATCGCGCGCAGGTACCCGATGCGCCGGAGGTCGCCCGCCGCGGACTCCTCGCGCGTCGCCGTGCCGACCGCGGCGATGCGCCGGGCGCCCGTGCCGAGGAGGAACCGGGTCATGTCGTAGGCGGCCTGGACGCTGTCGACCCCCACCCGGTCGGCGATCTCCTGCTCCACCTCGCCGATCACCACGACGGGCGGCAGCGACTCGGCGCGCACGATGGCGCTCTGCGAGAGCAGCACGGGGTTGAGGATCAGGCCGTCCACCAGGTGCTCGCGTGCCCGCGACATGAGGTCGCGCTCCCGGTCCGGCCGCGACCCGGTCTCCTCCATCTGGATGCTGTAGCCGGCCTCGTGCGCCACCTCCACCAGGTGGTGCGCGAGCTCCGCAGAGTACGCGGTCCCGAGGTCGGGGAGCGCCACCGCGATGACGCCCGTGCGGCCGTTGCGCAGCCCGCGGGCGGACAGGTTGGGCACGTAGTCGAGGGCGGCGACCGCCTGCTCGACGCGCGCGCGGGTGGCGGGGGCCACGGCGACGCGGCCGGTGATCACGTTGGAGACGGTCTTCGGGGAGACGCCGGCGCGCGCGGCCACGTCCTTCACTGTCGCGCGCATGGTCCTCCCGGGCCGACGGCGGCGGGGGCGGCCGCGGTCGGTGCCCCGAATCTAATGCACCCGCATTCCCCCGCCCGCGGAGCCGACGCCCGGGCGCGGCGGGCATACTGCACGGATGATCTCCACCGCGCACGCGACGACCCTCCTGGAGCTCGGCCTCGAGTGGAGCCCCGAGCCCGGCGACCGGTTCCGGATCCGCGGCCAGGGCTTCGAGTCCGACGTCTTCACCATCAGCGAGCTCACCATCGAGGCGCACGAGCACGCGACCGGCACGGTGCTCGGCTTCAACGGCACGACCGAGTGGGCGCTCGACTCGGTCGCGCTCGAGGACAGCCTCTGGCTGCCGCGCGAGGACCAGCTGCGGGCGCTGCTCGGCGGCGCCTTCCGGTCGCTGCGGCGCGAGATCGGCGGGGCCGAGGACGGAGCCCACGTGGTGCGCGTCGTCATCGACGGCGCGGAGGTCGAGCACCGCGACCTCGAGGCGGAGGAGGCCTACGCGAAGGCGCTCATCGCCGTGATGGAGGCGGCAGCCGCCTAGCCCGCGGACGGGCGCCGGCCCGCGACGGCGCGGATCAGGCCCGCGCCCGGCGGCGGACCGCGACGGCCGCGATGCCGCGCCAGCCGAGGAGCAGCAGCGCCAGGATGATCGCGGTCGTGATCACGAACGGCACCACCACGCCCTCGCCGGTGAGCGCGCGCAGCACCATGCCGACGACGACCGTGACGCCCCACACCACGAGGCCCGTCGGCACCACGCGGGACGGCGCGCGCCACGCGCGCGCGACGATCCAGCCGGCGACGCCCGCCGCGAGGAACGGCCACGCGGTGCCGAGCACGCCGGAGGGCGCGAGGTCCTCGCCGTGGCTGGCGCGCCCGATGAGGACGAAGACGACGACGAGCGCGGCGTCGAGCACGACGGCGCGGAGGATCTCGGGGCGGGCGGCGGGGCGGGCGGTTCGGCGGGTCACCCCGAGATCCTAGGCGTCGTCGGCTGGGCGATCGGCGGCCCGTCCCGCGTCGGCCGCGGATCCCGGCAGCAGCAGGAACCCGTCGGCGACGAGGGCGCGGATCCGCGGCAGCAGCTCCGCCCGCAGGGCCGCCGCGTCGACGGAGGTGAGCTGCGCGACCGCGTCCGTGATCGCGCCCACGGTCAGCTCGCCGTCGCAGGCGCCGACGAGCGCCGCGAGGCCGGTGTCGAGCGGCACCTCGCGGCCGAAGCCGGCGCCCTGGCGGAGCGTCATGACCGTCGGATCCTCCGCGCCCGGCCAGTAGTGGCGCTCCTCCGTGACGTCGCCCGCCACCACGAGGGCGAGCCCGGCGAGCGCGCGGTCGTCGACTCCGGCCAGCGCGTCGTGCGCGGCGAGCGACGCGGTCAGGTGCTCGCCCAGGCCGGTCGGGTTGTGGCCGAGACCGCCGTGCAGGCGCTCGATGCGGCGGAGCGTCGGCCTCCCCGCGGTCGGGCGGCGGAGGGTGAGGTAGCCGAAGCCGACGGCCTCCACGCCGCGCGCCGCGAAGTCGTCGAGCCAGGCGTCCACGAGCGCCTCCGACTCGGGGGTGCCGGCGCGGGTGCCGCCGTCGCGGATCCACGTCTCGGCGTAGAGGGCGGCGTCCTGCACCTCGCGCTCCACGATCCAGGCGTCGAGGCCGGTCCCCGTGCGCGCGGCGGCCCCGTCGATCCAGCCCGCGACCCGCTCGAGGCCGGGCTCCCCCGCCCGGTGCTCCCAGTTGCCGAGGAGCTGCGCGACGCCGCCGGGCGTGAGGTGGTCGGCGAGGTCGGCGACCACGCCCTCGACGAGCGCGTCGCCCACGAGCCCGGCGTCGCGGTACTCGTACGCCGGCACGCCCTCTGCCCGCGGCGTGATCACGAACGGCGGGTTGGAGACGATGTGGTCGAACCGCTCCCCCGCGACCGGCTCGAACAGGCTGCCGAGCCGCAGCTCGATGGTGGTCACGCCGTTCAGGGCCGCGTTGAGGGCCGCGAACGCGAGGGCGCGCGTGGAGATGTCGGTGGCCACCACGCGGTCCGCGTGACGGGAGGCGTGCAGCGCCTGGATGCCGCAGCCGGTGCCGAGGTCGAGCGCGGTGGCGACGGGCGCCTGGATCATGAGGCCGCTGAGGGTGGCGGACGCGCCGCCGACGCCGAGCACGTGGTCCTCGTCGAGGGCGCCGCCGGTGGCGAGCTCCCCGAGGTCGGAGGCGATCCACCACTCGCCCACGCCGTGCGCGTCGATGAACCCGTAGGGCCGGAGGTCGACGGCCGGGCGCACGCGGTCGCCGTCCACCTCGACCAGCCCGAGGCGCTCGGCGCCGTCGAGGCCCAGGGACGGGAGGGCGGAGCGCAGATCCGCGGCGTCGACCGGGTCGCCGAGCACGAAGAGGGCCGCGAGCGCGGCGGCCGCGGGGAGGCCGTCGGCGGTGCGCGCGGCGGCGACGGCGCGGCGGGCGGGGATCCGGTTCCCGCGGTGCAGCGCCTGCCCGGCCGCGTCGCCCCACACGTCGAGGGCCGACGCGAGCGAGAGGGGCGCGGCCTCGAGGTCGGCGCGGAGCGCGCGCACCTCCGGGGTCGCGATGGTCACGGACGGGATCGCGGGGCGGGGCACTGACCGATCTTAACGAGCGGAGGCGCCGGCCGCCGGGCGGGAGCCCGGCGACCGGCGCCGTGGATGGGGATCCGTCAGCGGCTCGTGACGGTGAGCGCCGGCGCGCTCGGGGCCTGCGTGCCCTGCACGTTGAGGCCGACGTGCACGGTCTGGCCGGCGGCGATCTTCGCCGCCCAGTCCGCGCCGGTGCAGGTGATGCGGCTGGACGCCACGCTGCAGGTCATGCCCCAGCTGCTCGGCACGCTCGTGACGCCGGGGCTGTCCCAAGAGGCCGTCCACCCGGACACGGCCGAGCTCGCCGTGACGGAGAGCTCGGACGAGTACCCGGTGCCCCACGCCCCGTCCAGCTTGTAGCTGGCGGACGCCGCTCCGGCGGGAGCCGGCTGGGGCTGGGGCTGCGGCTGCGGCTGCGGCTGCGGCTGCGGCGCGGGCGTGGACCCGGAGGACGAGCCCGAGCCCTTCGACGCGCCGGAGCCCGAGGAGGAGCCGGAACCGGAGCTGGATCCCGATCCCGCCGCCGGGTGCAGGATCGGCGCCATCGCGTCGAGCTTCGCCTGCTCGGGGGTGACCCAGTCCGACTTCACGAGCCCGCCGGTGTCCCCGCTGTCGGGGTTGAACGACCAGAACGACGAGCTGATGCCGGTGGTCTGGAGGTACGACACCAGCGTCGACAGCCACTGCTTGTCGCTGGTGGTCTCCAGCTTCGTGCCGAACTCGCCGAGCAGCACGGGGGCGATGTTCTTCTTCGCGAGGTAGCCCCAGTGGGTGTCCCACACGCTCGTGAGGTTGTTCGGGTAGTCGGGCGAGCTGAACCACGACTGCGCGTAGATGCTCGACGGGTAGTCGTGCGGG
>Ga0265798_10009111_pt1 | contig 12493 bp, 10 predicted proteins | sample P3T30metagenome_FD_192430 | JGI IMG/M metagenome (GOLD analysis project Ga0265798, IMG submission 192430) | Plant litter microbial communities from East Loma Ridge, Irvine, California - P3 T30 | ecosystem: Environmental > Terrestrial > Plant litter > Unclassified | place: USA: California...
GCGGCCAAGTACGGCGAGAGCATCAAGCTGCCGGAGGGCGGGCGCAAGGGAAAGCGAGCGCGGGCGATTGGCGAGAGCGACGATAAGGAGGGCGACATATGGGCGTCGTTGAAGGAGAAGCGAGGGCAACGGGCGAAACTGAATGATGTGGTGCAAGCGCCTCCCGAACTGGTGAAGCCCAAGGAGAAGTTCAAGCCTATCAGAGGTGCAAAGGTGGATGTTGCGAACGTGCCGGTCGCGTCTGGCAGTTTGAAGAAGCGTGAAGAGCTCGGTGACGCTCGTAGAGAGGTTATTGAGAGGTATAGAGCTATGATGAAGGAGCAGAGAGGAGAGGGGCTTTGAGAATAAGATACCCAGCTAAAGCAGTGTGCAAGGCATGTCTCGATCGCCAATGACATTCGAGAATTCACAAGGAACATTCACATCAGAGTACAGTTAAAGTTTTTGTAAGCCAGTTCATTGGAGAAGCAGCTAAGAATATTGAATTGAGCACTACAGCGGCTCAGGCCTCAGTCGACCGCCCGAAAGCAAATCGCAAAAACCCAAGCCTGCCGCAGACTAAAGAGTACGACTGTGAATCGCACTCATGATCCGATGCCTTGGAGAGCCAAAAAAGAAAGAGGAACTTCAGAAACTCGCGTGCCACAAGTGTGGTGCAGTTCCGCCATCTCCACCATCGCGGCGAACGCTACCGGACAGAGATGTTGTTCAAAGTGCACGCATGCTTTGCGCTTCAAACGCTTCCATTAGAGGAAAGCATTTAGGCAAAGGAGACAGTGCAGCCGCTGACCGGACGGCCCTATAGAAGGAAAATTAGTTGCCATTCAGAACACGCAATCAGTGTGAGTTGTGGGTGTTACGAACCTGGGCAGAGACGGTGCAGCCGCTGACAGGGCGACCTTGGGCGGACACGGTGCATCCGCTGACGGGGCGGCCCTGGGCCTGGAGGGAGAAGTTGACGGTGGTGAACTGCATGTTGGCGGTTGGTGGTTGAGAAGTCGGTGACTTAACGAGTGTGAAGTAGTTAGATGAGTTGGCGGTGGAGAGAAGAAGGTTGTTGGGTTGTGGGTTGACGTGCTTGGTTATGTAGACGTTTGGGTGATTGCGTTCGGAAGGTGGTTTGTTGGTTGGTTTTGGGAAGAGAAAGAGCCGGAGATTACTGACGGCTTGAGATATAGGCGCTGCTAAGCATTGATCGAGTCTTAGTATTGTCTTGCTGTACTACTCTCAGATGATCGACCTTTGTGTGATAGCCTTAGTATTGTTGAGCAATACAAAGGAAATGCCACGCATGTGAGCGTCGTGGATAGTCGTGGAACTCTAGACCCTAGTCCGAAGGAACGGTTGATTCTCGATTGGCTGTGGGTCTTCCTCTATGTTCTAGACGAGGCTGATCAAAGAACAATCGCTACAGTCGCACGAGACACGTGGGAACGGATTCGCGACTCATGCCACCAGGCACATATTTGTGCTGCTTTTCTTGCCGTACCAGCGAGATCGCTTCCTTAGGAGTGCCAGAGGTTATGTCGGTCTAATGCGGGCAACGAAGATACGATTCGTACGTCAATGATCCAATGAGTTCTTAGCAAAGCGATTACTTTCAACAGTCGGCAACAAAACTTCAGCGGATCTGTGGCTGTCCCTGTGAGCAAGACTTCGGCGTCACCTGCCAACACTAATGGAAGCTTCTCCAGCGGCATTTGCTATACACTGAAGCATTCAATCTTTCGTTGAACGATGGTCGCGTAGCATGGAAGTTCGATTCGGGTGTTGGCGAATACCCGATACTGGTGCGTGGTTCGGCAAATGATCGACTTTGTGCTGTGAATCGTGTGCTCGATATCAGACCCAGTTGGCCTCGCTTGTACATGTGATCGCCAAAAGATGTAAGTGGAGGTCCAGTTTCAGTGCATTGGTATTGTTCCAGTTAAGTGAAGTCGAGGCGCGGGATCTGCCGGCGCAAAGTCCTCAATCGGGCAAGTCCAAGCGAGGCTACAGACGTCAGGAAGGGCTTCGATCTTTCGTAGAACCATTTACAGCAACACAGTATCATCAATCGCCATGGGGAAAGGTACGATCACCAAAGCGCTTTTTACTCGTAAATCTCACTGACGGAATAATAGGTACCGACAAGTTGTACGTACGTCGTCAAAATCCACGCGACCAATCCCAAAACCCTCTAACAAAGATGCTCTAGATCACCCACAGCGAGTGGTCCAGCGAAGATGCTTTCGGCGCATCGGCTGGCTCCAATGCGCGCAGAACCGGCGTAGCAGGCGCAAGCTTCAAAAGATTACCATTCAACTTCTGCGCGGTATCTCTGCAACCCTTCGAACACCCAGTCTGCACAGTCGATGGCACCATTTTCGACCTTACCAACATCCTACCATGGATCAAGAAGCATGGAACGAATCCGGTAGATGGGAAACCCATGAAGAGCTCGGATTTGATCAAGCTGAAGTTTGCGAAGAACGATGATGGAGAGTACGTGGATCCGGTCACGTTCAAGGTCTTCACGGACAATACGCACATCGTCGCTCTGAAGAATACGGGCAATGTCTTTGCATGGGATACTGTGGAGCGCCTCAACATCAAGGGCAAGATCTGGAAGGATCTTGTCACCGATGAGGACTTTGCACGGAAAGACATCATAACCCTGCAGGACCCTCAGAACGTCGCATCTCGCGACTTGAGCCAGTACAAGCACCTACAGGAAGGCGCGAACATGCTCACACCGGAGCAAGAGGCCGAGCGTGGCGCCGGCGTCAAAAGTGAGAACCTGGGATCCGCCGCCAAAATCCTCAAAGCCAAAGACGCTGTCGCCAAACGACGAGAAGAGCGCGAGAAAGCAGCATCAGGATCAGCCACTCCGGCAGAACAACAAGCCCTCGCAAACGCACGGAAAGCAGCCACCGATGTCTCAAAACACCGCGCAACCAAGCCCGCCCCGTACAACGCCGCCCAATTCACCAGCGGCGCAGCCGCCGCCTCCTTCACATCCACGGGCCTCACGCCTAACACCTCCAACGACCGCGCCATCCTCAGCGACGAAGAATACATGCTCAAGCCCAAGCGGGTCAAGCACACAGGCTACGCCAGCCTGCGCACAACCCACGGCAGTATCAACCTCGCCCTATACCCCGAATTCGCCCCCAAAGCAGTCTGGAACTTCATCGCGCTGGCCAAGAAAGGCGCGTACAACGGCGTCGCCTTCCACCGCAACATCCGCAATTTCATGCTGCAAGGCGGCGACCCGACCAGCACGGGCCGCGGCGGGCAGAGCTGCTGGGGCAAACCGTTCGCCGACGAGCTCGAGGGCCCGTTGACGCACGACGGCCGCGGGGTGCTGAGCATGGCCAACAAAGGCAAAGACACCAACACGTCACAATTCTTCCTCACGTACCGCGCGACGCCACACCTCGATCGCAAGCACACGATCTTCGGCCGCGTGATGGAAGGGCTGGACGCTCTGGCGCGGCTGGAAGCGGTTCCTGTCGACGACAAAGACCGGCCGTTGGAGAGGTGCGCGATCGAGGAAGTGATTATCTTCGTCAATCCTTTCGAGGAGTTCCTTAAGGAGCGGTCTGAGGATGAGGCTAAGGAGGCGAGGCGGGAGGCTTTGAGGCGTGAAGGAGGCGCGGAGGATGAGAGGACTACGTGGACGGGTAAGAGGATTAGGGCGGATGGGAAAGTGGATCAGGGCAGTGAGGAAGTCGGCGTTGGCAAGTATTTGCGCAAAGCTGCCGAGCAGGCACCGTCGGGTTCGAAAGACACCGAAGATGAAATCGTGGGAGACTGGGAAGAGTCGGCGGCGCCTGAACCGCCGAGTAAGAAGCGCAAGGGAGGTGGGTTTGGAAATTTCGATGCCTGGTGATGCATCATCTATCTTTGGCAATGCGGTGTGTGAGTAAACACATATGTACAAAAAATCGCGGCCGGGAAAGCGACGGGTATCCATGTGCTGTTGTCGCCTACCTTCTCGCGATTCGATCCCAATCGCCATCAGTCATGTATAACATCAATCGTTCAACACCACTCAGTTCCTTGCTCTAGTCCTCGCCGCCCTGCTACCTCCACCGCCAGCAGCAGCTCCGGACCCAGCACTATCCCTTACAGTGCCCAAGCTAGCCAGGCGCGTCCCGACGCTTTCATCCGAGTATGTCGTCCCCATGCGTTTCGCCATCTGCCTCCTAGCAGCCTCAGCCTCCGGGGTCTCGTAGCCGATCTGCGTGCTGGGCTGGTCGTGCTCCCCAGCAGTAGCAGTGAGCTCATCCGGAGACTCCGAAAACGAGTTGTCTTTGGATGCTGTATCTTGGTGGTGTAATTGTGCGCTTGTAGAGACCTCGTTGGTCCGGCTAGCTAGGCTGCTTCCACTGATCGCGCGGCCGAGTTTGCGGTGCTTGAGCCGCTGGGCTGGGTTGTTGGTGTTTTCTGAGGAGGGCCGGCGCTGTTGTTTTTCCATGAGAGACGCTAAGTCTGCGGTCCATTCGGCTTGAGGACGGACGGGTGGCTGAGGCGTTGGCAAGGGTGCTGGAGTTTCGTCTTCGCCGTGTGAGGGTGCTTCATACGTTTCATCGGCAGGCATGTCGATGGGTTGGGCCTCCTCGGCATCAAGCGGACCGTCCAAACTCTGGTGATGTTCAGTTGATGTCTTCGTCGCATGGGCTTCTGCAGAAGACGGCTTGCGGGGTGAATTGGCTGATATATCTTGCAAAGGTACGGCTTTTTCTGAAGCAGGTTTGTCATCACCGTTCACGGGACGAGCAGAATCATCATTATCTTCTTCATCTTCGTCTTCGTGTACGAAAGGTCCAGCGGGAGGGGGTGCCTTCGGACTTGATTTACCAGACAGGAGTGGAAGTGACGGTGTCGTCTGTCGTTTTCGTGTGTTAGACAATCGTGACAGAGCTTGGTTGTCTTTCTTCGTGTTGGTGCTGTTCGATCTTGCCAGTGTATCGCTCAAGGCAGGGCTAGCCATTGATGTCCGCCCTGTGACATCGTTGGGGTCGTATTTGGGAAGCTCGATCTTAAATCTCTCTGTTGAAGCCTTGCGTTTCGTCTTCAGACATGTCCACAGCCAATCGGCCGTCACGACTGGTATATGGTGCTTTGCAGCATAGTACGCTTTTTCCTTCTTGACTGTTGAAGATCCACTTACGAGTACGGATACCGTGGAATTCAGCTGCTCCTGATAGGTCGCTCCGGAGAGTTTGACAGCTTCAGCCACCTGTCGATAGTCCACGCCAGAGAAGCCAGTAGTGGACACTGTCAGCCTGGAGAAGCCCAAGATGTTCAGGTTCCACAGAGGTCGACTGAGTACATCATGGTCTGGATCTAAGACCTGCTTATAGAGAAGGCAACGCTCCACCCACCACTCTGTCGCCGTGATGATTCCAAATGGTGCCGAGTCTATGTGCACACCTGGAGAGGGCTGCGCATGAGGCACAAGAAGACAGCGTTTGCCAGGGTGCCCCTCGTCTTCACTTGTTTCCAAGTCTTTCAGCAGGCGAAGAACATGTGCTCCGTTTGGCTCCAAGTATTGTGCGAGGCGCTGTGCCTTGTCTTTCGCGAAACCTTGCATAGCGATGCGCCATCCAGCGAAAACTCCTTGTCTTTCTGGTTCAGCAACCTCTACTGTGCGGACTTCCCTCGCATCGAGCGATTTTCTGTCTTGTGGCCGTGGTCCCGGTGGTCCCAGATTGAGTTGTGAATCGTCCTCGCCAACAGTCCACTGATCGGTTTCGGAGGGCGCAGCAACGACTGCTGAGGTGTCCACTGCGGATATATCCTGCCACATGTCTTGACTGTGGTCTTCAAGCCGCCTACTAGCATGCCGCCTGAGCTTCCTTTTGCTGTTCTCGTTCCCGGCGGAGGGACGCTCCTCATTTCTGACTCGCTTGCCCAATGTTGTTCGAGGACCAGCTTCCTTCCTGTATGCTCCTTTGCCTTGCTCTTCCTCCGACATTGTAGGATCGTAGAATCGCGGGTCCAAAGCCATGCCACGCTGTACGCTGTCTTCCAGCCACTTTAATGAAACTGTATTGATCCTCCAATCTTTTGCAGCTTTGTATTTTGCGCCTTCAGGTGCAGCCACCAACAGGTGAGTGACTTGTTTGGTCAGGTCGCCGTGGTATTCGGCGCCCTCGTGCTCGATGGTGGTAGACAGTTCGTTTCTTCGGGCCTGGTCCGGGATGCCAGTGATGCAGATCTTTAGGCCGGCAAAGGTAGGGCATCGGTGGGTCTTCTCGAGACCTTCGACATCGACGTCTCCTCCGTCCATCCATGCCTCGCGTACTGCCTCTATCCAGCTGGGGTCCAACACAACAATATCCGGCCGCTCTTTGGCGACATATTTGTACTTTGGCGTATCGATGTCGCCGACTATGAGATGAGTGACTTCGCCTGTAAGATCCAGTTTGTGGGTTGCGCCCATCTGCTGGGCAGTGTCGGCCAGTCTGATCTATTGTTCTAGTAAATATGCGTACCCATCGGGCTTTGTTGAATTGGTCGGACCTACGCGAACATCCTGCGGTAGTGATGTGCTACATAGCACGACGTTGCTGAGAGGCAAAAGGTCTTTGCCTGGATGGATGTCAGTGTTAGTGTGTCATCAGCGATATCGACATGTACTTACCGTTATCCGCCATACTATTCGTCCAGAGAGTCCATGCCAGTCGCGTGTCGATCAACCAAAGCGCGAGATCTTGAACGCGCTCTGGTAACAATTTACCCCACACTTGTACAATACAGACTGGCCCGGTATATCTCAGTACGATCTCCCAAGCCTTTCACTGCCGTTGTACTCGAATAAAAATTATCCGCCCATTTGTTGTTCGTCTCGCCTCTGACTATGGATCAACGCCGGTCCCAATGGAGCACAGACTCTGGAAAGCATGAGCCCACGCGAGATGCCGTCACTGGTATGGGTGTTCACATGGAAGTTCCACTACGATAACTCAACGACCGACACCCACGCCTGTCGTGCATACACGCTGACAATGTTTCTCACTGACGCTGTAACCAATGCAAGTATGGAGGCTGAATTCAGTGAAGGATTTGTCCTGCAGATATTGGCAGGACACGAACCGCGATCGTCCAGCCACCAGGGCAGGCAGAGACAGAGCCTTGCACAGTTCGGAGACAGACGCCGATACCGCTGGAGACATACATGGTTGCCGATCCTCCCGAAGACTTCATGCCCCATGGAGATACTCCAAGCGATTACTACTGGACTGCTGGAGTAGTGCAGAATTTGCTGGCAAGATGACTGAAAAGATCTTCGGTCGGCGCAGCTCCGACTCAGCAGCGTGCGCGTAGAGGGTGGGCGCAGCTGCGATCAAGACATTTGCTTTCCCATTCTCTGCCAACATTATTGCTGCGGGCGGACGAGTGGCAGCTGGCCCAGACAGACACAAGGTCTTGATAGCAGTCGTGTGATGTCTGCGGTCAAGTGCCGAGGCTCGCCTCTGCAGGTGGCCCTGTACATATATCCGTGGCATCCGTGTGTATACATGTAGACTCTCTGGCAAAGGCTCGATAACGGTGCCATGTGCTGGATACAGGTCACCGCTGGGTCGGTGGTCGTCGTCATGCATCGCAGCATCAGATTTGGAAGAGCGGATGCCGCATGCTTCCTGTCCGGCCCATCGGCATCCCAGTCTCGGCTGGCTATTCTAGTATGACACAAGCCTTCCGCGGTCGAGAACAGAGCAATGTCGATTGGCGTGGAAGCGGATGCTGTCGGCGAATGTCTTGAACAACAATGACCTGATCTTACCTGGTCGTAAGTAAGTAGTGACAATGACTCTCCGCCAGCGCCGATTCGCTGCATAGACTTGGGCTTTTGGGCCCATGACGACCTTGGCAGAGTGCTTCATCAACGCTCGGTTTGATTTAGCGTGTTTCCCTCTGCGCTACGACAGTGGACGCTGCCCACTATCAAACGCTGTGCAGAAGAGTCCGAACATGGACGTTTGGTATGATGTATCTTGCGTGACGTGGTACATACTGCAAGTTCTATGCACCAGTTACTGCTGACAGTCAGATATGAGTCTTGCTAATCAATCGTTGTTACTGGGACTTGATTACATTCCTCCTCAACCATCTCGCCATCCTTGCCATGAATTAATTGTACAGTCCCGCATCAAACCCAAACCCATCATCGACCCGACCACGCCGCCATCTCCGCGCGGGTTCAGCAGTAGCGCCAGTGAGAACCTTACGCGGCGCCGTCCTGGACGATCACCTCAGCCTACTTGGGCGCATTGCGTAGCCTTTCCCTTCTGCGAATCTCCACTCCACGTCAGGATCTTAGCAACCCCAGCTCGATTTTCCATAGTTTGGGTATCCGCAGCGCAGGGATCGGTTTGGGAGTGGCTTGTTTGCTTACCACCAGGCGTAGTCAAAACCTGTCTTCTGTTCCTGGCCTCTGCCGCTGCCGACCGCAGCCCGTCTTGGAAACTACTACCTTCTGTTTCTTGTCTTGTATCGCGTCCTGCGTCTGCATCTGGACTCCCCTTCTATTCCTGTATCTATCTCCCTGGCTGTGCACACCACCTCACTCTGCACCAGGGCCCTACCCACAGTCGTGTACTGGCGTGCTTTGACCGTCGCAATTACACGCTGAAACGACTGTCACGCTGCCATCCCGGCACTGCTCTTCCTGTTGGGCAGTAACACGGATCCCAGCTGTCGACGCGCCCACGACCAGTGTAAGTTGCACCACCGCTCTTTGGCTTACTGTACGCGCTCGTGCCTCCTGCGCGCTGGCAGGGAAAGACGCCGTGTATCACCTTGCTTCCTGCCAGCTGCGCCAGGTCACCGCACGACCCGGCCGGTCCTGCATTCTCCTATCTGTTTCACACTATCTTCTTCCAGAAGCTTTTCTTAAGCAAGATCGCCGCGATGTTTTCCCATCATCATCATCATCATCGCCCAGAGAAATCAAGCTGACCCACCATCTCACCATGGCAGCCGCAGTGGAGTACCGCAGCCACAATCGAGCCCGTATCTTCTACACCCCATCTCCAACCCCACCAGCACCTCAATTGCAACGCCCTATACGCACTCTCTCCAACCTCGACTTCTTCAGGCCTCGTCGAACCCCAGCTGGCCGTATCCGCATAAAGGCACTGTCCGCCTCCACCCCGAGTGACGACTGTCCCAAATACCGAAGCGCTTCGCCGAAGCGTAGTTCCTCATTCAAGCTGGCGGTCTCTCGAGAATCAGCGAAACGGTTCCTTCGATCCGTCATACAGTCCCAAAACGATTCTTCCCGAGACAAGACACAGACCAAGCTGCAGAGCAAGAAGAATCGCCAGTCGTGGTCCCCCGCTAGCTCCACGCCCAGGACGGTCGATATAGAACCCGACAACATGAGAGGAGCTATCAGAGGATCAATCAGTGGCCCAGTTAGTGGCATGGTCAGCAGACCAAGACTAAACAGCGATGTGAGGCATGCCACGAATCGATCTAGTGGGAGTGAGAACAGTTCCATCAGCATGGCCGTCTCGCCGCAGCTCAACGCGAATGGAACACTCGGCAACGGCGTGATCCCAGTAAACATCGAGGAAGAGAAGCCGCTCGCAGCAGGGAATGGTGTATCTGTTGGTGTGCATCTGGCTGAGCCAGTGCTCTTCTTGCAAGGTTTCGAGAACTCCGAGGCAGTGCCTGGCAACACCGCCATGTTGCGAGGAAGTCTCCATGTCCGAGTACAGAAGAGCGCGAAGATCAAGGCTATCAGTTTGAGATTCAGAGGTAAAGCTGTCACAAAGTGGCCCGAAGGCATACCACCGAAGAAGTCGGAATTCGAGGAGACCAACATTATCATGAACCACACCTGGCCGTTTTTTAACGCACAATTCGACAGCGCAGAGACCAGCACCGGCGCAGACCACGTTCAGCTCGCCAAAGGACCGGATAGTGCTTCAACAGGCGCGGCCCGATTAGATCCCTTGGGAAGGGCATCACCGAACATCTCAGCACTGAACCTAACGTCAAAAGACGCGAAGAGGCTATCATTGCAAGTCAATCAGTCGAGGAGTTTCGGAAAAGGCGAGAACCCTAGCAACGGACCTTCAGTGGCCACCAAGGGCTACCGGACATTTTTACCAGGAGACTACCTCTACAACTTCGAACTACCGATTGACAGTCGGTTACCCGAGTCAATAGACGTCGATCTCGGAAGCGTCAAGTACGAGCTGGAGGCCACGGTAGAGAGATCTGGAGCTTTCCGCGCAAACCTCGCTGGAACGAAGGAGGTCACACTAATTCGAGCACCAAGCGAGGGATCATTAGAGCAAGTCGAGCCAATCGCCATCAGCCGGAACTGGGAGGATCAACTACACTACGACATTGTGATTTCAGGCAAAAGCTTCCCCCTGGGATCTCAAGTTCCTATAGCTTTCAAACTCACACCACTCGCAAAAGTCCAATGTCACAGGATCAAGGTGTTGGTGACAGAAAACATCGAGTACTTCTGCTCGAACAAGCATGTTCACCGCATGGAGCCTACGAAGAAGGTCCAACTCTTCGAGAAGCGATCCGATAGCGACCCTACGAGTACATTCCCTGGCAGTACCATGCGAATCACAGCTGGTGGTGGCATTCCGTACGACGCTCGAGTGCGAGCGGCACAAGGCGAGAATGTCACACCTACAGATCCGACAAATTTGCTAGGCAATCTTCATGGAGATAGTAACATTGGACCGACTGAGATGGAGTTCAATGTTCAACTGCCAAGTTGTCACACAATGAAGGACAAAGACCGCCATCAACGCTTGCATTGCGACACGACATATTCGAACATCCAAGTGCATCACTGGATCAAGGTCAGTAAAACAGTGCTGACAGCGGATGATGACTTCAATTCTAACAAACCTCTAGATCGTCATGCGTCTTTCAAAGCCCGACCAAAATGATCCCACGAAACGCCGACATTTCGAGATTTCGATCGACTCGCCCTTCCACATTCTTTCATGTCGCGCCACGCAAGCCAACATCTCCCTTCCAGCTTACACTTCGCCGGAATCAGGAATCAACGGCACCCACCTATACGACTGCGGCTGCCCAGGCGCCGCTCGCCGCCGCAACTCACCGGTCGCGTATCCTGCCATGAACGCCATGAATGCAGCAAACAACAACATGAACACAGCACAACCTCCCCTCCAAAGACCCACACTCCCCCGCCCGCCCACCGCACACCTAAACGGCCCTCAACCAACAGCAAACGCCAGGAGCCACCCGAGACCAATGCACATTCTCCGTGCTCCTTCATTCAACCCACCCGCTTTCGAGGACGAGGCTCCACCACCCGCCCTCATCACACCACCTCCCCAGTACGACAGCATTGCATCTCCCACGAGCGGTCTCTCGGACTACTTCGCCCGCCTGAGCGACACGTACGACGACGAAGAGGACAGCGGCGACGAAAGCCATCGCGGCGGCCGTGTCAACATTCCACTCACACCTGGAGGTCGCGTACATAGGAGTATGGACATTGGACGTGGCTGGGTGCCGGTTGGGCGATGAAGAGCTCGCCAGTCAAAAGGGGAACAAGAATCTTAACGATCTGAAACGACTCAATTCACGACCCAACTCGGGACGTAAAATCAAAAATGGTAGAAAGGCGCGCATCTTCGATACGTCTGGAAAGGAGAAGTGGAAGGAGGTCCAACGAAAACAATCTTGAAGGCATCTTTCTTTTGTTATTTTTTCTTTTGTCTATTTTGCATCTATTACCCCCTGTCTATCCGACTCTCTATGAGGGACGAAAGGATCTCTTGTCACGGCGTTCAAACGGTGGCTTCACTGTTCTCGAGGCTGGCTGGTAAATGCCTCTTGGATGAAACCGAATTTATCTTCTCATTTTCACATAGAATCGAATACCTTACTTACACCTTTCTGTGTAAAGCGTGGCGCGAGGGCGTTGGGCCGGCGCCCAATCTCTTCACATATCTATCTATCTATCTATTTCTCTACCTCTCTACTTGTTTCTCGTGATCTACCTGGCCATGTCTTTCTTCCCCGTCGACTCACTTCACTTGCTTCACCCCTCCAGCTCATCCCACTCCTTTTTGCTCTCCTCGGTCCCTTATACTTTTCCCTTTTTCCTATTTTTTCTTTCCTCTTCCCTTCCCCATCTTCCCAATCCCATCTACTCCTCGAATCTGTCAGTCCGTTGACAGCGATGTACTTACTCCCTTTGCAATGCTGGCTTGGTCCCGGTTTGATTCAATCTGTTCATCGGGTAAATAGTGAAGTCATTGCAGATGCAGATGGAATGTGCCTCAACGTCTCGTTAAGCGGCAGATGGATGACTGGCTAGCTGATCAGCGTGCAGTGCCGCTGTCCTTCACTCGCCTTCACTCAGTGAGTAGGCTTGGCATTGGAAGGCACATCGTCTGTTGTGGGCACGGATTGGCTCAGCTTTGACTTCAACTTCTCAGCCGTCTGTCCGTTCTTTTCTTGGACTTGGCTATCTAGGTACCTTCAA
>Ga0265798_10009113_pt1 | contig 12492 bp, 12 predicted proteins | sample P3T30metagenome_FD_192430 | JGI IMG/M metagenome (GOLD analysis project Ga0265798, IMG submission 192430) | Plant litter microbial communities from East Loma Ridge, Irvine, California - P3 T30 | ecosystem: Environmental > Terrestrial > Plant litter > Unclassified | place: USA: California...
TGAATCTGCTTTGCTCGAAGAAAGAATAGATTTAGGATTGATTATTCACGAAAATCGTTTCACCTATCAGGATAAAGGCTTAAATAAAATCGTTGATTTAGGCGATTATTGGGAAAAGCTAACGGGTTGTGCCATACCATTAGGTGGAATTGTAATTAACAGAAGATTAGATAAGGAAATTCAGTTAAAAGTTAACCGTTTAATTCGGCAATCTGTTGAATATGCTTTTGCGCATCCAAAATCCTGTATCGAATTTATAAAACAACATGCACAGGAAATGGACGAAGCTGTGATGTACAAGCATATCGACTTGTATGTGAATAAATATAGCATTAACCTGGGCGAAGAAGGTAGAAAAGCGGTTGATACTTTGTTTAAACTTGCGCAGGAACGGAATTTAATTCCTGCGGTTCAACAAAACCTCTATATTTAATTAGCTCACCAGCAGTTTGTAGCCTTTTCCGTGTACGTTAATAATTTCAACAGCAGGGTCTTCTCTTAAATACTTCCGCAGTTTGCTTAAAAACACATCCATACTTCTGCCGTTAAAGTAATTATCATCGTGCCAGATGGTTAGCAATGCTTCCTCGCGGGTTAGTACCGTATTTTTTTTAAGGCATAGCAACCGCAGAAGTTCTGCCTCTTTGGTTGATAATTTCTGAACCTGATCTTCGCGTGTTATAATTTGAGTGGTATAATCGAAATTGTACTTACCAATAGAAAACTGGCTTTCTGTAGGCTCATCGTTATTTCCATTCTTACCCGCAACGCGTTTAAACATGGCGTTTATGCGCAGCAGAAGTTCTTCAATGCGAAAAGGTTTTGTAATGTAATCATCTCCGCCCAAATCATACGCTGCAGATTTATCCTCAAGCATTGTTTTAGCGGTTGCAAAAATCATCGGTACCTGGGCGTTTATCTTTCTAATGTCTTTCCCCAGACTAAAGCCATCTTTTTTTGGCATCATTACATCCAAAATGCAAAGGTCGAAATTTTGTTTGTTAAATGCCCTCAAGCCTTCTTCTCCATCGGTACATAGCACAACATCAAACTTACCCTTCAACTGTAGATAATCTTGCAATAGCAAGCCCAAATTTGGATCGTCTTCTACCAAAAGTATTTTTTTCATTTTTTTCTGTTTAGTGATCTATGCAGTATGACTACGCTAAAGGTTTGATTCTGATTTTGCATTACGGTTTAATTGCACTTAGAGGTAAATTAATTATTCCTCCCTTTAAGCTCAATTATAGCCACTGTTTCGCAACTTATTAATGGAGTAGCTTAATGTAACGGCGGCTAACCCGCCTTATTATAAAGGTAAAGATATTTCGAAGCTTGTTCCCCTATCTTTTTCGCTACTTACCTTAATTGTTCCGTTAAGTTTCCTGATAATATCCTGCACGTAATTTAAGCCCAAACCAAAACCTTTAACATCATGCAGGTTTCCGGTAGGCACTCTGTAAAACTGGTCAAATATCCGTTTAGAATGTTCTTTACTCATTCCAATTCCATTGTCGGCGATTTCGATAATTAGGTTTTTACCGGCGTTTTTTGTGGTTATTGTGATTTCGGGCACATCCTTGCTGTACTTGTTGGCATTATCAATTAGGTTGTAAAGCACATTTGAGAGATGCAGTTCATCGCCAAAAACGGTAGCATGCTCCGCATCAGTATATACGTTTATAATGGCATTTTTCTTTTGTAACTGAAGGCTCATACTGTCCAGAACAATCACGATTAAATCGTTCATGTCTACCTCGGTATTTTCCAGTTTAAGCTCACCCTTCTCCAACCGGGCGATACTCAAAACCCGCTCAATGTGACTTCCTAACCGAACATTCTCGTCGTAAATTATTCCAGCCAGCCGTTTCAACCTTGCCTTATCCGCTGTAACTTCCGGGTCTTTCAGTGCCTCGCTCGCAATCATAATTGTAGCAACGGGCGTTTTAAATTCATGGGTCATGTTATTGATAAAATCTGTTTTCATTTCAGAGATTTTCTTCTGCTTTAAAATAGCATAAAGCGTATAACTGAAAATGAAAACAAGCACCAATAATAAACCCACTGAGGAGGCCAGCGTGGCACTTAGATTACCAAGAATAGCTGTATTCTTATTTGGAAAATTGATTTCCAGAACTCCGGGGTCGCGATACAAATCGTTACCAAAAAGTGTTGTGCGGTATGTATTTTTAGGCAAAAATGTTTGCTGCGGATATGAAGCCTGTAAATATAGAACGGAGTCTTTCTGAGCCAGTTTTACCCTAAAATTGTAATCCTGCGTAATGTTATGGTCTAAAAATGATTTTTTGAGCGTCTCCTGAAGCGAAGTAAAATTGATTCGTTTGCTTAAAGGAACATTTTTTTCGTTCATTTCTTTTGCCACATCCTCGAGTAAATTGTATCCGCGTTTATACGCCAGAGAATCTTTGCCTAAAGCCGCAATCTGCAATTCAAGTTTTCGTTTCGCCAGGTTATCTTCCCGCTTAAATTTCCGTACCAAATCGTCAGATATCTTCGGTAAATTCACGAACCATGGAAAACCACGTGCATCAAATACCTGATAACGAATGGTATCCGGCAAAGATTGGACTGTTCGGAAGTTAAAGGTTTTTGCCGCCGAAATTGGCTTCGAACGCATGCTGTAACCTTTAATTGTGTAGTTTTTAAGGTCTACAAATGCATCCATCTGCAAATCTAATTTTGCAGAACCTCCCGGAGATAAAGACACAAACTCATTCTCGGTAATTACCTTCGGAGCCAGATAGGAGGCCCGGATAATGCTATCCTGCTGATTCAGGTATTTTTCTATTTCGCTTTCTCGTTCAGCTTGTCTTAAATCTGCTGCCTCGGCGAATTGCTGGCGCAAATCTTTAATATCAAGTTGCCGCTGCCTCAAATCCTGGCTGCGCTTTATTCTATTCTCAATGTCTTTTCTATTGATTCGATCGGCAGCGCTTCTCCTTTGTATTTTGTTTACTACGGCTGTTAAAGTTTGGTTTACCTGTTCATCAAACAGCTGCGATTTTAGGTTATACGCCTCCCTGATGTAATACAACTGCATTACAAAAACCCCAAGTAAAGCTACCGTCATTAAACCGGTAATTAACCAAAAACTTCTTTTTCTCATTAACCTTTTGCCTGCCTAAAGTGGCGATTAACATTACAATCACCCTCAAAAACCAATAGAACGTAAAATTACTTAATAACGGCTTGATGTGTATGCTTTTAACATAATTTAACACGAGAAAACCCTAATCATGACTGCGTTTTGCAAAAAATCAGGGACACAAAAAAATGCCGGAAAATTTCCCGGCATTAGTTCAAAATTGTTTGCTTAAAAAAGAATCTTTATTTAGAAAGGCAAGTCATCATCTTCGCCTGGTGCATTGCTTACATCAGCAGGGGCTGCGTAAGCCGGAGTTGATGCCGCAGGTGCGCCAGCTGCAATTGCATTAATTCTCCAAATAACCAAACTATTAAAATATGATGTTTTTCCTGTTTTATCTGTCCAAGGGCGGCCACGTAAATTAAAAAATACTTCAACCTCATCGCCTGCTTTAAAACTATCTAATAATGCAGCTTTATCTTGCAAAGCCTCGAAACGAATATATTCCGGGTATGTTGGGTTTTCTGCGTATTCTACTATTAAATCGCGTTTTTTAAACGTTTCACTTACTTGTTGTGTGGCACCTACTTCGTGTACTTTTCCTTTAATTTCCATATCTAATACTACTTAAATGTACTATAAAGATCAAATCTCTATAATTTTATTGATAACTTCGCATACAATATGATGCAAGTTTTCCACAATAAAAGCAAGGTAATTATTACCTGCAACAAGCGCCTTTCGCCCTATTTACAAGAAGAAGTTATCGCCCTGGGCTATACCATAGAAAGAGCTTTTGCAACCGGCGTAGAGTTAAACATAACCCTAACCGAGTGCATTAAGCTTAATTTAAACCTGCGTTGTGCAAGTCAGATTTTATATTCAATAAAAAGCTTTAAGGCAATTACGCCAGATGATCTTTACCGGGAAATATCTGCCACAGAATGGGAAGAACTAATCGATTTTACAGGTTATTTCTCTGTAACATCTAACGTGGATAATCCAAACATTACCACTCCGCTTTTTGCTAACCTTAAAGTAAAAGACGCAATTGTAGACAGGCTAAAAGAAAAAAAAGGTATTCGTCCGAATTCGGGTTCTGATGCCAATAGAACCGTTGTTCATTTGTATTGGAAAGATGCAGAAGCGGATGTTTTTATGGACACTTCGGGAGAAACGCTGGCAAAACATGGTTATCGAAAAATACCGGGCAAAGCACCAATGCTGGAAGCACTTGCATCGGGCGTTATTTTTGCTACCCAATGGGATAAAAAATCGCCATTTGTGAACCCAATGTGCGGGTCAGGCACCTTGGCAATAGAAGCTGCGCTGATTGCGACGAACCGTGCCCCGGGATTGTATCGAATGAATTATGGCTTTATGCACATTATGGGTTACAACGAGGAGGTTTTCTTTGCTGAACGCAGAATTTTAAAAGATCAGGTACTAAAGAATGTAGACCTTAAAATTATTGCCTCCGATATTTCTGAAGATGCTGTTGAAGTTACCCGCAGAAACGCTAAAACCGCTGGTGTAGATACGTTAATTGATTTTCAGGTTTGTGATTTCGAAGCAACTCCTGTACCTGAAGATGGAAAAGGCGTTGTGGTTTTCAATCCGGAATATGGCGAACGACTCGGCGTTCACAGTAAGCTGGAATTAACCTATAAACGCATGGGCGATTTCATGAAAAAGGAATGCAAAGGTTACACAGGCTATATTTTCACCGGAAATCCTGATTTGGCGAAGAAAATCGGCTTGCGGGCCTCTAAAAAAGTCGAATTTTATAATGGTAAACTAGATTGCCGTTTGCTCGAATATGAGCTTTATGATGGCAGTAGAAGAGAACCATTAGAGCCGCTTGATACAGCAGTAAGCAGTTAGTATCCTGTCTCTTACTCTTTCCAGAAGGGGATACAGCTGTCTTCATACAGTTTAGATCTGCATGCCCTGAATTTTTCAGATGTAAGCTTATCATTTAGGCGTTAAAAAGCGCTTTTATGTTAAAAATCAAACATTTCGAGATCCTCTTCGGAACAATTTTCGTTTATATTGGTATTAGATATTAAAAAACATCCTTACCTATGGAAGATCTATTGGCTTTAAAGACGAAGAATGTAGCCGGGAACATTAGAAAAATTAGAGAATATAGAGATTACACTCAAGATTATCTGGCTGCAAAACTAAAAATATCGCAGAATGCTTACAGCAAAATTGAACTTGGCTACAGCAAACTTACAATCGAACGTCTATTTCAGATTGCTTCAATTTTAAATGTTGAAGTAACAAATCTTCTTACGCTCGATCATAAAGAATTAATAAAAAACATTTCCCTTGAGGAAGAGACAGTTTCTGTAAAATAGAAGTTTCCATCCTCAAAAAATCGAAAACTAATTTTCATCCTGCATTAATTAAGATAACTTTAAAAAAATTTTATCGTATGCAGGATGTAATAAGTTCCACAATTGATTTCGTAAAAAAAACGCTTGAAAATGCAGAGGCCGGTCACGACTGGTTCCACATTGAACGCGTTTATAAAACAGCTTTAACAATTAACGAAACCGAAAACGGCCATCCGTTAGTTGTTGCTTTTGCGGCTTTATTGCATGACATTGCAGACCCAAAATTTAATAATGGCGATGAAGAAGTTGGACCAAACATTGCCGAAAAGTTTTTAAGCTCTATTTCGGTTGATGCAGAAACGATAACTCATGTGAAGCTGATTATAAAAAACATGTCGTTCAAAAATAGTTTCGACGAAAGTGGTTTTTCATCCAGGGAAATGCAAATTGTACAAGATGCCGACAGGCTCGACGCTATAGGAGCAATTGGAATTGCCCGTGCTTTCACCTATGGTGGTTTTAAAAACAGAGTGCTCTATGACCCGGAAATAAAGCCTGAACAGCATCAAAGTAAAGACAGTTATAAAAACACAACTGCGCCAACCATTAATCATTTTTACGAGAAATTGTTGTTGCTAAAAGATATGATGAACACCGAAGCAGGCAAAAAAATAGCTTTGGAACGTCATAATTTCATGTTAACATACCTTGAGCAGTTTTACAAGGAATGGGATGGTAATTAAGTACTTAGCAGGGTAAAATTACCTTTTAAAAATACCCAAAAGGAGGTATTTGAAAAGCTTTCCATTGGCGCTACATTTAATAAAATTTAACGCCATGCAAAGCTTTCAATTAAACTATCACAAAAATACCACCCTGCTGGTTTTTATGCTCGCAGTGCCAGCAGCTATAGCAGCAGTAACCTTATTGGTTTTATTAAACCTTTCCACGCAACTTTCAGAATATGTTTTTATATCAATAACGGCCACTTCATTGTTGCTGATGACGACAGTTTTACGCTGGCTAATCAATCAAAAGATTATTATTTCTGCAGACATAAGTCTGAGTCACGAAGGCTTGTTCTTTAAACTGAATAAACCGACATTTATTTACCAGACAAAAGATTTTTTCGCCACCTGGAAGAACGTTAAAAATGTTAGTGAGATTTTCTGTTCAAAAACCGGCATGTATTTTTATCGAATCAATTTTATCGACCCATATTTTACAGCGAATTTTAGTGCAATAAAAAATGAGCGGGAAGAAGCCGAAAAGTTTTTTAGCGAACTTACTTATTACCATGAATCTTATTCAAAGGTAGCGAAGAAGAGCAGGCAGGTATCGCCAGATGGCCTGAGCCGGGCATAACCAGTTACTCTAAAAAGGAATGTTTTTTTACTAATTTTATTAGCTTTTTAAAGCTATTTTTGTTAGTAAAATTAAGCCTATGTCTTTTGACCGAATTCGCGAAAAACTGAATATTCTTGCTGACGCAGCCAAGTATGATGTTTCTTGTTCATCAAGCGGTGGTACGAGAAAAAACGACAATAAAGGTCTCGGCGACAGCCATAGTTCAGGAATATGCCATACTTATACCGAAGATGGCCGCTGCGTGTCCTTACTTAAAATTCTTTTAACGAATCACTGCATATATGATTGCCTTTTCTGCGTTTCGAGGAAAAGCAACGATGTAAAACGAGCCGCTTTTACGGTAGATGAGGTGGTTGAATTAACGATGAACTTTTATCGTAGAAATTACATAGAAGGTTTGTTTTTAAGTTCGGGTATCTTTAAGAATGCCGATTTCACAATGGAACGCTTGCTGCTGGTATGTAAAAAGCTTCGGTTGGAACAAAAGTATAATGGCTATATTCATCTTAAAACAATTCCGGGAGCCAGTGATGAGCTGATAAAAGAGGCTGGTTTGTATGCAGACCGCATGAGTATTAATCTGGAAATGCCAACTGAAGCAGGGTTGAAACTTTTGGCGCCCGAAAAAAGCCATCAGGATGTGATAAAACCACTGGCATTTGTTCAGCAAAATATTACCCAGTTTGCTGCCGATAAGAAATTAATTAAGCATGTGCCTAAGTTTGTTCCTGCGGGGCAAAGCACGCAAATGGTTATTGGTGCAACGCCTGAAAGCGACAAAGACATTATGTACACCGCAAACGCCTTTTACAAAAATTTTTCTTTAAAACGCGTTTACTATTCGGGATATGTGCCCATAAGTAACGATTCCAGGATGCCGGTATTGGGAACGCAACCACCTTTGCTTCGCGAAAACCGACTTTATCAAACAGATTGGTTAATGCGGTTTTATGGTTTTAAGGTTCAGGAAATATTAAATGATGCCAATCCCAATCTGGATGTGGATATCGACCCAAAATTGAGTTGGGCCATTAGGAACATGCAACATTTTCCAGTCGACATAAATAAAGCAGACTACAAAATGATTCTTCGCATTCCCGGCATTGGGGTTATGTCTGCACAAAAAATTGTCCAGGCCAGAAAATTCGGAAAATTACGGATAGACCAGCTTAAAAAAATTGGTGTGGCTTATAATCGTGCTAAACATTTTATAACCTGTGCTGATAGTCCGTACCAGTTAAGAGATTACCAAGGCACTCAGATTAAAGCTTTTATCCTTGCCGAAAGCCAGAGTAAATATTTGAAGACCGACAGCAATCAATTGATTCTATTTTAACCCGCCTGGAATAATAAAGCATTAAATGACCTACATTTTCGACGGCTCCTTACCTGGGTTACTTACAGCGGTTTTCGAGTGGTTCGAACGCAAACCCGGTACGGTTTCACTTAAATCGATTGAAACATTTCAACCAGAAGCATTTTCAGAAAGTTTTACTGTTGTTACCAATTCGGATAAGGCAGATCGCGTTTGGAAAGGTTTGCAAGGCAAGCTGAAGAAAGATTGGCTAAGAAAGTTTTACTGTGCCTACTTGTCAGAAATTCCCGAGGCTTTTGATCACCTTTTTCAGTTTACCATCTACGTTTTTCAAAGCGAAAAGGGCGCTGAAAATAATTACGGCAATGCGCATGTAATTGCGCTGGCAAAATATGCCAAGAGTGTTGAGCGGGAAAAGCATCGGATGGAAGCCTTTATTCGTTTTCAGCACACCGCAGATGGAATTTTTTACACCGGTGTGGACCCAGATTTCAATGTGCTACCTTTAATTTCTAATCATTTCAAAAACCGTTATGCCGACCAGCAATGGATTATTTATGACTTGAAGCGAAAATATGGTTTACATTACAACCTGTTTACGGTAGAAGAAATTACGATAGATTTCGCAGTTGGCGTTAATAATAAAAATCCCGAAGCAATTTTATTGAATGAAAAGGAAGAACTTTACTCCGTTTTATGGAAAGACTACTTCAAAAGCGCAAATATTGTTGCCCGTAAAAATACAAAGCTTCATATAAGGCATGTTCCTAAAAGGTACTGGAAATATTTAACTGAAAAGCAATTGAGTTAAAAAACTTTTTTAAATTTATTAAAAAAGAAACGCGATGAAACTCAGAGTTATTTTCACTTTTTTAATATTGCTATCGGCTCATATATCCTTCAGTCAGATAAGCGGCACCTACATCTATTCTGCAGGTATGGATGCAGGTACCAGAACTTTGACTTTTAATGGATCTAATTTTACAGATAAATCTACCGGGCACCTGAACGAAATATTTGGCGAAGGCTCGTTTAAGCTGGAAAACAACTTCTTAACGCTCAACTATTTCAAACTTAACGATAAAGATTCTTCAATTTATAAAATTGATTCGGGCAAAGCACTTTATGGATATTCAAGCATTTTCGCCAAGGTATTTGCTGGTAAACTCCCACTGAATGGCGCCTCGGTTGTGTTGAGCGATAATACATTTGAACGATTGTTTTCCGTATCAACACTTGCTGACGGATCTGCATCTTTTACTGTTTTTAAGAATGAAAAAATAAAATACTTGACAATAGATTATCTCGGATATAAAAGGATTATTATTCCATTTGATAATCTAAAAGGCAGAAACAATGATATTTTTGCAGAGCTTAAAGACGATAATCTTGTTATTGAGCCGCAACACGCCGAGGTTTACCGTGTAAAAGAGAAAAATGATACCTTTTTAAAGCTTGTTGATTCGGGTAAGACTGAATTAGTCTTCAAGAAAACTGGAAAGTAGCAACTGAGCTTAACAATCATTTAATATAAAACTGGTAAATTGCAGCATGAAATTAAGTGTGCTGGTTCTATTTACTGCCCTCGCCGTGGCCCTCTCTATCGGCATGGTAAACTTTTATTTTCAGCACAGCTGGTATTACCTTGCCATTTCTTTTGGGGTTTCTTTCCTCAGTAGTTTTCTCGTTTTCTATTACCTGCTGGAGAAATACATTTACACGAAAATTAAATTGATTTATAAGCTAATCCATAACCTTAAACTTGGTAAAGACTTAAAAGATGCACTTGGCGAATATGTAAGTTCTGACCCGATAAACGATGTAGAACAAGAAGTTAAAGAATGGGCCGGGGCTAAAAAGAAGGAAATTGACTTGCTTAAAAAACAGGAGCAGTTTCGCCGTGAGTTTCTTTCCAACGTTTCGCACGAATTTAAAACACCCCTCTTTGCCATTCAGGGTTATATTGAAACCTTACAGGATTGCATTGAAGATGACCCGGAAATGGCAGCAAAATTTTTGAAAAAAGCGGAAAACAATGTAGAACGTTTAAGTTATTTAATTAACGATTTGGATGCCATTGCAAAACTTGAAACAGGAGAATCGCCAATTAATTATCAAAAATTCGATTTTGTGCAGCTGGCAAAAGAGGTAATGGAAAACCTGGAAGACCGTGCTAAAGGAAAACACATTAAACTCTTTTTTAAGGATAAATACACTGCCGTTACCACCGTCAACGCCGATAGGGAAAAAATTCGGCAGGTGCTGATTAACCTAATGGTGAACAGCATTAAATATGGTATTGAAGATGGCGAAACAGCCATTAAGATATTCGAACTCCACGACCAGGTTTTAATTGAGGTAACCGATAATGGTATTGGTATTGAAGAAAAACATTTATTTCGCTTATTTGAACGTTTTTACCGCATTGACACCCACCGGGCCCGCGAGGTTGGCGGAACCGGATTAGGACTGGCAATTGTTAAACATATTTTGGAGGCCCACCAGCAAACAATCTCAGTGCGAAGTACCCCAGGAATTGGAACAACCTTCGCTTTCACGTTACAGAAAGCTGGCTAATATTGTTAACCTCGGAGAACGATAAGGCAGAACGCAGTGAACGCTGACTGGTTTAACGGATAAATCATCGGGCGGCAGAGCAGCAAATTTGTAAACCCAATGCTTTCCTATTAACGTTTTACCAAGGTTCTTAAACCCGATATAAGCGGCAGCCCCGAATTTTTTATGAGGGCTACAGCGTTTAGCGGGACTGAAGTTACAGAAGCGTTTGAAACGGTCATTTCCAAACCTCATCCACCAGGCAAACCACTATAGAATTACTTAACCTTGTGTGTGGCAAGCTGATTGCTTAATATAATTAAGAACTTAACATTAACTTAACATTGAGCTTGTAGCTTTGCAACATATTAAAAATTAACATGAACAATATTTTCAAGTTCTTTACGCCTCAAGACAGAAAGTTTCATCCTCTTTTTGAGCAAGCCGGTAGCAACGCTTTAAAGATTGCTGAAACGCTGTTAGAAATGGTTAGCACAGGTGATGCTGAAGCTAGAAAAACCATTTTTAAAGAAATTGAGCGCTTAGAACACGTTGGAGACGACATTACGCATTCAATTTTCTTAGAATTAAGCAGAAATTTCATCACCCCGTTTGATAGAGAGGATATACACCAATTGGCTACGGCAGTTGATGATGTTGCCGATTATATTTATGGCACTGCAAACCGCATGCAGATGTACAACATGAATACCATAAACGAACCAATTGTAAAGATTGCAGAGCTTTTGGTAGAAATGTGTACCGATATTGATAAAGTAATTAAAGAATTGCGCAGTTTCAAAAACATACGCGTTATTGCCGATGCTTGTATCCGCATTAATAGCGGAGAAAACCAAGCTGATTATGTTTTTACATTAGCAGTTGCCCGTTTATTCGAGTATGAAACCAATGCAATTGAATTAATTAAACAAAAAGAGGTTTTACAAACGATAGAAAAAGCGACAGATAAGTGTGAGGATGTGGCGAATGTACTGGAAACTATCTTGGTTAAAAACGCTTAATAAAAAACAAACATGGTAACTACCTTATTGGTTGTTGTTGTAATTCTGGCCATTGCTTTCGATTACATTAACGGCTTCCACGATGCCGCTAACTCGATTGCAACGGTTGTTTCTACAAAAGTTCTTACGCCTTTTCAGGCGGTTTTGTGGGCTGCACTTTTTAATTTCGCAGCTTACTTTTATTTTACCGACCATAAAGTGGCCAACACGGTTGCCAAAACGGTAATCGAAAATTACATTACGTTAGAAGTTATTTTAGCTGGCCTGATTGCCGCTATCATCTGGAATCTTTTAACCTGGTGGTATGGTATTCCGTCAAGTTCATCGCATACCTTAATTGGTGGTTTCGCAGGGGCAGGTATGACACATGCTTTACTTACAGGCGCCAGTCCGCTTGATGCAGTAAATATGGGTTATGTTGTTAAAATTGTGTCGTTTATTGTATTAGCGCCAATAATTGGTATGGTAATATCGGTGGTTTTAACCCTGATTATCATCAATATTTGTCGCTATGCCAAACCTGCAACTGCAGAAAAATGGTTTAAACGGTTACAACTTTTATCATCAGCAGCTTTGAGTTTCTTCCACGGAGGTAACGATGCACAAAAAGTAATGGGTATTATCGCGACGGCGTTAATTGCTGCAAAGGTTATCCCAACTTTTGAAGCCATGCCTGCTTGGGTGCCAATTTGTTGTTATTCGGCAATTTCACTCGGTACAATGAGCGGTGGCTGGAAGATTGTGAAAACAATGGGTTCGAAAATTACCAAAGTTACAGCGCTG
>Ga0265798_10009114_pt1 | contig 12491 bp, 26 predicted proteins | sample P3T30metagenome_FD_192430 | JGI IMG/M metagenome (GOLD analysis project Ga0265798, IMG submission 192430) | Plant litter microbial communities from East Loma Ridge, Irvine, California - P3 T30 | ecosystem: Environmental > Terrestrial > Plant litter > Unclassified | place: USA: California...
GCTTCCGTCTGGACCAGTGGTGTAAGCTCCGGCATCGGTGGCGGAAGCGGTACCGTCCGACATCATGAGAGATGTCGCACCGGAGGTGACATCGGCCGCTTGGGGAAGTGGTACCGATTGGACCGTGGTAGATACCGCCAATGCGGCAAGGATAGCGAATAATTGTGAGAGCATATTGAATTGAAAGCTGTTGAGTCGTAGTAGATCGATCACTGAATGCTTCTTTATTGATCAGAGACGGGACTTGATAGCACAGCTGATCAAGTGAAGTCGTTGAGAAGACAGAAGACCGATCAGGGGACCAAATTATATACCCGTGAGTTCCTGCTGCAATCTAGGTCGCAGATGGTCATGCTGCAAAGGAACTGATGTGACTTCAAGATGGAACATTTCCCCGCGAGGGTGAAATTGATCGATCGACAAACGATTGGAATGATCGTCCTCGGTCACATAAAGGATATCCGAGGAGCGGTCGGTCATGTAAAAGGAGTGGACCCGTAGAACTGTATCGAGTGGTCGTGACTCGGTCGGGTGGCGGTGGAGTGAGAGGATCTACATTGCGAGGGACTCGACCTTGCTTTGTGGCTTTGGTAGATTGATCCGTGAGAGTGTCTGATAGCGTGGTGGAATGGGCGTTGCTTTGTCGTCTCTGCGTTCTGGCGGTATTTCGAAAATACCTTGATTGGATTTAGCCCTTGATGATCTGGCCAACGAAATGTCCATGTGTATCATTACAGAATAGGAACATGCATGCAATGGCTGAAGGGTCAGCGAGATTGGTCATTGGCATCAGCTCAAAGTTGAGAAGATCGCGGATGGCTGATCCGAGAAGGGACGAGGCCCAGCCCGAAGTCTCGGCGAAGCCGGGTTGGACGATGCCGCGGACTCCTGTCAGGCGCATCTGTGGATGGTATGATAGGTATGAACCGTTGTGTTGGACGAGTCCATGGAGTTACCAGTGCAGTGATTGACTATCGGGCGTGACCTGCTGACTTTACAGCAATAAGGGATACATATACTCGAACTAGACTAGCTCTATTTGTTTATATACTTGCCGAGATAAGAACCGTATGGGTCAATATCAGGGTCTTTCTACGCTAACCTATTGCTGAGATTCCTTATCATCTTTTTATCCGACTGATAGTCACTACCGCAATACTAGAGTGGACCTTCGACATGCACATGAAGATCGTTTAGTCTAGCTTCTACTCACCAAGTATGCTCAAGATCAATGTGGTGGAATACAACGCAACATGGGTCGATCACTTCCTTCAAATTCGTCAAGGGCTAGATTGCGCCCTAGCCGATTTTCTACCCCACGATGCCTATGATATTCAACACGTCGGCAGCACCTCTGTGCCCGGTCTAGCAGCCAAGCCAATTATCGATATCGATATCATCGTCCCGTCTACATTGATCATGGAAGCTACCCAAGCTCTTACTAGTCACGGATATACCTACGCATACGAGCGTGGCGGGATTGATCGAATGGTCTTCCGTTACAATGCGCATAAACTCGATTCGGGAGGTAGTACAGCTACAGAGGATGGAACCCCTAGGCGAGCGGTATATCTTAATAAGAGCGATGGAGCGGCACTTGCCAATCATTTGGCTTTCAGGGACGTACTTCGACAGGACGATAGGCTGCGAGATGAGTATGCAGAGTTGAAGAAGGCATTGTCAAAAGAGGAACATGCGAGTATAGGGGCGTATGGAGCGAAGAAACAGGCTTTCATTATTCGCGTGTTGCGCCAGAGTGGGCTGCCTGGGGACGAGATTGATCGTATCTTGAACAAGCCTGTGAGAAGGGTGGACGCCAAGATCCTACAGGAGTTGAAACGCAGTCAAGGTAAATGAGATAGGGACAGTGTATCATTATACGCCAGATTGCATGACATGTATTTACCTAAACAGCCCAAAATCGTCTAATTGACCAGAACAAAACACAAACAAGCGCAATAGACGCAGAAGGCATCGACACACTCGTCGCTCCACTGGTGGCACCAGCCTTGACCGCTGACGCGAACACTTCTTGCCTGAGAGTCAGCTCATGTTCCGTAGTGAACAATCGAGGACTCACTGAAGCTTGGGAGCAATACCGCTATACTGAATCGCCTGCCCAGTGAATACAGGTAGTGGCTGACCAGAGTAAACACCCGGTCTACCAGTGACAGCGGTCATAGTTTGGTCGGCGGTCCAAGTGGCATTAGGAGCGTTTACCTCTGCTGCAGATGGGGCCATGGTAAAGTTGGCGAGATTTGGGACCGTGAGAGCGTTTCCGCCTGAAGATGATGATTCGATGGGCTGTCCGACTTCGGTATTGGGGTCAGAGGAGGCAGACGGGGAGGGTGTGATGGACGCTTCGGTCGATGAAGGTGAGGCGATTGGGTCGCTTGTCACGTTCTCCGGTGGTTGGCTGACTGGAACCGCCGAGTCCGATTCAGAGGGTAAAGGTGCTCCAGACCCTGATGCCCTAAGCCATCAGCTGAAGGTAAAGGACCACTGAGGTCATATGACGTACTCGGTCTGCTCTACAACGATATAGTCGACCCCAATGCCTGGATCTATGAGCCAAATTGCCTATCCTAGCTGAGACAGACTTACAGCTTCGACTTCTCTGAGTACCATAGTTCTGCTGGTTCATGAACCACAATGAATGTTCAATATTAGCGAGGCCCTTTGCTTCGAACAGTAGGGCAGGGATCTCGTCGGTATCGCTGTGTGCATTGAAGAATCGCCTGTTCTCTCCATCCAATTCGGCATAGTAGTATCCGTACCTGCTTGTCAGATGGTCATCCAGATAGATTGACTTACGTAGGTCTCTTGGCTCCATATACCTGGATAGCGGTCCCGGTAAATACAAAGGTCAGATCATCTCGATCATCACAAGTCTCGTGGTATGTTCCTCCATGCCAGCCCGCTGCTGCGTCGTTGTACTGCTTCCACGAACTGCCATCGAATAGAGTGATATTGGGATCATCAATCGTTGTCGACATGTCATACAGTTTGGTGCAAGATATGAGATGATGTGATGGAAGTTAGATGGAGCTGGGGCAAAGGTGTCTAAGCCGAATCCCTTTCACGGCTTTTAACCTAGTTCGGCTCATTCAGTTCTACAGTGAGCACGTCCATGGATCTGAAGTCAATAAGGCTTTCCCTCAAAGGATTTGATATGACCGAGAAGGTCGAGGGGTGAGATAAGCAGCGTGAGAAAACGCCATTGAATGACGGAATGAGGAAAGCGAAAGATGTGTGGGCAATAAAAGGTATTTTGATTGTCCTTTCTAGGCACTCCTTTGAAACGCAATTCACGCTTCGATCGTACTTTGTGCGTGGGACACGAAATAGGGTTGCTTCGTATGCTGACGTGAATTAAGAATGCGCCGTTCCTCCGGTTTCCCTGCACTTTCTCTGGATACCAATACATACAGCTCAGAGAACCTCGCAGCTGTTCCTAAGTCTAGTCACTAGATACACAATATATCTAGTATGTAGGCCCTCCAGGCACTTCTAGCTTCTTTACCTCGGCCGTACACTCGTCCAAGCTCGACTTGAGTTCGGCGAGGTCCTCAGCAGAAGGAGCAGCTTTGGGTGCTTGACCATCTTTTGGTGCCGGGCGCTTGGCGGGGGTAGTACTAGTTCGTTAGCCTGAGGCAGAACATACAATAACGAAAACGTACGAGATCAAAACACATGATGTAGCTCTCTTTGTTCCGGAGGCGGCTCCTAGTTCCTCCCTGTTCTATCAGCTTTGATCATGACATGTCATGTGTAATGAACTCACTTCGACAGGACCCAACAGTACTCGACACCAGCTCCCTCCTCGGCCATCAATGGCAAATGACTGATAACATCCACTGGGGTGATGTTACTTGCCAACAACAATAATCCCTTCTCTCCCTTCCTCAATGCTTTGACGACCTCCTTGACACCTCGCTTCAATTGACGGGCTTTTGACGCTCGCTTGACGGTTTTGAAGAGCTTTTTGGAGAGTTTCTTGTTGGCGAGAGGGGCGGCTATGGGCGAAATGGCGTCTAGAGGGACAAAGAACTCGGACTGGGCGTCAGTGAAGTATTCCGCCTGATATCGAAGACCAGTAAGAGACAGGAAGCCAACAGCTAAGTCATCGGGCCCAACTACTCAACCATTCCTTAGATAACCCACTGCCCAGAGTCCAAACCAGTTCGAACCTAAAACTCACCTTGGCATCCTGCTCCTCGGTAGCAACATCACCTCCAACGCTCTTCCTCTTCTCCTTCTTTGCCTTCTTGGCGGCCTTCTCTCCATCTACCTCCATAGCGACAGCTTCGGCGCTAGCAGTTCCCTCTGCTGGAGGTACAACTTCAGGCTTGATGGGTGTCTCGGAAACGTCGGCAGCTTCGGACTTTCTCTTCTTGTCCTTCTTCTCTTTCTTCTCCTTCTTCTCCTTGATGGGTGTTCCTTCTGACATTGTGGGTTGTGTATATAGGTCTTTGATTTTAGGCTATCAGATGATGGAATGGAGGCTTTTCGGAGTGAGGTGAAATGTTTGGATAAATTGGATAAATAAAGATAAAATATTACCCCACATAGCACTACCCCGCATTTCAGGTAGATTAAGATAGATAGCGATAGAGTAGTAGCTCCATAGATAGATATACTATACTTCATTCACAACATGTCCAAAGTAAATATCCAGACTACCATCTCACCATACAACCAGGAGCCAGTGTGTACCAGGCCTCTCCTCTCCGAGTCTGAGCTCGACAATGTCGTTGCCGCTACCGTCAAGGCGCAAAAGAGCTGGAAGAAGGTTCCTGTAGATGACAGGATTGCCATCGCGGAGAAATGGGTCGTAAGCAATTGTCATCTTTGGACTCATCGGAGAAGTTGACACGCATGCAGACCGAATTTGAGAACATCACCGATCTCATGGCCGAGGACCTATGCTTGCAAATGGGCAGGTGAGTTCCAGCCGGCGGCAACAGCGTTCAGGGTGCTGACTTTCAGACCAATCTCGTCTGCCAAGGGAGAAATTGGGGGAACGCTCTACCGAGCACGACATCTCATCAAGATTGCCCGGGACTCGCTCAAGCCAGTTCCCCAAACTGACAACGATACTGAGGCGGTAAAGAAGGTGATTGTCAAGCAGCCAATCGGTGTTGTCGGGTATGTGCTAACACGTCCGATTCTCTCTACAGCTATAGAAGGCTGATGAGCAGTATCATGACCCCATGGAATTTCCCTCATCTATGTACCGTCAACTCTGTCGTTCCCGCTATTATCTCCGGTAACGCCGTAATCTTGAAGCCCGCTCCACAGACACCTTCTCCAGCAGAACGAGTCTTGTCAGCCTTCCTATCTGCCGGTCTACCCCAAAACGTCTTACAAGTTGTTCACTTGTCCCAAGAGGTTTCCCTCGGTAGCTTTGTTCCTGACCCCCGAATCGATTACGTTGCTTTCACTGGATCTGTTGCCGGTGGTCGAGCGGTACAGGAGGCGGCGAGTAAGGGCAAGGGATTCAAGCTCGTCGGCTTGGAGTTAGGTGGGAAAGACCCAGCGTATGTAAGGGAGGATGCGGATGTCAAGTGGACCGCAGAGCAGCTTGTGGATGGAGCCATGTTCAATTCTGGTCAATCATGTATGTTCATCTCTGTTGCATGTCGAATCAAGCTCATGTCAGGCTGTGGAATTGAACGTATTTACGTCCACTCATCAAAATTCGATGGATTCGTCAAGCAATTCGCAGAGTTGGCGAAGGAGTACAAGCTCGGTGACCCACGTAAGGCCGATACTACTATCGGACCAGTGGTCTCTGTCGCATCAGCTGCCAGGATCAGGAAGCAAGTCAAAGATGCAGGTAAGTTGCTTCTTTCAGCTCGCTTACAGTAAGCTGATTGCAAGTCGCTGCCGGTGCTCAGCTCGTGGTTGATGAATCCCATTTCCCAGAGGCCAAAGAGGGAACCGCATTGGTTGGTCCTCAGGTTCTCACCAACGTTGATCACTGTATGTGAATTGCCAAGGCCATATCCGCCAAGCTGATTAACAGCAATGGAGATCATGATGGAAGAGACTTTCGGTCCTGTTGTCGGTATCATGAAGGTCGAAGGTGATGAAGAGGCACTTCAACTCATGAATGACTCTCCATACGGATTGGTCCGTTGCCCTCTCCCTCATTCAATTTGCATCAACGCTGACATCCAGACCGCATCGGTATGGACTAACCCAGACGATCAAGCATCAATGCAAGTCTTCCAGAACTTCGTCGAAGAGCTCGAATGCGGAACAGTATATCTCAACAGAGCCGACGCTCTTGAACCGGCTCTACCTTGGTCTGGCCGAAAGGATTCAGGAAGAGGTATCAGTCTAAGTACGATGGGATACGATACTCTGACCAGGACAAAGGCAGTCTGTATGAAAGTCAAGCTTCAGTAAAGAGGTAGTATAGCAGCAGAAGTAACGCAGAAGAGACATGCAGTTAAGTGTATGTGGATTTGTGCACTTTACTCAATCATCACTTTTAGACCTACACCCGGATCAGTGAGGTAGAATAGCCTTATGGCAGCATGTGTTGCCCACGATATAAGAGGCTGAGGAATGGCACAACGTGCCAGCAGGGAAAGGGGACACATATGCCATATACAACTGACTGATATCTGATACAAACAAGTCCGCCACCCCGCCATGGAAACCTCGTAAAGTCATCACTCAAGAGTACGTGGTCTTGAGGTAATTTTCGTAAAAAGCGACATTATTGTCGTTACTCCCACTCCCCTCCCCTTGTTCTCTTGCAACAGCAGCAGTTTCGAAATCCTTCATTGATTGCTGTGATTTCTCATATTCGGATTGTAGAATCCTCTCGACATCTTCGCCTCGAGCGAGTTGGGCAGCGCGGATATAGAGCTGTAAATCCTTTTCTTCAACCAACATGTCGGAAGAGTTGAGCTCGTCAGCGTGGTAGTGTACGTATCTGCCATCAGTACTGGTCCAAGCATATCATAGAGAAGATACTCACCGCTCATATTCATGCGCTCGCTTGGTCATCTCATCGAGGGTCGGGTCTACCAATCCCTTGATAAGAGTCTCGACAGGGTGTATCTCCCCACGCTCCCTGACCGGCGGAAGAGGTTTCTCTTCAGCTTCAACGGGTTCGATGACTGATCCGGGGACTGGCCATGCTGTTGCCCAGCGTCTAGCACTACGACGATGTCTACTCATCAGCGAATAAGTCATATTGGCGTAGAAGACCACTTACGGAGGGATCGCTTCTGCCAACTCGGCGGTCTTGGGCTCAAAAGGGCTATGCAGTAGCTCAAGCTTAGATTTCCTGGATTGTCAGTCAACTCGCTATAGCGTGACGTCAGGTAGACGCACGTATTGAGCTTGCTGGTCGAATTCATGGTACTACTCGTTAGATCCTTTTGAGCGCGATATACAGTAACTCACAAAGCATATAGCCTGACGAATTGACTGAGTATATGAGGCTTGTAATACTCCTTATACACCTCGTTCACAGCTGCCATCTCTTCGACCCGTTTTGGTTCGAGATGAGCAGGAGTAAACCATTGTCGATAATGAGGTCGTTCCGACTTGACGGCTGCTTGCGATAATGGATCGTCTACCCCGAGCTATTCTTCAGCGTCATCCCACTCGGGCTGAGCGGACTGACAAAAAGGTTGATGGCGGCTTGCTTATCTGCGTCAAGCATCGAGTTGTTATAGAACCTCCTGATGTTCTCGAGAAGATCTCGAGAGTGGGAACTCCATTGTCCACCTGCTTTCGTACGACGGTAGGTCTCTACCCTATTGACAAGGGCACTACCAGTGTATTGCCACGCAAGTGCTGCTTGTCAGCTTATAGTTCGCCAGCAGATAGTGCTAAGCTCACTGTCGCCATGGTCATGGTACATCTGTAAGTCAGCTGAGGCATACCAGAAAACCTTGCAGCTTACCTCGTTGAGCACGTCAACCGCATCAGACCCAAATGGGACGATGGGCGATCCGATCAGTCCCAGAGCGTGCAGCTGATGCCCGAGGGCTCGCTTCGCTATAGCGAACTGAGCAGCATTTGTTCTGTCTAGACAATCCACGCAGTTGGTCCTGAGGATGCCCTGTTGCAAAAGCGGTTCGATCCTGCGTTTTTCGCTGCCTTTGTCAGCTTCGATCTGCACATGCATCAAGCCAAACATACCCGAATTCGCTACGAGACGGACCGCCATGAAAGAACTTGGTTGATTGTATGCTTTCCTCACATACGTCTTCAATTGCTCCCATCACGTCATTCCCGCTGCTCATCAGTCAACCCTCGTAGATTTACGCGGCTGGCGTACCGCTTCCAAGCCTGCGACATATCCCAGGCGATATATCGCATTCTATCCTTCTCCGGCAAGAATTGATTCAAATAGCTAACACAATGACCGTACTCGACCAGCAGCTTGCTTTCTCTCGGTTGTGATTCCCGACATTTGATCAGATTCAACAGGTAGATAGGGGACCCATATCGGTTTAGGAGATCATCAAAATGTTTGGCGGCACGCGAATAGAATGGGTCAATGACCGGTACTACTATCAGTACTGCCGAACAAAAAGGCATTGAAGTCGAAGCTCACTTTCGATAGGGGGTCGAGGAGTCATTTGATTGACTTCCTGGTGCCACATGACTGGAATACTACCTCGATGTTGAACAAAGGATGTATATCCTCCGTACTCTGTGACCTGTTCTCGACCGAAACCTCGGGCGTTGGAGCCAAAAGCAGTGGCGAGGGGTTCAGACACACTATGAATCAGTATTTAGCTAGCAGAGCTCGAGTTCAACTTACATTTGCTCAGATTCTACTTCGTTGGCTACGTGTCCGTGCTCGTTTGCACCTCTTGTCAGGTACCTTGCTCCAGCGTGATGTCTTGACCTCCTCGCCAGAACTGTCAGGTACACTGTTCTCGAGAACAGAGCGATCTCTACTAGATCAGCGTGGTTCGCGCCCAGGAAGCGTGGACTTACTGGCTTGATCCACAAAGCCATGAATAAGCGGCAAAACCCATCGACTCCTTCCCTTCGGTTCCTCAAGGTCAAAAGCAGGTTTGAGCAAATGATGATTCCACATGAATCTCGTGTTCCATTTCCGATGATCAGGACTGACAGTCAAGTTCGTTTGTAGGGTGTTGGTGATGTCGTATGAATATGAGAAATAGAAATTCTTTGAAAGGTCGACCGATTGAAAGGTATTGACCATTTTAGTCTCTTGGGATGATCGGATGGCTTTGGGCGATACGGCCATGAGCTGTAGGTTAGCTGGGCATCATTCTACCGAGTAATCAACACACCGTAGTCTCGTCACAGTGATATACTGATATCAGCTAGAGCTTTGATCCGGAAAGGATACTCACTATAATGTCCTCCAAGAAGCCCAACAACAGACCTCTTGGTGATCAAGACCAAGTACCACCCCGAAGTGAACTTGACGAATCCAATGATCCCACTTAAACATCAGTCCATGCACACTGCTCATCCTCAATCAACTTACTGGAACTCCAAGACTTTTTCTAATCCACCTTGAGACTTATTACCGTCCTGCACCATTCGTAAGAGAAGATCAAGTTGGGAATCATCGTATATAGTTCCATCTTCAGTCACTCCTAGCGTAGTAGGGTCTGTTCGATCGATCTTGAGTACTCGATGTGTATTGAATGTAGAGGCAGTCACATAGAATCGACTGGTTGTTAGCGTGCCTTCCAACTTCAAGTAAGTTGCAGCTAACCTCTTCGTTTCGAACAAGGTGAACTTCGAAAGAGAGTTCAAGGCGTCTGCCTCTATCTCTTTTGGCCCTTGTTCATCCATGTATAGACAATTTATATACCTAGGTCATATCTAGATGCCTTGACTCCTTGACCCGAGGTACAGTAATGCTACGCGTAGATTAGATCGACAGCAAGCTCGCTTGGCGTCCTTGATACAATTTGCTCCCGTTCCTATCTACGGCGCACCATACTACCCCTTCTAATCAATCCAATTCCTACCATATACCTTGTGCATACACCCCTCAGCATGGTTGATAGCATACCTATCATTCGCCGTTGACCACTATCATCCCCACACGATCGCATCATATAACCAAACACGTGATACGTCCACCTAGATCCTTATCAGTGAACGTCAACAAAAATTCCTCTCTCGGCCGGAACCGCGCCAAAGTAATCGGACCTATACCCCACCCAATCTACAACCCGTCTTTCTTCCATACAAAACTTTCCAGCAACAATGGTCAAGTCGGATCGACCACTCCAGATCCGCTTGACTGAACCGGTGATTTTCTTGCGTGGACCATCTACCGGCTACGATTTTCGAGGTCGTCCGCAGGCTGTTCGGGAAGATGCTCCTCCTGCCATGTTGAGGGGTCTGTTGACGCTGAGACTCAACAAGGCAACCAGGATCAGGAAGATTGATATCAAGCTCGAAGGGAAAGCAAGAACTGAATGGCCAGAAGGTACGTTGCTAATATGCTGAAGTAGATGGTGAGCTGACAAAGGAGGTATCGGACCAAGACGGTTGGAAACGTTCGAAGAGCATGACATTATCCAAGACTCGACCGTCTTTTATACATACAAGCGACAGTCGGAATCTCGATCTCGGTCACAACGTAGAGCTGTATCAGTCGGACCGGGTGTTGGACACGAGGAAGATGAGGATGAGTTCGAGACCGTTGGAGTACCGGCAGAGGGCGAGGCGGATGAGGATTGGACCAGTATCCAAAGAGGACGAGATAGGATACCCAGAAGTGCCAGTGCTCTACCTGGTACGCATGATGGTTCGACATGGCATCGAGAAGGACATTCTAGACGAACAAGCTATGATGCCGAGAGTCCACTCGGTCCGCCTCCCGGATTAGAAGCTTTGTCTATCGCAGAAAGAGGACCATCTCCTGCCTACACTCCCGAATTACGCCCTAATGGATCGAGACGATCATCCCTACGGCTCAACAGCAACGGCACTAATCCATCTCGTGAACCTGTTCTATCGCCAATAGCATCCGCTGCTCCATCCCGCGCTCCTTCAGATAGGGCCGACAGTACCTCGACAGAAAGGCGTTTCACGAAGTCACCTCAGACAACGCCGTCAGACGAGATCCGACATCTTCCAGGCGTATTAGAAGGATCAGAGTCCGAGCCAGGGCCTTCAAGGCCTTCACCCCGACCTATTTTAGATGAGTCCGGCAGCAGGAGGACCAGCACTTCGAATGTGCGATTCGATGAAACGCCTCCACCCTCTGTACCCGCTGCTGTGGTCGAATCAGATGCGGACGAGACACCGGACGAAGTAGAGGAGATGCACCAGTCTAGACGAGCCGCTTCAATCAGGACCAACCATTCTGCCGAATCTGGGTCACACGCCTCGATGACCAACGGATACCATCCATCTGTAGATGCTGTCCAGGCTATCTCTACTGCATCGACTCCAGCACCTTCTCGACCTACATCAATCCATGCTCGAAGCTCGACTGAAGAACCTTCTGCTTCCGCCAGCATGTTGTCCAATCAGGGAAGCGGAAGTAGTGGCCCAACCGGTTCTCGTCAATCCAGTAACATTCCTCGAGACGGTCGTGTCAGCGGACTGACATCGGCTGCGAGTAGTGCCCTCAACTCACCTGTTGGATCACATGCCGATCTACGAGCAGTCACGCGGGCCGGTCGTTCTTCCCGGAACGGTAGTGCCACGACCATTGTGGTTATGGAGGACAATGACCCTCCGAGCGCCAACCCACCTCCATCTGCTCCATCAGCCGATCACTCGGCGAGGCGAGCAAGTGGCACTCTCCGACCAGGTCCTGCCCGAGCGGGTCCGAAAAGGCGAGAATCCAGCGAAGATCGGGGAAGGAAGTTCAGCTTGTCTGCAGCTCTGCGCGGTCTGAGCCAGGACGTCAAGGATAAAGTCCGACAATCTTCCAAGAGCCGGACGCGGGGTAAATCTAGGACCGACAGCTTCTCTAATGCTCCACCACTCCCTAGTGGTGCATCAGCATACGCTACATCGTCACTGAATTCGCGAAGTGGTTCAGCGGTTCCATCACGGAGTGGTTCTGCCATCCCGCCACGTCTGGTGGAGGATGGTGGTTCGCGTTCCGGAAGAGCTATAAGTAGGGAAGTCACTCCGCCGGGGGAGTTCATACCGCCCTTCGGAGCTGGTGGAGCCGGACGAGCTAGGAGCGGGTCGAGGGATAGGACAGCTAGTCCATCTTCGAGATCTCAAAGTCGCAGTCGAGGTAGGAATATGGGGATGAAGGCTTTGACTGGGAAGTTTACTATCGGCGAAGGGGATGAGGAGGAAGAAGATAATGAGCCTGTCCATCATTGGAAGGAATTCAGAAAAGGTGAGACAATGTCCTGCGCCGGAGCTGATGTCAGGGACATACAATTACCCAATCTCTTTCCAGGTCCCAATCACTGCCCCACCTACAATACACGCCGAATTCGGCTCAGTCACATACAAGCTCAAAGCCACCGTCGTACGTGTTGGTGCAT
>Ga0265798_10009117_pt1 | contig 12485 bp, 10 predicted proteins | sample P3T30metagenome_FD_192430 | JGI IMG/M metagenome (GOLD analysis project Ga0265798, IMG submission 192430) | Plant litter microbial communities from East Loma Ridge, Irvine, California - P3 T30 | ecosystem: Environmental > Terrestrial > Plant litter > Unclassified | place: USA: California...
TGAAATTGAAGAACGCCTACGGAAGCCCACAGCCAGCCTGGGCTGGAGCACTGATTGCCCCCCAACGCTGGTTTGCACAAAAAAGGGACACAAAGCCCGTCGGCGGGAGGGGGATAAGTGCTTTTCCATTGGTTTTTTTATTTCTGAGGTTTTTTTGCAGTTGAATTGGCGCAGCCGGATTTTTGTCGTTGATCCGCTTATTGAGGAATTTGGTGCATCCTGGCTGTGGCAGGTGACGCACGATTTCCACAGCAGTTAACATACCTTTATGCTTGCTACCAGTGGCGAAGAATTTTACTTTAGGACAAGGACGTTTCATGGCTAGTAATCAAGGCCCAGGCCCTGCTCCAAACGTTTTACGACCCGCATTAAAAAATGGATCATCAAAGCGTAAGCAGGAAATTCCGACAGTCCAAGCTCGAGAGCATCTGGCCCCTCCAAAGCCAGCGCCGCTGGAACAGCCACCGCGTGCTGGGTGTACGTTCACCAAACCATCCAAGCTGCCTGATGGCACCATCAACTACGTCAACCCCACCGGCGCTATTCCTACCGACGCTATTAAAGAGTACGGAGAGTTCGCTTTACTCGGAGGCCGTGAAGCCGATGTTGATGGCAATATCCCCCTAAAAAAAATTAGTGGCAGCTCATTGCCTGCCGCATTAGGGACTCTCTTATTGGGTGGTTCGGCAGTAGCCACTGCCGGAGCATCTTGTGGCGGCCTTTGCACCGCCGGAGCGGGTGTCGCGGCAGGCACCGGAACAGCTGGAACCGGCGCGGCGACGGGCTTCACAAGCGCAGCATTGGCAGCGGGTACCCTAGCGGGAGTGGTTGCATTGCTTTGGCCTTCAAGCCTAGGGGATAGTAGCCTTTACACTGACGAACAGCTCAAGTCGCTCAAAGAGGGTCGTACACGTCTTCGGTTGCATGTTGAACAACAGGCCGATGGAACTTTGAAAGGTTACGGTTACAACACTCAGAAACGCCTTGATTGGGAAATGATTCCGGTGGTGCAGTTCGTTGCCCAGGGCTCGCAGCAAGTCGCTGACTTTGGAGATGGTGTTACGTTGATCTGGACGCCTGCCGAAAACCCCTCTGATACATTAGGGATTCCGGCATTGGAGGGTGCGCCACAAACCCCGCACATTTGGATTTATCCGCCCACCGAGCAAGCGGATAGCATGATCGTCAACCCTATTCACCCACCGGAATACAAGGATTTCATACTTGTTTTCCCGGCTGACTCGGGCATAAAACCGCTGTACATAGTGATGAATGTGCGCCTAGAACCCGGTACAGCGACAGGACTGGGGGAGGACGTGGAAGGTGTCTGGCTTACTGGTGCAAATTCTGGCTTAGGTGTGCCCATTCCAAAAGATGTAGCGAGCGCACTAAGGGGGCGTAGCTTTAAAAGCTTTGACGCATTCAGAGCCGCGCTTTGGAAGGCTGTATCAGAGTCGACGATTGCAGACCAGTTCGTAAAACAGAATGTTGCACGCATGAATACAGGACGTGCTGCGCGTGTCCGAAAAGCCGATAGAGTTGGAGGTAGACTCTCTTATGAACTGCATCATCTCGAAAAAGTATCAGAGGGCGGTGGCGTTTATGACGTGGACAACCTGCGAGTAAACACACCGAGAAACCACATCGACCTTCATCGTAACGAATAGGCCACATATGACAGACCAATCAATGAAGCAAAGTTTCGCAGAGTACACTGAAGTAGAGTTTGTCGAGTTACTTGAAGAAATCGCCAAAGAGGACGAAGAAGCTGAAAACGATGATCGTGCAGACTTACTTTTGTTGCACTTTGAGAAGGTAAGTGAGCACCCCGCAGGATCTGACTTGATATATTACCCAGCCCCGGGAGCAGATAACTCCCCAACAGGTATTACAAAGATCGTGAAGGAATGGCGAGCTGCGAATGGTCTACCAGGATTCAAAGACGCCTGACGCATGGTCATCACCGATTCATAGAGTGACTGGCTTTAGCTTCGCTGACAGTACCGCTGTTTTGGCTGCATCGGCTGTGAACGCAGCTGCGTTCCCTGGAACCGGACTTGGCCCGTGCTGGTGAGCTGCCAACTGAGTGTTCATGTCCTGGACCACATCCAGGAGGTCGCAGACCACCTGAAAGATGTTCACACCGCCCGACCCGACCCAGTTTTTAGGAGCCTGCAAACGCTGGCTCTTATTGGTGATACTCTCACGCAACCCTTGGATTCGCTCGTGCATGTCGCCACCCACCGTGGCGTTGTGCTTCTGGCCGACTACCAGGTTTAGGTCACGACCAGTCGCCTGGTGCAAGTCATCGACGGCGGCCAGACTCGCAGACCCTCCGGACAGCAGCTTGAGCGCGCCCAGGGCCTCGATCTTCTTTACCCCACCCACTGACTCAGTCGAATGGTCGTCCACCGTCCTGGTGTGGCTCTGAAAGCGCTCGGCATTGGTCATTGCGTCGACCTCTCGCTCAATCGCCTGGTCCTGAATCTTGCCGTCCGTCTTGCGCAGCCAGTTACCGTCCGCGTCGACGCGTTGTTGCACCGCATCACTGTGCTGCCACACCTGGTCGCCCTTGGGCACCTTCGGCAGTGTCAGGCCATGCGGCAGGATAGTCTGGATGTAGGGCTTGTTCGGCAGGCCATAGGCGAAGCACACCACGACCTGGGTGCCTTCCTCCGGAAAGGCAAAGAACCCCATTTCATCCCCTCCCACCGGCATGGGCAGCGGCACGCCGGCCAGCACTGGCAATGCCGGATCGATCTCGCCGTCTGGCCCCATCACCTGCAGGTCAACCGAGAAGCGCGGACGGAAATCGTCACACACGCCTGCACTGGCCGGAGCATCGGCCACGGCCATCACTTTGGCGAAGCGCGGCAGGTGGTAACCGCCGGAAATCTCGGGAAACTGGCGCTCTACACTGCGTTTTATTGCGTCGTCCATTTGATGGCCATCTGTGTGCCGGCCAGCGTCACGTTCGTGATCCGCTCGCCCTGGTTGATCGATGCGCCGGGTCGCAGGCCTGGTAAGGCTGCAATCATCGCGCTCTGGTTGCCCTGGTAGCCGTCAAACAGGTTGACCGGCAACTGCAGCGGCGATCGAGAGCCAAAGAAACTGTCGGCCCAGGCACCGACGAACACTTCGCCGTCCCCCTGCTGCTGCCAGACGAAGTCCTCGATGCCGAATACCCGCGCCATGCTGTCCATCGCTTGGTAGCCAGCCGCAAGGTTGTAAAAAAATGGTGTCCGGACGCGGGTGTACGCCTGGTCCGGAACACGAAAGCGCAAACCGGTCTTGGTGCTGATGTCGGCCAGCACGGCGCGCAGATCCACATGACGCAAGTTCAACGGCAGGGGCTGGGCCAGCACCGCGGCTACTTCACGACACAGCACAACCTGCTCGACGCCGTTGGTAGCCGTGCAGCGCTCGACGTAGCCAATGAAGTGACGCTGCAGCGCCGATTCGTTGTAGCCGATATCGAGCGTTACCAGCCCTTTGACGGTGGCACCGGCCTTGATCGTGAAGCTCGCACGGCCCGGACTCTTAAGGTCCAGCCGAACGTCATCCGTGACCAAGGGCACGACCACACCGCCGATCGACAGCACCTTATGTAGCTTCATGCTCATGGCGTGCCGCCCAGGTAGTTGTCTACCTTCTTCAGGACCGCTTCAAAGCCGGTCAGCTCTTCGGGAGACGTGCCGGATCCGCCAGATCCTGCCACACCATCACCCGGCGCTGACTGGGCCGACACGGCGTTGCCGGCGCGCCGGTTCTCGACCTTTTCCGGGTTCGACAGTTTTTCACTCAGGGTGAACTGGACGATCCACTGCGCCAGGGTGTCGTCTTCACGGGCACTGACGCCGTCCGAGAACGTGACCTGGCGGATCCCGAAGGCCTTGGCCGTGTCGTTCACAATCCGATAGGTGCGCAGCTGACCACCGCCTTCGGTCGACTCGGCCAGGCGCATGATCGTGCGCAGGTTATCCAGGTTCTTGTAGGGGATCGTCAGCGCGACGGTCAACGTCTTGGGCTTGAAGCCTTTGTGGGACTTGTCCGTACCCGAGGTCTGTCCGCCCAGGTCGTCGGCCTCGATCTTGAGGTTGGCCGTGAGCTTCATGCGATGGCCGATGATCTGTTCGCCATTGAGCAGCAGCGTCATAGACCCACCAGTTCACGGACAAAGCTCAGGCCCTCTGCAGAGCCCACCAAAAGTGCGCCGGCGCACAGCGGCCATTCGTGGCCAGGTGCTTCGCCTTCGAGCAGTTCGCGGCGCAGCTGGCCCGCGTCACCAGGCCCAAGTGTGCGGGACTGGAGCGAGACGTCATCGGCGCTGTTGGTGAACTGGGCTTTGAGATCGGCCAGTTGCTGGTTGCGCTCTTCGGCCTGCGCTTTTTTACGCGCCTGCAGATCTGCCAGGTCCGCCATGGGCGAGCTGTCAGCCGCATAGCCTTCAAGCACAGCCAGTTGACCGGCCATGGACTGGCTGGCCAGCTTCGTGATCGGGCAACGCTGCAGCGGCAACTGGCCCCACAGCGGCATCTGTCCAGCGCTCGGCAGTTCCCACTTTTCCAGCTCCAGGCGCGCCAGGTGTTCGGCTCGCCGTTCGGCGCGCACCAGGTCAGGCATGGGCAGTACCGCATTGAACCGACCCAGCGTTTCGGCCATCTGGTCCAGGCGCGTGGCCAGGAAGATCACCACCAGAGCGCTTTGTTGGCCCTGCGGACGTACTGCGTCCGTCGTGTCGGTCAACTTGTCGGCCAGCAACTGCAGCAGGTTCGGCGCGGACAGGAAGCGCTGGTGACCGCCGCTGCCTTGGCCGATCCCGTGCTGGAACGGCGTCACGACGATGCAGGACGGTACGTTCTCAAACTGGCTGGCCAGCGCACTGCGTCCCGCACTGATCACCGACTCGGCCGCGCCGGCAATCAGACCAGGGCTGGTCGTGGCGATATCGGCCAGCATCGAGACGCGTTGACCGGTGTTCTCCATTTCGGTCTGTATCAGGTCGCGAGCGGCCGTCATCTGATCCATCCACCGCGTGGCCTGCTCAGGCCAGCGCAGCTTGACCGGTGCCCACTCATTCGCCATTGGTCAGCACCGCCTGCATCCAACCTGGGATTTCAGGCTGGGTCGCTTCGTCCGGGTAGCCGGCCACTTTTGGCCACTCGCGGACCGACTGACGCCAGGTCAGTAGCTGGGTGAACTGCTCGGTGGTGATGGGCAAATCACCTCCTAGGTCGCGGGCATCACGATACTGGGCAACCACCGCCTCGGAAGTCTGCAGCTTTACTTCGATCCAAAGCCTGGCGAGCACTGCTGGATCAGACTGAACGATGATGTCTTCGGCATAGGCCCTGAAAGCGCCTCCACGCTCCAGGAACAAGCGGACTGCCTCGTAAAGTGGTGGGTTGTAGTCCTGTGTTACGTGACACCGATTGCCAGCGACAGTGACCACGAACGAACCGTCGTCTTTAACCGATACATCGTCAAAGGGCACCGCAGGAATGGCCGTATCCGGTGTGCCCGACGTTTCGACCGGGGACATGAGGTCAGCGATGTTTTCCAGAATGGGGTCGTTCATGGTGCATATCTCCAGGCAAAACCGTAAATCGTGGTTCCACCGCTAAATTGAATAACGGTTCCGCCAGGCGCTTGGCCGCTCTTGCCCAATATCCCGTTGCCGTTGAGGTAGTAGTGCATCAGCGAGTAACACCAGGTGCCGCCAGCCGGCAGTTGCAACGAAGTGCCATCCACAGCGACAGCCAGGAAATTACTGGCATCAGGACGGTAGAAATTCTGCTGCCCCCACAGCAAGCCCTGATCGGTGGAGTCGACCTGGAAGCGCAAGCCCGCACCGTTATTCGACCAACCAAGCTTGAGAGCATTGCCGCTTTGGTTGCCACCGCCGCCTTGCTGGACAGGCGTAAAACCGAGTCTTGGCTGCAGCAGATAAACGCCGCCGTTTGATGCCCGACGAAAGTAAGGCAGATCAGGGTTGTCGCTGGAAAAGCCTGCTGTCGTGATCGCATCCGCAGCCACTCTGGCCCCAACCAGCGCGTTGACTTGAGTGACGGTGTAACAGTCCGCGATGCCGTAGCCAGCCACCGACGTGGATCTGTTGGCCTTATCGTTCGGATTGAAGTTACTTTCATTCCAGACTCTGCCCAGATCCGTGCCATCCACCGTCACTTTCAAGCCCACATCGGACCAGCCCAGATAGAGCTTGTTGCCTCTCTGACCTACGCCGCCGCCTTGCTGCAGAGTCGTGTAACCGATGCGAGGCTGCAGGTAGTAAACACCGTCATCAGCCGCACGACGCATGTAAGGGAAATCAGGATTGTTACTTGCAAAGCCGACGTAGGTGATCGAATCCGCCAACGGGCGTCTGCCTACCAGTTCGTTTACCTGGCTGACGGTATACGCGTCAGCGATGCCGTAGCCGCTCAATGAGCTGGCTTTATTGGCCTTATCATTGGGATTGAACGTGGTATCGGTCCAGATCCTGCCCCCGTCGGTGCCGTCCACACTTACTTTTATCCGGTCTCCGGTCCAGCCGATATTGATTCGGTTGCCTCGTTGATCCGGCCCGACGCCCTGTTTCACAAAGCTGCTGTTCGCATCATCCTTGCTGTAAGCGTCGGTGATGCCGTAACCGGCCAGCGTGGTGGGATTGCCGCCGCTGGTGACCAGGCCTTTCACATTCACGGCGACTCGCGTGTAAGTGCCAGCAGCCACGCCGCTGTCGGCCAGGGTCAACACGACATCGGTGTCGCCGCTGCCGTCATACGTGCCGCTACCGGTAGCGGCACCTCGAAAGCGGATTGTCCTGGCATAGGCCAGACGCGCCGCTCGGCCAATGATGGTCGTGCCGTCAACGATGGCTGCGATGGCCTGGTAGATCAAAGCACGACCCTGACTGACCATCTTGGTGGTGGCCAGCACGTCGGAGCTGCCGCTGAGCGGATCATCACTGATCGCATTGGGCAGGTTGCCCAAGCCGACGTCCCCCTTGGTCGTGGCACGCGCACGCAGATCCGGGTAATCCCCGACACGCGCCGCGAAGTGCTTCACCAGTTCGCGGTCGATCACCTCGATCGGACGCAGGTCGACCAGGGTGCTGGTACCGGTGATGTCGGCCAGCGGCACCAGATAGTGCCTGGCCGAGGCGCTGTCGACGTAGTCGACCTTCACTTCCTGGCCGAACACGACCTTGAAGGACGCGACAACGTCACTCAGTTCGCGCTGCAGCACCACGTCCAGCCAGGCCTTGTTCGGTACTGACGGAACGTTGACCGGCAGCGCTTCGCTCAGCTGCAGGCGCACGCCTTCGACATACGCGGTGCCTGGGGTGACCTGATACGCACTGCCCACACGCTGCAGCTGCAGGCCACCGCCGAAGAAGCAGGCACGACCGAACATGTCACGGTTGCTCAGGCGCTCGCGCTCGTCGATACCTTTCATCCGGGCGGTGTAGTCGAACTGCCAGGTGCTCGCATCGATCTTGATGTTGGTCAGCTGCTGGGCACCGTCGAACACCACCAGGAAGTTGCGGGTGACGTTGTTGCCGATCTGGTCGGGCAGGATGTTCTTGCGCTTCTGCTGGACCGGCACGTAAGCGACCGACAGCAGCACCTCATCGCTGGTCTCCAGCCCGATCCAGTTCCAGTCAAAGTCACCAATGTCCGTGCCCATCAACAGGCTGTACACCACCTGATTCGGGTTGACGTAGCCCTGCTGGGTAACGCTTGCGGTGTAGACAATCTGAGCCGCTGGGGGCTTGAGGCCTGCGCGGTTGACGGGGCCGGTGACATTGAGGCCTGGCACGTTGGCCAGGACGAATCGGGCGACGGTCAGAGGCAGGTTTGCCGCTTGCTTCTGGGCAATCAGCTTTTCGCCGGCGAGTGTGATGCTTGCAGACATGAGGGCTCCTAAAGGCTGGCGACCAGCGTTTGCTGATCGTCATTGAAGTCAACCAGGGCGACGGCAAGCCGCACGGGTGTGATGGTCACGAAGTCGTACCGCCTGCAGGTGCGGCCGTACTGACGGATCAGCACGCGCAACAGGTCGGGGTTCTCGGACAGTTGGGAATCGCTCAGGGTGAGCAGCACGACGTCCCAGTCGCGCTCGGGCATGCGCTCCTGGATCTCGACGTAACCGACGCCCAGGCGCTCCAGGATGCGTTTCAAACCGGCAGTGCTGCCGGCGTCCACGGAGTTGATAAAGGCGTACTTGACCCGCAACCGGAACAGGCTTTCGGGCTCGGCCGTAAATCGAGTGACGTCACGCTGCCAGGCCCACAGTTCCAGGATGGACAGGTGGCAGGTGTCTGCGTCGAACTGCAGGTATGGCCAGCGCAGCCATTCGGTGGCCTGCTCCCACCAGATCTGCGCGGTAGTGACCAGCTTGGTCAGCTCCACGCCTTCGAGCCAGAACGGCAGCTTGAGCTTGATCATTGCAGCACCACCGCCAGGCTCTGGATCCGGGGGATGGTCAGCGCGGACACGATGTCAGCATTGGCGAAACGCAACGAGCTGATGTTGGGAAACTGGACGTGCAGCTCTTCGGTCAGCCGGCTGAAGCTAAAACGCGACTGGGGGAAGGTGCGGGTCGGTGCGTAATCGCTCTGCGTGCTTTCGCGAAACGCGGCGCGGATGAACAGCCCGACTTCGGTCTGCAGCGTCTGCAGCTGCAGCGCCGTGAGGTTCGCCACCGGCCAGACGTTGACGCTGATCGCGTGCAGGGTTTCAGGCATGGCCATGGCCAGCAGATCGTCACCGTGGCCATGGTTGCCGCCGTCGCGGATATGGGTATTGATCTGCTCAAGGAACGTGTCGGCCGGCACGCCGGCGTCGAACAGCACGAAGGCATTCGCGCTGCCTGGGCCACGCGGTGCGCCGTGTTCGAAGTACACGCCATCCGCCGCCACGCCCGGAAACCCGGTGATGATCGCCCGATACACCGCGTCGGTGTGCCACTGGTTGACCGCCGAGAACTGGTTACGAACCCGCAGGCGCAGCTGATCGTCATGCTCGGCGTCCGCACCAGGCGTCTGCAGCCATTCGGCCGCGTTCACCACCTGGACGATGCCAGGCACCGACTGAGGCAGGACGGCGTAGTAACCGGGGGCCAGGTTGTAGCCGCTACCGGAACCAACAGCCCTGACCGGGACGACCAGTTGGCTCTGGCCTTCTTCAAAGCTGCGCGGCTCGGTAGTGACCAGCTGATAGATATGGCCGTTGAGGGTCGGAGACTGGACCAGGGTGCCGATCGGCACTTCCAGTTCCCCGCCGGTATTGGCGCGGGTGAACAGCAATTCACCGGTGGCCACCGTCGCGGCCTTGCGTTCGACGTTCACCGCCCAGGCCAGCATGTCCAGCCACTGGTTGCCGGCCGTCTTCACGAAGAAGTTTGGCAGCACCGTACCGCTGACAAACTCCAGCAGCCACAGCACCGGTTTGGTGACCAGGGCGGTGATGATCCGCCAGAACGGGCTGTACGCGCTGGTGTTGGTCAGCGTGCTGCCCTGTTCGATGGCGAGCTTTTCCCAGGCCTGTTTGAGCTGGGCCTCGGTGGTCGGGATGCCGGAGTCACCCAGGGCCTTTTTGAAGTCGACGGTCATAGGCCGATCTCCACCTGACCGAACTTCACGGTCGTGGCGGTCACCAGGTACACACCCGGCCGCGTCTGCTCGATCTGCGCAGTGCCGGGTATCAGGCGTTCGTCATCCTCCACCAGCAGCTCCATTTGCTGGATGCAGTCGCGCTGACGCAGCCGGTCGCGCTCGGCCACCAGCGTGATCAGCAGGCCGCTTTCGCGGATCAGGTGCGCGATGTCCTGGGCGATCGAGGCACGGTCATCCACCAGCAGCGGCTGCCTGGCCGGATCGAGCACCAGGTCGTTGTTCATGATCAGCAGATCTACGTATTCGCTCATCAGCCGCCCACCGCCATGGCCATCATGTTTTCCATTTCCAGCGGGGTCATGTTTTTGGACGTGTGGATCTCGACCTTTTCCACGCGGATGCCTTGGCGCTCATGCGGGTTCAAAGCGTTGTTCTGGTTCTGGAACGTTTGCATCAGTCCTCCTTTCGGGACGGCGGTGGGTTTGGTGGGACTGATCGAGGTATTGGCCGAAACTGCCTTGCGGGCTTCGATGCCTTTCTCTGCTTGGGCAGGCAGTTGAATGACCTTCTCGACACGCGCCGGCAACGCGGTGGTGGCCGGGGTCGGCAGTGCCAGACCGGCCGGTGCCGGCGGCAGCTTGATCGGCTCGCCCTGCTGGATCTGCGGGACTGGCATCTGCAGCGGCTTGAACGGCAGGACGTTGGGTTGCGGCACGCTGATGGGCGGCGCTGGCAAGACCTGGACCTTCGGCGCCGGGATCTGCGCCGGCGCCGCTCGGGTGACGGCAGCCGGGACCAGGGCCAGCGGCTTGGGCGGCTGGCTGGCCGGTACCGGTGCAGCCGAGGCCATCTTGGGTCCAGGCGCTGTGCCCGCTGGGGGTGTAGCCACTGCATCTGGCAATTGCGGACCCGGTGTCACGACAGGACCAGGTACTTCCGGCACCTTTGGCGGCTCCGGCAGATCTGCAAACGTCGTTTCGATGTTGACACCGGGGATCTTGTTGGCCATCTGGATCAGGCCGTTGATTGCGCCTTTCACCGTGGCCAGAATGCTGTCCCAGGCCGTCTTGGCGATGCCGGACCAGCCGCCCATCGAGCCGAACCAGCTGGACAGGCTGGCCATCTGGTCGCTGATCCACTGGAACGCGGTGGTGTTCACAAGGGCAGCGCACAGCTCGTCCCAGTACACGACTGCCGCGACCACAGCAGCGGCCAGCAGGACGATGCCGGCAACGATCAGCAGCACCGGGTTGGCCAGCATGGCGGCGTTCACCAGCCAGATCGCGCCCTGCCACAGCAGCATGCCGACCCGCACCAGGCCCATCCAGGTGTACAGGACCACCAGACCGGCCGCGAAGGCTGCGACCAGCACGGTGTGGAACAGGAACATGGCAATCGACTTGAAGCCCTGCCAGTTAAGCAGCTTCCAGACCGTGAGCATGCCCAGCCAGACCATTTTGCTGACACCGACCACCAGGGTCAGCAGCGACATGGCCGCGATGAAGCCAAAGACCACCAGCGTCGTGATGCCGATGATTCGCGTGATGTTCGGGAACAGCTGCGTCCAGCGGGTCAGCGTCTGGGCGATGCCCACCAGGCGATCCATCAGCGGGGTCAGGGTCGGAATCAACGACTGGCCGAACGCAATGCGCAGCGCTTCGACGGCTTTGCCGAACTGCTGCCACGGATCGACCATGGCCTTGGCCATCTTCTCGGCGTTCTCCAGGCCCCGGACCTTGCCCAGCTCGCTGATACCGTTACGCAGCCGGTCCGTGTCCTTGGCCAGTGCTCCGATCACCTGGGCACCTTCACCGCCAAATGCTTCCATCAGCTTGGTGCCGGCAGAAGCACTGGTCAGGTCGCCGTACTTGGCCGTCAGCTTGTCCAGGATCTCAATCATCGGCAGCGCTTTGCCGCTGGCATCGGTGAGTTTGATCCCGGTTTTCTCGGCAGATGCGCCCATGTTTTCAAAGAACGCCTTGTAGCGTCCGCCGGCATCGCCGCCTTCCATGGTGCTGGACAGCGAACCGATCACGGCCATCTGCTCGGCCACGCTGACGCCGGCCTGCGTGGCGATCGCCCCGACTTCCTTGAACGCGTCCTTGAGCTGGGCACCGTCGGTGCGGAACAGCTTCACGGCCAGCGCCGTCTGCCCGGTCAGTTGCTCGATCCATTCAACCTTGCCCATCTTGTCGGCTTCGGTTTTGAACAGGTTGTACATCGTGCCCAGGTAAGCGCCGATGGTTTCGGCATCGGCCTTGGTGACCTTGGCCAGCAGGTTGCTGGAACTGGTAATCGCGGCCAGCTGGCCACCGACCAGGCCCTTGATCGCGCCATCGATGACGCGGGACGAGGCCACGAACTCGGCGGCGCTGGCCGCGTAGGTGATCGAGAATTCCAACGCTTTGCTGTTGAGAGACGCCAATGCGTCCTCGGCCGTACCCAGGGCGCGCATGTCGCCCAGCGCCCGGTTCACTTCCAGCGCCGGTTCCAGGGATTCGGTAATGGCCGTGCCCGCACCCACCATGCCAGCCAGGCCAGCGCCCATCTGGATGATGTTCTGCTGACTCTGGGCGGCAAGGTCGCTGAAACTGGTTTTCACCTTGCCCAAGGGCGCACTGACCTTGTCGGTCAGGTTCAGGATGAAAGCCAGGCGAGCGGAACGGTCAGCCATCAGGGTTATCCGTTAAAGGCAGTGGAGATGCCGTTGGCCACGGCGATCTCCATGCGTCTCCAGTGTTCGTCTTCAAGCCACTTGGCGGTGCCCATGACCTCGATCGTGGGTTCTGCGCCAGGCAGCCAGCGGTGGGTCAGGGCCAGCAACTGGCCCAGCCCGTCTTGGGTCAAGCCTTCGGCGTGCTCGAGG
>Ga0265798_10009118_pt1 | contig 12485 bp, 9 predicted proteins | sample P3T30metagenome_FD_192430 | JGI IMG/M metagenome (GOLD analysis project Ga0265798, IMG submission 192430) | Plant litter microbial communities from East Loma Ridge, Irvine, California - P3 T30 | ecosystem: Environmental > Terrestrial > Plant litter > Unclassified | place: USA: California...
TGCCGGTACCATGGTCATGGGCGTTCTCACCCAGTCCACTGACGGTCACATGCACCAACCAATGGATAGTGTGAACGGTGGTGACAACGGCCGCATGATCACCCCCAAGAGCGAGCAGTCCTACCACCAGCTTCCTCAGCAGCACCGCGTCTCTCCCGACTCGGCGGAGATGGGCGCCATGCTCTTCGACATGGCCTCCCAGGTCCACGGTTCCAGCTCCAGCTCGATGGGAAGCTACAGCGACAACGAGCTGAGCCCTTCAGGCAACGAGGCCGCCAAGAAGCGCAAGAGGGACGAGTAGATGCTTCCATTTGGAATATCTACTCTTTTCTTTGGTCCTTTATTGTCTTGCTTGTTAGCCGTACATCATTTCCATCTTGCCACGAACCTAATGTCGTCACGTTGGGTATACCACCATAGAAGGGAGAAACGGAGTCACACTGGAGAACTGGCGTCTTTACTGGGACTTCTGGAATTCAACACACGCCCACGCCTGTGCAATTCCGAAACCGCAAAAACAACCACCATCACTACATTCTACCACGATCGCTATGTATAATCACACTATCACTTTTTAGTCGGGACCGAGGCTTTTTCTTGCTTGGAGATACCTATTTCTGTTGTCATCTGGATTGGGTCTTTTGAAGAAGGGGGGAAAAGGAAACGATGCGATACCTTGCTTGCTTGCTTTTCGCCAAATACTTCATTTTCTCTGTCTTCCCATTGGGAGCAGCTTGTACAATTAACAATTTTTGATGTTTGCGGCTTGCGACTCGTTCAAAGCAAGGTTTCTACTGTTCAGAGCGGGATGGGTTGGATATCTGCATTCGAAAACGCTGGTCGTTTTTGTAGACTGCTATCTACCGCCTCCTATCTTGTTAAATATATACAAACACAAAAAGTTTGATATTCACATTCTACTGCTTGCACCTCCATTCTCGGTTTTCTTCATGATTGATCATCTTTGCAATTTCCCGCACCTCTCCTCTCACCCCTATCATCATTGTCCCCTGATCCTCTCGACATCATCATCAGCCAAGCATCTCCCCGAGCCCACCCACATCGTCGAAACAACAATACCGACAACCATACGTCACCAACGTCACGCCAAAGGAGCCCAGAAAATTACACCAATAGATGGCATGAACCCTCACATCCACACGACCATGACATGTGGCAATTCCAATAACAACAACCAAGAACGCCACCGCACATAGTTTACATACTTACTATAGCACCGAAACTTGTCCGCCGGCCTGTCCTTGCCGAGAAAAGGCAGACGTAGCCCTAGGCTAATCAGTAACTATACCAATAATCACTGTGATATAGACACACCCATTGCATCCGGATTCCGCAGAGCTGGAAATAGAAAGCAAAAGGGCTGGTGCGGCTTTGAGGCTGGCTGCTCATATGATCTACGGGCGATGTATTATACATCAGATGCATTGCGGACGAACCGCCTGAGAGGATAAAGTTGATGTGCATTGCATTGCATAGAAATCGATCGGCTGTGCAGGGTGGTGGATTCTGACAGTAGTCTATCTCACCTGGCCTTGCCCTGCCTTGCCTTGCATACCTGAACTTACTTTGGGAGGGTATATAACTTCTTCAGCTAAGAAAACCGATGTGCGCTGTCTTGTTTCAGAGTCCTTGGAAGGGTTTTCGGTCTTGCCCTTTTCGGATGCAATGTGGCTGTATTGGGATGTTACACACGTTGCATGATGATGACGACGACGACGTGTGTAGACCTGACCTGGCATACCTCATGTATGCACATGCAGGTTCGAGATGAACCGGTTCTGTCGATGATAATAATGATAATGATAATAATCGTCCGTTGTAGATGGATCCACTTGGTCGTTCGCATGTGTCTGCCTGCTTTTCTTGACATATGCACGACGACACTTTCTCGGATCCCGGGGAGTCTGCAACTTATTGGTTTGTGGCGTTCTTCTTTTGGCATTGTTGTTGTTTGTTGGTGAGGGAGAGTACAGGGGTATGGCCTGTATGGGAAGGGCGATCCACGCGATCCATTGGGACCCGGTGTCGTGGGATCGGGGTCCTTTCTATTGGTAGGTAACATCATCGTTGTCCACCAGGTTGGTAGGTTCTAGGCGTGCAGTCACTGCAGTGCACTCAAGGACCATTCTGGATAGAGTCATGCTGATTTGGGATCGTCATCAACTGTCATCTGTTCTTGGCGTTGTGCTAGACTTCGATGGATTGCATGTGAGACTGGACCATCTGCGTGTCTCATACCACCTACAATACCAATGTACTTGCATGTACTCTAGACTCTTGTCAACGTGTCAGTTGTTGCGACACGGCAGACCGGAAGCATGCAAAGCGACCGTTGCATTTCTTTCTTTCACTCTCTATCGCTCCTGCTCTGACTCTGCGTCGTCGCCAAATTCGACCGTTGCTTCCAATGACTTATGACCGACCCATTGAAATCCGGCATTTCCGCCATGACGACTTCACTTCCAACATAGAAAAACGTCACCTTTGGAAGGCGTCCAAGGAGTAGGAGGAAGTACCTACCTACATGTACCTATCCCCTTGACAAGAAGAAAAGGAAGACATCACGAAAGCCTCAGTCACATAATCATGAATCGTCAAATACATCATCATTCATCAACCCCTTTCCTAACTTTCAGCGGCAACAAACGCCTCCACAGCCTCCCCAACAAACTCCGCAACCTCTCCCGGTCTGCTCAGCATAGCAGCATGGCCCGCCCTCACCTCACGCATCGTAACATCCCCTCCCTGCTCTACCGCACTCCTCACAAAACCCCTCTGAACCTCGGCCGGCAACGCCGCATCGTCCAGCGGCACGAGAAACCAAACCGGGACGTCTTTCCAGCCGGCGTAAGCGTGCTCGCCGCCCTCGGTCAGAGCTTCCAGTGACATTTCTGTGAGGTTCGACTTCCAGTTCTGGGCGTCCAGCTCGGGTAGGTCGTTGTAGAAGAGGGCCTTAGGGTCGGTCGTGAGTTCGGCGTAGCCTGTGGTGTGGTTGAGCGTGATGAAGGGTGGGGGTATGCCGTTGGTGGCGGCAAGGAAGGAGACACCTGTTGCTGTGAAGCCGGAGGCTAGGAGGACGAGGCCTAGGACGTGGCGGTGGTGGGATGCTTCTTCTTCTTCTTTTTCATCAATGGTAGGCGTGAAAGAAAGGCCTTTGATAGCGCTGTTCGCCACTTGCCCGCCGTAAGACCAGGCCACGAGGACGACGTTGTGGTTGTCGTCGTTTGTTACCAAGAGGATCGCTTTGCGGACTGCTTGGACGTCGTCGTAGAACGTTGCCGACGGGTTCGGAGAGCAGGAGGGCAAGTCTACGCCGATGCAGGTGTAGCCCTGTGCTTTCAAGAAGTCGCTCACCTTGTCCCAGACGGCTGCTGTGTGCCAACTGCCTGGTATCAAGATTAGGGTGGGCTTTGCTGACATGGCGATAGTGATGCCGGATTGCTGAATATTCTCGATCAAGAAGGCGGTTTGCTTTCGTTGTCTTGATTGAGAGTCGTCAGAGGTGAGGCCGAGAAATTATTGGGCAAAAGACACAACTAGTCAAGTTCCAGAGCGGAACACTACACTATCTGTACACGGATTGCTTTGTTGTGTGTAGCTAAAGGTAAGCAGCTCCGTGCTGACGCGCAGGCGGTTCCGCTCGTGCTACTTGAGGGACCATGCTGACAATGCATGTATGTATCCCGGTACAGCTGCTTGCGTTATGACAGAGCCAATCGATCGCATGTGTATACTTCCGCCATACTGGTCAATCACACTACCTCCCAGCTCTCATTTCGACCTCATGTTCCACAGCCCGTCTACTCAAATCCAAAAAGCCGAGTCGCGGCCCTGTGCCGAAGCCCGCGACATTATTCGTAGCGCACAAGTGAGAGATCCAAGGCTTGAATCCGGGCGCCAAGTTCCCTAGGAACAGCAAGCACAGCATTTCCTCAGTGAAAATGTTGGGCGAAGGTGATTGTTTGGAAGCAGGGTGAGTGGCGCTGTGAGCTGAGAAAGGACCCGAGTAGTGGCTAACTGAAGAGGAGGAGAATGTTATGGGCGGCGGGCGAAGGTTTTGAGGATCGATTTGCGTACTCAGGTGCTTGCTAAGGCGGTTGAAAGCGATGTACGCCATCTCCAGCCGGTGGATGTAGTCTTTAAGATCGGCGCTGTTGGCCTGCGTGATGCTGTGGAGTTCCATGTACAGTTTGAAACCCGTCTCGGAGCCCTGCGGTAGACAGGCGTCCTCCAGAACTGCCCAGATGTCGGCTGCATTCTTCAGATGCTGTACGCGATTTCTGAATGTCGGGGCTAGCTTGCCATATATTGTGCCTGTCAGGGCTGCGTTCCGACGGCTGAAAATGGCGAGCTTCTTGATGTATTCGTTCCAGTCTTCGATCTTGCAGTCGCTGGGAGGCGCGGTTGGTTCAGTTTTCGTAGCGATCAGGACCTCGAAGGTGTTCTCCTTCATGGAGGCTTCGGTCATCATGTCGCGGAACGAAGGCCAGTCCTCTGCGGATTTCAACATTGGGATTGTTTTGTAAGAGTCTCCGTTCCCACATGAGCTGGCAGCAAGGATTTCGACTGCGGAGCTTTGGAGATCAAGTCTCATTGGAGTAACATGCTGCGTCTGGAACGCTTGCAAATTGGCAAGGATTTCTTCTGCACGTTGGGCCCTTTGTTGGAAATCAGAAACACCCCCGCGGGTGCGAGTACGCCCTGATGGTTGCTGTACCCGCTCGCCATCATCGTTTGTTTGAAGTGGCGTGTCATCTGCAGCGCCATCCACATCGGGGATTGCATTCCTGCCCTCTTCTTCTGCTGGGTCCGGGTAATCGTACTTGCAGGTCTTACCAGCATCTATGCACGCACCACAGGTCGGACGTCGTTGGTTACACTTGATCTTGCGAGATCTACACGTATCGCAAGGACGGCCGTGAGCAGATGTGTCCTGCTTGACAAGACACGTGCCGAACTTGTTGTATTTCAACTTCATGTTTGCAACGTCTGCGCGGGTGAACAGCCCATTCGGGTTTGTCCTCTGCAAGAACTGCAACACTTGGGCGGTGGGAGTGCCGATTGCGAGGAGACCGTCGACCGCCTGCTCGATGCCTCCAGCACGGGCCCTGCGTCTGTGACCCGTCAGATTGAGAGCATCGAGAGGGCCGTGGTTGTGATGCGTCTTCCTGTGACGGATTTGCCATTCACCCTGAGGGTTCATCGGATCGATCGCCACCACGGCGATGCTCATGGGACAGTTCATGCGTGAACTCTTACGATTGAACCGTTGTCTGGTCTGGTCTGTCAGCTTACTGGTGTTGGCGGCTTTGCCATGCCTGCTGCAGTGCATGTATCGCTTGTACAGTATGCCTTTGGCGTTCTTCTTACTCGCGCGACGGACGAGCTCGTACCCATGCTCTAGTGACCATGAATGGACAGCCTCCTCAAGGGCCGCTTCGGTCGGGTACTGACCCTCTGGTGGAGGAGGCAAGTGGAAGATGGGCTCCGTGTCATCTCCATGATCGGCCTGTGCCGTCACATCACCATCATCGTCGCCTTCTTGTCTCTCAGCGTTGGTCGCGTTATCGTATTGTGATAGAGACGGCGAGTTCACCTCGGGCGGAGGCGCGCCTGGACCATTACGGCCCGGGGATGGGGATGCGACACGCGGCTGCTGTTGTTGTCCATACTGATGGGATTGGTGAAGAGTAGAATGAGGCTGCGGTTGGTGCTGCGATGACTGTGTGGTTGGGGCAAGATGTCCGTAGTACGGCTGGTGTTGTTGTTGTTGAGCGCCGGGGACAACAGCAGGGTAGGACAGCTGCTGCTGTTCTTGGTGCTGGTATGGGTTTGGGTGTGCACTGAATGGGTTTGGTGGGAAGTGGGTGTTGGCGTTGACGCCTTCTGGCGCGCCGTATGGTACGTCTGTGGAGTGGTCAGAGAATGCGACGTGAGTTGTATTAATGTATGGTGTTTGGAAAGAGTGTCGGCCTTACATTGTTGCTGATTCATGTCACCGAGCCGAGGCGATTGAAGATGCCAGCACCGTGATGTGAGGATGCTCCCTAACTCCTTCTATGGAGGTCGTAAGGAGAGCTGGAGACGGGAGTCTTAGGTATTTAGGCATCAGTCACGTGAGAGCGTGAAAACTTCACTTACAATCCGCTCCTTCCTATTTTGTACTGCCACCTAAGATGAGCTCATGATCAACCGGAGCGTCATGCTGAATTCATATATTCGACACGGCAATGGGATGACTAGAAGAGCAATAAAATGTGAATCAGTTTAGGCATCACCTTGGACTGCAGACTGCGGGGCACAACAGCTATCAATCGCCTGGCTTCGGCTCTACCTTCGCCGCAACCGTCCTCACCATTCTGTTACCCCATGCCGCGTGCTTCTTACCCTACAGCGTAACCAACAACGCCCTCCATCAACCTTCTGCGTCCAATGGATATCCACCCAATGCCAAACATCGCCGAGTACGATCGAAAACTAACACACCCTCCAAGTCATCATTTGCATTCATCAGACGATCCAGACTCTGAGCGGCCGCGATCGAGTGGGATCACTTTTCCCCATGCGTGCTAAGCTTCCGGTTTCATATCACAATGCGTACATGTCGTTCTCAGGGCGTGATCGATTGTCGAATCGATGGGGTGGATTTGGCATACTGAGAAGGCAAAGTGAGTACCACCGCCACGCCTGTTTGACCGGTAGGATGGTCCTGCTATTTTCCATCGTTTTGTTCAAGTCGCTTTCATTATACATCCAAACAGACTTGACTTGATCAACTTGTCTCCGTCATCCGATGGTTTCAAAATGCGCAGACGTTGCCGTGTATGCTCTTCTCACCAACGCCGTCTCCAAGGCGCCTGCCGTCAAGCGACCTACCATGAAGCCCACCACAACCGCGAAAACCATGGCGTGAGACTCCTCTAGTCGAGTGAGCCAACCTCTCGGAAGCTGCTGGCTGGTCCGTCCTTTCTCCTGTAAACCAGCTGCCTATTTATCTAGGCACGCTACTCTCAGCAAGACGCAGTCGTCAAGCCGTAGAAGCAGAATCTTCCTCAAGCTCGAGACACTACGACCCTTTCGGTTCCTTCAAGAGCCGCGGCATCGGCCATTACTGCCAGCTAGCACTGGCAGGTTCAGCCAACCCGGAACGCGTCCACTTCTACGCCTCGTCCGGGGGCAACGGAGGCCTCGCCTGTGTCTTAGCAGCGAAGTCAATAGGATGCCCGTCGACGGTCGTCATCCCCTCACTCAACTGAACCAGTGATGATAATTAAGATCAGACCCGCCAGTGCTACTCAGATGATCCAAGAAGGAAAGAGTCTGAAAAGAATCGATCACACATCTCCAAGACGTCGTCCTACCCGAAGCCCAAGCCCGCGGCGAAGAAGCTATGTACGTGCCTCCCTTCGACCACGAGAACGTTTGGACAGGCAATCAGACCACATTCGAAGAAATCGCGAAGCAGATGGCAGACCAAGGCAATGGTCGCGCGGACGTCATGGCGTGCTTCGTCGGTGGCGGTGGTCTACTCATTGGGATGCTGCAAGGTATGGCTGAGGCCGGTTGGTGGAACACTCAGCTGCTCGCCGTCGAGACCAAGGGTGCCGAAACCCTTAGCGAGAGTATGAAAAATGGCGAGCTCATCGCTTTGCCGGGCATCTCGTCGGAGGCTACTGCTCTCGGCGCTATGAAAGTTGCAGATCGCGCGTTTGAGCTCGCGCAGATGCATGAAGCTGCGAGTCGCGCGCGGTACGTCGTGCTGTCGGATTCTGAGGCTGCCATGGGATGCTGGAGGTTCGCTGACGATGACAGATCGCTTGTAGAACTGGCTTGTGGCGTCGATTTGGCTCTCTGCCATGGTGGACGCCTGGACACTGCGCTTGGCCGGAATGTCAAGCCTGACGACAAGGTCGTTATCATCGTCTGCGGGGCTCGAATGTTAAGACCGCCATGGTCGAGGGTTCGAGGCAGGAGTATGGCTATCTTGACCACAGTTCACAAACGTAGTGCCTATTGCAAAGACAGGGATACACCTGGACATGCCAACCCGTGGCGAGGCCATGAATCTCGCAGGCGGCATGGCGGGTTTCATGCCGATCCGCATATGAGGTTTTGTTATCCTCCTTCAGAGTCAGGCGCTAATGATAGGGATATGACGACCAAGCAACACCAGAGACAAGTCAAGAGATCCTTTTGAATTTCAAACTAATCAAGGAAACGAATCTCACTACAAGGGTATCTCCCGATCCCAATGCACCATCCCATGCTTTCTTGTCTACCGTAAACGCCGTGATCGTAATTATGTGTTTTCTGCCAAGAGTAGCATTTCAAGCAGCAGCAGCAGTGGCAGACTCCAGACCCAGCAAGCCTTTCCTGTACTCCCAGTAGTTCCTGCGGATGGGATCGTATGTGATAGCGAGCAGGTCAAGGACCTGGCCAGCATGCTGCTTGTCTTCATCGGCCAGGATGTCGGCAAGCAAGTCAAGAGCGTGGCTGGACCGCACGCCGTCGGGTTTGGATGTATCGGCATACTGGACCGCCAGACCCTTGAGCTCTTTCAGGTTGTCACCGCTCGCTTTGGAGATGCCCCTCAAGTAGTTCCAGGGGCTAGGGTTTTGCGGCGCCTTGCCAACAGCACTCGTTGCAAACTCGATTTCTCTTTGCTTGACCTTGTCGTCTGTAACACCCTTGATCCCTTCGTCTTCACGCCCGTTGACCAGAAACCAGCGGTAGTTCCACACGCTGTTGTTCCTCACATCCTTCTCCAGCATCTTTGCCACAAACGCAAACTCCTCGTCTCCCCAGAGTTCAAAGCGCCTCACAAGCCACTGCCTGTAGCTCCAGACATGGTAGTTCTTGCCGTCCAGCCCAAACATCTCTTCCACAAACTCGCGCTCGCCCGCCGGGTCTCCCAGCTCGCCAACGACCATCATGCGGTGGTTCCAGATCTGGTAGTTCTTCTGGTGCGCGCGTGCGGTGTCGCTGATCCACTCCAATTCCTCGCGCAAATCAGCTTGTAGAGCGAACAACGTTGATGCACGGTACAACCAGACTGTGTAGTGTGCTGGGTTGAGGTCGATGATATGTTCGGTAAGGTCGAGAACGCGATCCGAGTGCTCGTTGGCGGCCATGACGGCGCGCAGGTATGACATTGCTTCTTCATATTCGGGCGAGTAGGCGATTGCGGCGAGAGGATTGGGTCCGCCTTCGTCTGTGGGGAGTGGCACGACGTCGGACCACTGAGGGTCGGTGGAGTATTTGGTCATGGTGACTGTGGTATTGAGTTGGTCCAAATGTGGTGTTGGTGGATCTGTTGCGTAGAGAAGAAGGCGTTGCTCATGGAAGTGAGGGAAGTTCGTTGGTGATCTGGCGGGGAGGTGGGGATGGACTTTTGTACGCGGCATGGAGAAAGAGAACAATACCAACGGACGAACAACGCAAACGACATAAATTCGCTGATCTGGAAAGAAAGTACATGTATATACTGGACTCGCTTTACAGTGAACCAATAAATTCACATACACCTTCACAACTTCGCCCCATCGTTGACCCTTCCCAACCATGATCGCCTATCCTCTTCGAATAGCTCGAACTTGGGCTTCATGGGGTTGTCGCTTTCGATTGACCCAGCACATACCACGGCCAACCCAGGGATAGCCTCTGGGACATTCATGAGCGAAGAACCCTACACCAGCGATTAGTAAGTATGTCCAACGCGTTATTTTGACAAATATTCGTCACTCGACGCCCTCCCCATTCTATCCGGTCGCATTCGTTTGGTAGGAGATCAGATCAACATACACATCTCGAACAAAAGAACCGTTCCAGCACGTTTCCCGACTTGGTCGCGCCATCCTTGTAAGATCGCACGAGGTCTTGCCCTTTCTGATATTCGATCTTCGTCTTCATCATCCGGTAATTGTGAGCGTAAGCCGAGCCGGCGAAACTCTTGCAGTTGTTGCAGTGGCACAAAACTGCACCTTTGTCCTGGCCTTGCACGGTGAAGTGAATGCCTTTGCAGAGGCACGATCCGTTGATAGTCGTTTCGCCCATTCTTGTTGATCTTGGAGTGTTGTGATCTGTTGATGTTCTGATAGCGAAAGAACGATGACGATGTCCCTGGCTTATTGCATCTATGTTGCATTTTAGAGTCTGGAGGGCGAGCATTTACCTCGGCACGTTTCGACCACAGTAAATCGACTATGTTGTATGGTATGCACTGCGAGCAAGGGATGCTCTTTTAATCGATTGCCCAATTCGATCACATTGTAGATGAGCAATACCTTGGTTCCATGAAAATTCAACAATACACGCACGTTGCTCAGCCATCACTTTGAACGTTAATATGGACTCGCTGCGTTGACTTCTGAACCTCGCTCCCTCAACCGTGCCGACGAGACATTCGACAAAACAAATCGTATGCCAGACCATCGATACCTGCAACGGCTGCTTCAAAGCCCGGATCTCGCACCACGTCGGTAGCATACATCACTATTGCGTCTTTCAGGGCGTCGCGAAGCTTGATCTCGCGATCAGGCGTATGGTTGAAAACAACATCCATGGCAGTGATCATGTCTCCAACATACCACTGGCGCCTCAATTGGTCTTTGAACTTCTTACGCGCAGTGAGCTCGAGCGATTCGACATCGTACTTGGAAGCCATAGCAAACACTTTTGCGTGCAATTCCAAGGGATGAGCGTCACGACTAGTCGAGGCTGGTATTGGAGCCTCGGGCTCAGGTTCGGGCTCAGGTCCAGGCTCGGACCCAAAATTAATAACAACCTTTTTTTTCTTCTTTTTCGGCACCCAAGATCCCCATGGGTCGTCCGGGTCAGTCGGCTGTCCCAGTGAGTCTGCCGTGTGATCGCCGGCGACCGATTGAACAGCCCCATCGTCGGGCCAAGGTGTGACCCGGTCGCGCTCTAGAGTTGTCGCTAGGTCGTAATCGCCAAGATAGAAGTAGTCCATCATCAGTCTGACTGCGCGCGGGTCATCTTCACCAACAACCGGGTAATGTCCTTCGGCAGCCTTCAGCTCAATAACACCAGTTTGGCCCTCCTACGAAATAGTTCAGCTGGAGCTGCGTAGCTTACCCCTAGAGCCATGATATCACTGACCTTCCACCTCTGTTCCTCACAAGCCTTTATGAAGAATGTCGACTGTGGGCACACAATGCATTTGTGAACGTGGAACTCAGCATCGCCACACTTGATGGTGAGATCAGAGTAAGTGCCGCGATCTCGCAGTCTGAAAGATTGTTAGATTTAATGATCGTTGCGCGGCGTGTAGAGTTCATATGCCCACTTTGATAGCAGACTATAGCTCCGGTTTGTCGGCGTCGCCATGACGATTGGAAATCTCGGGCGAAAGTATGGATGTTAATTAGAAATCTCGTCGAGCAAGGTGAAAGATGGCGGCTTATCATGGCTTGAGTGCTTTGCGGTCTCCACGGAAGCCGCACAGCGCCACACATGTATGCGTATGTATGCGCTGTTCAGCTCTGGTAGCCGCGCGCAAGCACATTCGAAAGCAATGCATCTACGCCCGAAACGACGCCTGTTATTGGAACGCCTACGCCGCGTTTGATTAGCCGCTGGCAAGGATGCAGAAACGCAGTCAATATTCCCAATGTAGTGCAGCTGCATATGCAGAGCACCTTGCAAACTCTTTGCGCAGTTGAGTGCTTACGACGGATGCCATTGTTTCTCAAAAGACCACTGACCACGTCTGCTGGTACATGTGGAATATGGTCACTCGCACTTGTAATGTAGATCATTGTCTCTAAGTTGAACGAAACAGCCGTATACCTGCACGCAATTGTGCCCATAGAGGACGAGTTGACCATTCCAGGGGAAGCTACCATTGCTGTGTGCACGCGCTTAATCTTTCGCACATCGAGAACGTCTCGGCGGGACTGTTGACTCGCTGGCAGCACACGTGAAATATAACATCTCAATAGCTTGTCATGTGGCCTTCCTTGCATCTGAGAGCCGCAGCATTGCAAATCATTATTGGCTTGTCTCTTCGCCCGTGAGTCCCAGGGTGGATTATCGATGTCTCCCATAGCCAAAGTTCGAGAGGAATTGATACCGTCCATCGTTGGCGGGCCAAACCACAAGAACGACGTCGCGAGAGATCACCGTTTGGACTTGCGTCGAAATTGGAGGGCAGTCGAACATCATGGAGAAGGTCTCTTGGGCCTTTATCCAATCGGGCTTTGATGCTGTGTACTGGTGCATTCGCTGAGCAAACCCGAAGCAGACGCTCCAAGCCTAAGCCGACCTCACCTGTCGCATTCGGCCCATTGCCAAAATGTGATATGTCCAACTGTCATGGTCCAGCCATAGAAATCGCATTGGTGGTAGCTCCAACACTTGATGAGTGTATTCGCCCGATGCAGCCCATAAATCGAGACAATGCTCCAAACGCCCTCCAGCTTTTAGCCACTCTTTCCTTTTCCCTG
>Ga0265798_10009119_pt1 | contig 12484 bp, 14 predicted proteins | sample P3T30metagenome_FD_192430 | JGI IMG/M metagenome (GOLD analysis project Ga0265798, IMG submission 192430) | Plant litter microbial communities from East Loma Ridge, Irvine, California - P3 T30 | ecosystem: Environmental > Terrestrial > Plant litter > Unclassified | place: USA: California...
TGGCGCTGGCCATGATCGTCGTCTCGGGTGCCAACGTGCTGCTGCTCGACGAGCCCACCAACAACCTGGACCCCGCCAGCCGCCTCGAGATCCTCGACGCACTGAGCAACTACGAAGGCGCCGTCGTCCTCGTGAGCCACGACGAGGGCGCGGTCGAGGCCCTGAACCCCGAGCGGGTGCTCATCATGCCCGAGGGCACCGAAGACCACTGGACGCCCGACTACTCCGACCTGATCAACCTGGCCTGACCCGCCGGTCGCGGTTCAGCGGCGCACGCCGTCGAGGATCTCGTCCTCGACGTCGTTGTCGTGCCGCGGCCGGGACTCGCGCCGCCGACGGCGGTCTTCTTCTCGTTCGGCGAGCTCGTCGTCGTCGGCGTTCTGGTTGCGGTACTCCTGGCGGAACACGTAGAACAGGAACCCGAAGGCTCCGACCGCGAACATCAGCCACTGCACGAAGTACGACAGGTTGAGACCCGTGTCGACCTCGGGCTTCGACGACGGCACGGGTGCCGTGGCCGGCGCGGGGGACTCGCTGGCCACCAGCCCGTAGGCCGCGGAGTAGATCGGCTGACCGAGCCTCGCCTCGACCTCGCTGAGTCGGATGGTCGCGATCTGGTTCGTGCCCGGAACGCCGGTGCGGTCGCCCACGGCCGGCTCTCCGGGCTTGAGGCGCGCCACGACGGTGACCTCGCCGGACGGAGGCGCGGGCACGACGTCGGGAGAGTCCTGGGCGTTGCCGGTGGGCACCCAGCCGCGGTCGACGACGAAGATCTCACCCTGCGTCGTGCGGAACGGCACGAGCACCTCGAAGCCGGGCTGACCGTTCAGCGGCCGGTTGCGTACGAGCAACTCGTCGTCGACCAGGTAGCGACCGGTCATCTCGACGGGTTGCCACTCGCGAGCCGGGTCGTAGGACGTCAGCTCGGGCAGCGCCTGTTGCAGCGGAACGGGATCGGCGTCGTAGGTCTGCTCGAGTTGGTGGACGACGGCGAGCTTCTCGTCGTGGCGGGTCCACTGCCAGTGGGCCAGGAAGGCACAGATGACGGCGAAGACGACGGCGATGCCCAGGTAACCCAGCCATCTGCGGGAGAGGGCGAAGCGGATGTCCGTCACCGCGCCTCCGTTCCGACGTGCTCGACCTTCTCGGACACCCCCGTCACGACGACCGGGAAGTCACGTGCCTCGAGGAATTCGCGCAGGAAGTCGACGTGCTCGTCGCACGCCGACCAGACCTTGACCCGTTCGATGCCGTGGATCTTCGGGTTGCGCCAGTGCACATTATGCCGTGCCTCGGCCCGGCACGAGGCCCGCGAGCACTGCACGCCGACGGGGTCGAGTCCCAGCATCAGACGCCGCGCCCGTCCGAGCCGGGGTCGTCGGCCGAGGCGTCGGCGGGGCCCGTGGGGCCGGCGTCGCCGTCGACGACCGTCGGGCGGAACGGCGCCTGGGTTTCGCGGTAGACCTCGATGCCGCCGGGGCTCTCGACGGCGTCGCCCGCCTCGTGCCCGACGTTGGCGAACACGACGGCGATGTAGGGGATCACGACGGCACCGATGACGGGCAACAGCGTCCACCAACCGAGCGGGAAGACGAAGCAGAGGGCGATGCAGACCAACCTGATGCCCATCGCCACGAGGTACTTGACCATGCGCGAGTGACGGTCGTCGGTCGGCGAGGGCGGCAGGGACGTGATCGTGTTCGAGGCCTTCACGGGGCACACCTCGATGTCGGGAGGGGGTGGACGCACCACGGGCGGGTGCCGGAGGGGCCCGGGGACGAGACGCCCCAGGACCTCGTCGATCCTACGACTCGGGGCCGACAGTAGGCTGGTGCTCGTCCTGGGGCCCGACCGCGACGTCACCGTCGCCCACCCGCCGGGACGGACACACGTCGAGAACAGCATCCGAGGAGACACCATGACCACGCCCCGTACCGTCCTCGTCACGGGTGGCAACCGAGGCATCGGCTTCGCCATCGCCGAGGAGTTCGTCGCCCAGGGCCACCGGGTCGCCGTCACTGCCCGCAGCGGTGACGGGCCCGCCGGAACGCTGACGGTGGTCGCCGACGTCACCGACTCCGCCTCGATCGACGCCGCCTTCACCACGGTCGAAGCCGAGCTCGGCCCGGTCGAGGTCGTCGTCGCGAACGCGGGCATCACGAAGGACGGCCTGCTGATGCGCATGACCGAGGACGATTTCTCGTCCGTCGTCGACACGAACCTCGGCGGCGCCTTCCGCGTCGTCAAGCGCGCCTCCAAGGGCATGCTGAAGGCTCGTTTCGGCCGCATCGTGCTCGTCTCGAGCGTCGTGGGCCTCTACGGCGGTCCCGGCCAGGCCAACTACGCTGCCTCGAAGGCGGGGCTGGTCGGGTTCGCCCGCTCGCTGACCCGCGAACTCGGCGCCCGGGGCATCACGGCCAACGTCGTGGCCCCCGGCTTCGTCGAGACCGACATGACCGCCGTCCTGCCCGAGGCCCAGCAAGCCGAGTACAAGAAGAGCATCCCCGCCGGCCGGTACGGCACCACCGCCGAGATCGCCAAGACGATCACCTGGCTCGCGGGCGACGACGCCGCCTACATCTCGGGTGCCGTCATCCCGGTCGACGGCGGCCTCGGCATGGGCCACTAGGCCCCGCAGGAGGCGCGGGGCGGCGCCGAGGGACGCCCACCCGCCTCGGTCGTTCAGCCCCGCAGCCCGAGCAGGGGCAGCACCTGGGACAGGTCGTTCGTCCCGACGACCACGTCGGCCCGCTCACGGACCCGCGGCTTGGCGTTGAACGCCACCGACAGTGCCGCCACGGCCATCATCTCGAGGTCGTTCGCCCCGTCGCCGACCGCGACCGTCCTCGCGAGGCCGACCCGCGCCTCCTCGGCCCACTCCCTCAGGGCGGCGGCCTTGGCGTGCGCGTCGATCACCGGGCCGGAGACCCGCCCGGTCAACCGGCCGTCGTGCACCTCGAGGCGGTTCGCCCGCCGGAAGTCGAGCCCCAGGTCGTCGGCCAGCGGGTCGAGGGTCTCGTGGAAGCCACCCGACACGACGCCGACGAGACCGCCCGCGGCATGGACGCCGTCGACCAGCTCGTGGACACCGCGGGTCGGCCGAAGGTGCGCCCGCACGTCGGCGAAGACCGACTCGGGCAGTCCCGCGAGGGTCGCGACACGCTCGGCCAGGCTCTCGGCGAAGTCGAGCTCGCCCGCCATCGCCCGCGTGGTGACGTCTTCGACCCGCTCTCGCGAGCCGGCGGCCTCGGCCAGCAACTCGATCACCTCGTCCTCGATCAGGGTGGAGTCGACGTCGAGGACGATGAGGAAACGCGGCACGCCGACAGCCTAGGGCCGTCGACGCACCGCGCCGCTCGTGTGACCTCGGGCGACTACTGGTCGACCCGGACTCCCTTGCCGACCACCGTGATGCCCGAGGGCGTCACGGTGAAGCCGCGGGCTCGGTCGGCCTCGGGGTCGACGCCGACCGAGGCGCCGGCCGCGATGACGACGTCCTTGTCGAGGATCGCCCGGTTGACGACCGCGTTCGGGCCCACGTGGGCCCGCTCGAAGACGACCGAGTCGACGACCCGTGAGCCGCCCTCGAGGGTGCACCAGGGGCCGAGCACGCTGCGCTCGACGTGGGCGCCCGACAGCAACGAGCCGAGGGAGACGATCGAGTCGATCGTGGTGCCCAGGTTGCCGTTGCCGTCCCGGACGAACTTGGCGGGGGGCGAGTTGAGCTGCTGGCTGAAGATCGTCCAGTCGGTGTTGTAGAGGTTGAAGATCGGCAGGGCCGAGATCAGGTCGCGGTGGGCGTCGTAGAACGAGTCGATGGTGCCCACGTCGCGCCAGTAGTAGCGGTCGCGCTCGGTCGCCCCCGGCACCTCGTTGCGGTTCAGGTCGTAGACCGCCGCGTCGCCCCGCGACACGAAGTCGGGCACGATGTCGCCGCCCATGTCGTGGTTCGAGTCGGGCTTCTCGCCGTCGCGCAGCACGGCGTCGATGAGGACGTCGGCGTCGAAGACGTAGTTGCCCATCGAGGCGAGGATCTCGTCGGGGGAGTCGGGCAGCCCGGTCGCCTCGGTGGGCTTCTCGAGGAAGCGACCGATGCGGGTGGGGTCGTCGCCGTCGACCTCGATGACGCCGAACTGGTCGGCGAGCGAGATGGGCTGACGGATCGCCGCCACCGTGACGCCGGCCCCCGAGGCGATGTGCGCCTCGATCATCTGCGAGAAGTCCATGCGATAGACGTGGTCGGCACCGACCACGACGACGATGTCGGGCTTCTCGTCGCGCAGCAGGTTGAGACTCTGCAGGATCGCGTCGGCGCTGCCGGCGAACCACCGCTTGCCGAGACGCTGCTGGGCGGGGACCGAGGCGACGTACGCGCCGAGCAGTCCCTCGATGCTCCAGGTCTGCGACACGTGGCGGTCGAGGCTGTGCGACTTGTACTGGGTCAGGACGACGATCTGCCGCAGACCCGAGTTGATCAGGTTGGACAGGGCGAAGTCGATGAGGCGGTAGTTGCCACCGAACGGGACAGCGGGCTTCGCGCGGTCGGCGGTCAGGGGCATCAGGCGTTTGCCCTCGCCACCTGCCAGGACGATGCCGAAGATCTTCTTTGATGCCATGGGGCCAGAATGGCACGATTCGGACGCGCACGACTACGGTGAACCTCGTGCGAGTCGACGTCATCACCAAGGAATACCCGCCCAACGTCTACGGGGGAGCCGGCGTCCACGTCGTCGAGCTCGTCAAGGCGCTCCGTGAGGGCGTCGAGGTGCAGGTCCGCGCGTTCGGCGACGTCGAGCCCGAGGCCGACACGACGGGTTACCCCGACCTGCCCCAGCTCGACCAGGCCAACGCCACCCTGCGCACGCTCGGGGTCGACGTCTCGATCGCCCAGGACGTCGCGGGCGCCGACGTCGTCCACAGCCACACCTGGTACGCCAACGCCGCCGGCCAGCTCGCGCAGATGCTGCACGGGGTGCCCCACGTCCTCACCGCCCACAGCCTCGAACCGCTCCGCCCCTGGAAGGCCGAGCAACTCGGCGGGGGCTATCGGGTGTCGAGCTGGATCGAACGTCAGGCCTACGAGACCGCCGACCGCGTCATCGCGGTCAGTGACGGCATGCGCCGCGACATCCTGCGCTCGTACCCGTCGATCGACGAGACCAAGGTCGAGGTCGTCTACAACGGCATCGACCTCGAGGGCTGGCAGCGCGTCGACGACCCCGAGCTGGTCCGCGGATTGGGCATCGATCCCGAGCGCCCCTCCGTCGTCTTCGTGGGCCGCATCACCCGCCAGAAGGGCCTGCCCTACCTGCTGCGGGCCGCCAAGCTGCTGCCGCCCGAGGTGCAGCTGGTGCTGTGCGCCGGGGCTCCCGACACTCCTGAGATCATGGCCGAAGTCACCGGTCTGGTGCGCGAGCTGCAAGAAGAGCGCACGGGTGTCGTGTGGATCGACACCGTCCTGCCGCGGCACCAGCTCAGCGCCGTGCTGAGCCAGGCCACGACCTTCGTCTGCCCCTCGGTCTACGAGCCGCTCGGCATCGTCAACCTCGAGGCCATGGCCTGCGGAGTGCCCGTCGTCGGCTCCGACACAGGCGGCATCCCCGAGGTCGTCGCCGACGGCCTCACCGGCCGCATCGTCCCCCTCGAGCAGGTCCAGGACGGCACGGGCACCCCGGTCGACCCCGAGCGGTTCGTGTCCGACCTGGCCGCGACGCTCACCGAGGTGGTCTCCGACCCCGCGCTGGCCCGCCTCATGGGCCGCGCGGGCCGCATGCGTGCCGAACAGGAGTTCTCGTGGTCGCGGATCGCCGAACAGACCCTGGGCATCTACCGGGGCCTCCTCAACTAGGCTGAGCGGCATGCCTACCGTCCTGCAGCTCACCGATGTCTCCATCGTCCGAGGCGGCGTCCCCGTCGTCGACAAGCTGAGCTGGACGGTCGACTCCGACGAGCGCTGGGTCGTGCTCGGCCCGAACGGCGCGGGCAAGACCAGCCTGCTGCAGGTCGCCGCCGCGCAGAGCCACCCGTCGTCGGGCGAGGCGAGCATCCTGGGCTCCGACCTCGGGTCGGTCGACCTGTTCGACCTGCGCCCCCGCATCGGCTTCGCCTCGACGGCCATCGCGCGTCGCATCCCCGCGAAAGAGAAGGTGCTCGACGTCGTGCTGACGGCCGCCTACTCGGTCACCGGCCGCTGGAACGAAGAGTACGAGGGCGTCGACGTCCGTCGGGCCCACCGTGTGCTCGAAGAGTGGAAGCTCGACCACCTCTCCGACCGCACCTTCGGCGAACTGAGCGACGGCGAGCAGAAGCGCGTCCAGATCGCCCGCTCGGTGATGACCGACCCCGAACTGCTGCTGCTCGACGAGCCGGCGGCCAGCCTCGACCTCGGCGCCCGCGAAGAACTGCTGCAGATGCTCTCGGGCTACGCCTCGTCCGAGGGTGCGCCGGCCATCGTCATGGTCACGCACCACGTCGAAGAGATCCCGCGCGGCTTCACGCACGCACTGTTGCTCGACCACGGGTCGGTCGTCGCGGCCGGGCCGCTCGACGAGGTCGTCACGGCCGAGACCCTGGGGGCGACCTTCGGCCTCGAGCTGCAGGTCGAGTCGCGCGCGGGCCGGTACTCGGCTCGCGCGTCCGACTGACCCGCGCCTCCTTCGATCCGGACCGTCGGTCTGGTATCGTTGACAGCTGGCCCGCAGTCACGCTGCGTGTGCCTCCTGAACTCACCATCATCACTCGTTCGCTAGACCTAGGACAATCATGAAGACCGACATCCACCCCGAGTACAAGCAGATCGTCTTCCGAGACCTCGCGTCGGGCGCCACGTTCCTCACGCGCTCCACGACGACGAGCAACAAGACCATCGAGCTCGACGGTGAGACCTACCCGGTCATCGACGTCGAGATCTCGTCCGAGTCGCACCCGTTCTACACGGGCAAGCAGCGCATCCTCGACTCGGCCGGTCGCGTCGAGAAGTTCAACTCGCGCTACAAGGGCTTCGGCAAGTAGGCCACAGCCCCCCACGTTCGACAAAGGCGGTCCACTTCGGTGGGCCGCCTTTTTCGCGTCCTCGCGGCACACGACCGACGCCCCCCTCCGGGCACGCCCCGTCGAGGGGATGACGCCGGGGAGGCACGGTTCACCCGGCCGGTCAGGCGAACGGCAGGGGGCGGTGCGGCCAGTCGCCGTGCGCCGTGAAGGTCGGGTCTTTGGCCCGACGCATGTACTGCTGGAAGCTCTGGGCCTGGGACGCACACCACCCGATCTGCAGGTCGTGCAGCTCGGTGACGGGCACGTCGAGACGGTCGGGATACCGGGCCGCCATCGCCTGGGCCACCCGGCCTGCCGCGACCGCGTCGGCACCGGCGTCGTGGGCGTCGTCGAGCGAGACGCCGTAGACCCCGGCCGCCGCCTCGAGGGTGCGCTTGCCCTTGCGGTAGGTGTCGACCGCCTTGTCGATGACGAGCGGGTCGACCACGCACCCGATCTCGCTCACCTCGCCCAACGGCTCGACGCCGTGCCGACGGGCCTCGCGGTCGAGGAGGGTGAGGTCGTACGGGGCGTTGTAGACGACGAGCGGGACTCCCCGGGCGAACACGGCACGGATCGCGGCGACGATCTCTGCCACCACGTCGGCCGCCGGTCGCCCCTCGGCCCGTGCGCGCTCGGTCGAGATGCCGTGCACGGCACTCGCCTGCTCGGGGATCTCGATGCCGGGGTCGGCCAGCCACTCGCCGTGAGCGACCGTGGCACCACTCGCGTCGATCAAGCCGACGTGCGCCGTGACGATGCGAGCCGTCTCGACGTCGATGCCCGTGGTCTCGAGGTCGAACACCCCGAGGGCGTGCCACCACGAGGCCGGTGGTTCACCCACGGCCGCGAGGTCGGGAGCGGTGCCGGTCGCGTCGGTGCCGGTCGCGTCGGTGTCAGTCACCCTGCGAGTTTAGGAGGCGTCACCGACAGCGGGAGCCGCCGGCACGGGCACGTCGCCGACGTGCAGCCAGAAGAACGCCTGCGTACCGAGCGTCAACGTGACCTTGCCCTCGTCGTCGAACGACGGGAACTGCGCGCCGCCGAACAGGTCGAACAACGTGCGCCCGGCGAACTGCGGCGCCACGATGTCGACCGAGGTCGGGTTGTGACCGAACGAGAACACGCACAGGATGTCTTCGGCCGAGTCGCCGAACTGCGTGCCGGCACCCTCGTACGAGCGGACGAACGAGAGGACGGATTCTTGGTTGGTCTCGAGCACCTCGAGGGTGCCGAGGCCGAAGGTCGGGTGGGCCTTGCGCACATGGATGACGTTGCGCACCCAGTGCAGCAGCGACCGCGACTGCGCGAGCTGGCTCTCGACGTTGACCAGGTTGTAGTTGTAGACCAGCGACTGCACCACGGGCAGGAACAACTTGCCCGGATCGGCCGTCGAGAACCCCGCGTTGCGGTCGGGCGTCCACTGCATGGGGGTGCGCGACGAGTCGCGGTCGGGCAACCAGATGTTGTCGCCCATGCCGATCTCGTCGCCGTAGTACAAGAACGGACTGCCGGGCAGCGAGAACAGCAGCGCGTGCACGAGTTCGAGCTCGGCGCGCGAGTTGTCGAGCAGGGGTGCCAGGCGACGGCGGATGCCGATGTTGGAGCGCATGCGCGGGTCGTAGGCGTACCAGCCGTACATCGCCTGCCGGTACTCTTCGCTGACCATCTCGAGGGTGAGCTCGTCGTGGTTGCGCAGGAACACCGCCCAGGCGGCCCCCGGCGGAACCTCGGTGGTCTCGGAGAGGATGCGCTTCAACTCGTCGGCGCTCTGGGCGCGCAGCGAGTAGAAGATGCGCGGCATCACCGGGAAGTCGAAGGCCATGTGGCACTCGGGTTCGTCTTCGGTGCCGAAGAACGCGGCGGTCTCGGCGGGCCACTGGTTGGCCTCGGCGATCAACACGCGACCCGGGAACTCTTCGTCGACCATCTGCCGGAGTCGCTTGATGAAGTCGTGGGTGGCGGGTTCGCCCTCGCCGTTGCCCTCTTCGGTCTCGAAGAGGTAGGGGATCGCGTCGAGCCGCAGCCCGTCGACCCCCAACGAGAGCCAGTGCCGCACGACGTCGAAGACGGCCTCTTGCACGGCCGGGTTCTCGAAGTTGAGGTCGGGCTGGTGCGAGAAGAAGCGGTGGAAGAAGAACTGGCGACGCACCGGGTCGAACGTCCAGTTCGACTCTTCGGTGTCGACGAAGATGACGCGGATGTTCGAGTACTCGTCGTCGGTGTCGCGCCACACGTAGAAGTCGCCGTACGGGCCGTCGGGGTCTTCGCGGCTCTGCTGGAACCACTCGTGTTGGTCGGAGGTGTGGTTGAGCACCATGTCGATGACGATGCGCATGTTGCGTTCGTGCGACTTGGTGACCAGGTCGCGGAACTCGTCGAGGGTGCCGAACTCGGGCAGGATCGCCTTGTAGTCGGCGATGTCGTACCCGCCGTCGCGCAGGGGCGACTGGAAGAACGGCGGCAGCCACAGGGCGTCGACGCCGAGCCACTGCAGGTAGTCGAGGCGGGTCAGCAGACCTTGGAGGTCGCCCGCTCCGTCGCCGTTGCTGTCGACGAACGATCGGACCATCACCTCGTAGAACACCGCGCGGCGGTGCCAGTTCGGGTCGAGGGTCAGTCCGGGCTGCTGGATGGGGGCAGTGAAGCTCACCGGGTCAGCCTACGGTGACGGACCGCGTGACGCGCACCCGGTTCAGCGCGTCGCTCGTACACTCGGTCAGGTGATCGTCCGACCCCCGCGCGTCAAGTCGCCGTACCGTGCCCGCCTCGACGCCCGCCCGGTGCACGACGACGTCGTCGAGGTCGCCGGCAGCAGCACCCGTTACTGGACGTACGAGCCCCCCGAGGGGCAGGAGGCGCGGGTCACCGTCGTCGCGGTCCACGGCTTCCGAGGAGATCACCACGGCCTCGAACCCGTCGTGGCGCATCTCGAGCACACCCGGGTGGTGATGCCCGACCTGCCGGGGTTCGGCGAGTCGACGCCGTTGGTGGGCGAACACAGCGTCGCGGCCTACGCCGCGTGGCTGCGGGCCTTCGTGGCGACCCTCTCGCTCGGTGACGACGTCGTCGTGCTGGGGCACTCGTTCGGCTCGATCGTGACGTCGGCCGCAGTGGCGGACGGACTCCGCGCCTCCCGACTGGTGCTGGTCAACCCGATCGCCGCGCCCGCCCTGCAGGGCCCCCGCGGCGTGGTGACGCGACTCGCCGTGTTCTACTACTGGGCCGGCGCCGCCCTGCCCGAGCGCGCCGGGCAGCAGGTGCTGCAGAACGCCGCCGTCACGCGGATCACGAGCCTCGCGATGGTCAAGACGCGCGACCGGGCTCTTCGTCGGTGGATCCACGACCAGCACGACAGCTTCTTCTCCCGCTTCTCGGACCGTCGGGTCGTGCTCGACGCGTTCCGCGCGTCGGTCTCGAGCGACGTCAGCAGCTACGCCGAACGGGTGTCGGTGCCCACGCTGCTGATCGCCGCCGACCGTGACGACATCACGGCCCTGCCCGCCCAGCACCGGCTGCGCGAACTGTTTCCCGACGCGACCCTCGCCGTGGTCGAGGGCGTGGGGCACCTCATCCACTACGAGAAGCCGCGCGAGGCCGCCGCCGCGATCGAGGCGTACGTCCGATGAGGATCGTCGTCGACTGCCGCTACGTGCGCGTCGGACGCCACGACGGCATCAGCCGGTTCAGCGCCGGCGTCGTGACGGCGCTGGCCGAGCGCCACGAGGTCACCCTGCTGGTCAGCGACCCACGCCAGCTCGACTCGCTGCCCGACCAGCCGCACCTGCTGGTCAGCGCGCCGACCAGCGTCCGTGAGCCCCTCGTCGCCCGGCAGGTGAACCGACTGCGACCCGACGTGGTCTGGTCGCCGATGCAGACCATGGGCTCGATCGGTCGCCGCTACCCGCTCGTGCTGACGCTGCACGACCTCATCTACTACACGAACCGCACTCCGCCGCCCGAGTTCGCGTGGCCGATCCGGGCCCTCTGGCGGCTCTACCACCTGGCCTGGTGGCCTCAGCGGGCGCTGTTGAACCGGGCGGACGCCATCGTCACGGTGAGCCGCACCACGAGGGACGAGATCCGCCGTCACCGGCTCACCCGGCGTCCCGTGACCGTCGTGTACAACGCCGCCGACCCCGTAGCGTCGGTGCCGACCCGACGGGTGCCCGAGCGTCGTGACCTCGTCTACATGGGGTCGTTCATGCCGTACAAGAACGTGGCCACGTTGGCCAGGGCTCTTCCGTTGCTCGACGGGTACCGACTGCACCTGATGAGCCGGGTGTCCGAGGCCGAGCGCGCCTCCTTGACGGCCCTGGCACCCGCCGGGTCGCTGGTCTTCCACGACGGCGCGAGCGACGACGAGTACCGCGAGACACTGCTCGGCGCCACGGCCGTGGTGACGGCCTCGCGGGCCGAGGGCTTCGGCATCCCGTTGGTCGAGGGCATGGCCCTCGGCACGCCCGCCGTGGTCAGCGACATCCCGATCTTCCGTGAGATCGGCGGTGACGCGGCGCTCTACTTCGACCCCGCGTCGCCGGCCTCGATCGCGGCCGCGCTCCGTCGCCTCGAGGGCGAATGGGAGGCGCGCTCGGCCGCGGCCCTCGACCAGGCCGCCCGGTTCAGCTGGCGTGCCTCGGCCGACGTGTTGCTGCGCCTGCTGGCGGACGTCGCGGCGTCAGGAGCCCACGGGCAGCGCGGCCCCCGCCGCCGCAGCCAGAACCGACCCGGAGGCGCGGCGCGGCCGGGTCAGGACGGGTCGGCCACGTCGCGCTCGAGGACGTTCTGGTAATCGAAGGCGTAGGTGCCGGGCGCCTCGGACTCGACCTCGATCGGGTCGTCGAACTCGCGGAGGGTGAGGGTGTCACCCGCGACCTCGAAGGAGTGGACCGAACCGTTGCGGATCGGCACGCCGAGGTGGGCGTCGGTGTCGGGGGACACGTGGTTCACGACCGCACGGATGACAGCGCCGTGTGTCGCGACGACGACCGATGCGTGCTCGCCGTGTCGTGCGGCGATCGCGGCGAGGGCGGGCAGCACGCGCGCGACGAGGGCGGAACGGCTCTCTCGACCGGGCACCGACGTGCCGACCGGGAACCGCGCCTCGACCTCGTCACCGGTCAACCCCTCGGCGTCGCCGTAGCGGCGCTCGGCCACCTCGGGCACCAGCTCGGGGGAGGGGAGCCCGAGGCGCTCGGCGATGATCGCCCCGGTCTCGGCCGCACGAGACAGCGGGCTGGCGAGCACTGCGTCGAACCGCCGGCGGGCGAGCAGGTCACCCGTCTGGCGCGCCTGGGACCGACCGAGGTCGTTCAGCGGGATGTCGGTCGAGCCCTGGATGCGGCGGGCGCGGTTCCAGTCGGTCTCACCGTGGCGGACCAGGTACACGAGCGTCATCGTTCCTCCGGTGGGCGGTGCCCGGAGGTCACGCGCCCAGGTGCTGGGCCAGGGC
>Ga0265798_10009121_pt1 | contig 12483 bp, 12 predicted proteins | sample P3T30metagenome_FD_192430 | JGI IMG/M metagenome (GOLD analysis project Ga0265798, IMG submission 192430) | Plant litter microbial communities from East Loma Ridge, Irvine, California - P3 T30 | ecosystem: Environmental > Terrestrial > Plant litter > Unclassified | place: USA: California...
TGGCCAAGGCCGACCAGTGCATCGCCTCCCTTTCCCAACCGTGGCGAACACGTGTCAAAGACGTTCGTTGCCCAAACCCAAGATGAACTCCCAGCTGCGCAAAACCAGCATGCCGTGTGTGTGTGTGTGTGTGTATCTTCCTACGCCGTGTAGAGCCCCCAGGATGCAACGCCGTGCTCCGAGGTCCAGAGATGTGAAAGGGGGAAAAAAAAGTAGGTAAAATGCAAAAGAAAAAGAGGAAGAAAGAGGAAAACAGGTCGAGAAAAGGGAAGCAGTCTGCGGCATCTGTGTGTCCGGTTTGCTTCCGCGCAGTAGCTTGATGGGCGTGAAAGCGCGATGGAAGAGATAAGATCAAAGGGCGATCTTGCCTTGGAGTACGGGCGCGGTGGACGGGCTTTCGCATCATATCCATGCCGCGCTGACCAGCTCCCAGCACCCCACTTCATTCTTGCCCTCGAGCAAGCCGCTCTTGGTCTGCCTGTACCAGTAGTGTACTTTGCTGTCGGTGGTGAGCTGAGACGAGGGGCCGGGTGTTTTGGTGGGCCGAGAAGGTGGTGAAGCTGATGTGGTGTTGTTGCCCTCGATGGTAGACTTGGCGGGTTGAGGGTTGTTTCCAAATTCAGGTGTAAGATGAGTGCTGGAAATGGTCTCGAGAGTTGCATTGGTGCCATTGACAGGGATTGTGTCGTCCTGGACGAGCATTGGAGCGTCGGTAGCCATCTGAGGCTGGTTTGTCTCGCACGCAGAGTAGTGATCGTTGTACATGTTGTCGACTTCTGAGTCCAGCGGCAACGGTGTCTGCTGTGCCAGCACGAGCAAGTCGTCGCCCTCACTCCATTCACCAGCCTCATCTTCCTCGCTCTCATCCGAATAGCTCCAATCTTGGTCGAATTCGTGTAGGTCACATTCGACTTCCACACCATGCGCGGCTGCATCCTCTGTAACTTCTTCGGCCAGACTCCCAGTCCCTGGCGTACATGCGGAGTCCCAACCGCCCCACGTCGTCTCATAGACAGTGACCAAGCCGTCAGAAACCAGCACGCTCTCCCAAGCCTCGAGCCCAACAACGTCTTCAGGCTTCACCTCCCGACTGAGCAAGCTCCTCGTACGACGTGTCACGGACCGCGATTGACTAGGTCTACGGCCGTACACGGGTGGAGGAACTGGGCGCCAGTTGGTAGTAGGGATGTTGCGAGTGGCTTCAGTGAGGCGCTCGTTCAGAGAGGTTTGCTGGTCTTCCGATATGTCTTGGTCGCGGGTGAAGCCAAGCTCGCGGTAGACCTTGTCTTCTTCGTCTTCGCGGTAGCATTTACCGCACTTGTGAGACGCATGTGTGTGAACCGACGCGTATTTGAGGCACGCGGACACGCTCGAGTCGGGACCGTATTTGATCATGCCGCGGCAAGAGCTCCAGGTGTGCTCAAGGCGGTGGCCGCAAGTGTAGTAAGTGCGAGAGATCTTGCACATGGTTGCGGTTGCGGTTGCAGTGTGCTTGAGTGTGATGTTTGGGATCTTGTGGGTCAGCTTTCGGCGGGTACTCGGTGGTTGTGTCGGAGTGGTGTTGAGTGGCGTTCAGTCGTGTGGTGAAGTGCACAATGCAGTATGCCGTGAGTGAGGTGGTTCAGTGTCTTCCGAGAGTCTCGTGCCTGACGAGCGCGCGGATGTGAGTCTGCTGTGCTGTTGCCTGTGACGAGGCGGTGGTTTGCTTGCAATTGATCCTGCTGCTCCAGGCAGAAGGACCATGTGATAGAACAGATGACGAGAAAGGATGAGCTTGTGATGATGAAGATGATTGCTGTGAGTTTCGGCTGGTCGAGGAAAGAATGAGTCGACGTCGAGAGGTGATGTCGTTCTTGCTCGAGTTTAGGCTTACCTTTGACAATAGGAAGTTTCTTATTGTCGGTGTGCACAATACCAACGACTTTGCCAAGCACCAAGTGAGGTTCGCCTCGCTTCAGTCGAGTGAAGCGTGAACGACAAATGAGAAATATCTACCTACCAACACTGTACCTACTGATCAAGCAACACGTGCTCTTCTCCCAAGTTCTTTGTATCTCTGTTCACTGCGGCTCTCTTTTGTTCCGGAAGGCTTTCCACGACACTCAATGATGGGCGAGGCTGGCCATATACATGCATGTTCTCGAAACTCGGATAGGTCGAGTGAACCTCAAACCAGCACCCTCACTTGGTCTTTAGATTCACCCAGGTGGTGGTGGCAGATGCTCGCTCGCACACGTTTCCGATTTCGGTACGAGTAGGTAGCCTGTTTTGGGTCGCGCTCGAGGCGTCTAGGTGACTAGAGAGATGGGAATCTGTTGACACGACGTCAGTATGAGACATGTTCAGACGGGATCTCAGCCACTCCGTGCAGTCTCGTATGAAACAGTTGAGAAGACTCAGAAGAGACATGATGATACTAGGTGTAAGGCGGCTGGCATCGGGCCTACTATTACGACAGACAACGCTTCGTATCCGGATCCTTCTGTGGTCCATCACGATGTGCATTCCTGGAGGCATACGTCGGTGGCTGCACACCTTCCCAGGCACAAGAAGACGAGCTGCCACATCGCCTCCCCTTGCCTCCCCCGACCCAAGTGCGCAAGCTTGGACTGCCAGAAGGACCTGCGTGGCGGACGTTGGACGCCAAACAGGACTATGCAAACCCCTGAGGAGTCGTGGAATCAAGGCAGCGGTCGCCAGTCATACGCAATTTGAACACATGAAGAGCGACGCTCAGCGATCATCAGGAAACCAACTGAAGGCCTGACCTTTTTGTATCAGGGCGCCAACAAATTACGGTTCCCGCCAGCTTCCCTGTCACTGTTGTCGCTAGCAGTGACTCCCCGAGTGCCCGAAGTCTCCTCGGCCGCAAAACGCAAAATCCCCAGAGGAAGGCAAGTCTCTTTCTCCCGAGCTCCGGGCGACGCGCTCTGCCACCTGCTACGTGCGGCCACGCATACCGGAGGAGTAGTTTACTGTAGCCGCAACGGCTGCGAGAACGTGCTGCTGGCCGGCGCAGAGACAAAGCGCCAAGACGGATGCGATGGAGAAAATGATTTTGCGCCTTACCGCGCACCTGCGTGGAGTGGAGTACGCAAGGTGCAAGGATACCTACCGTACATGGCTTGTGAAACGGGCATGCTGAGGTGCAGAGAAAAGCAGTTGGCATGCACAGAAGACGAAACCGATTAACGGCAAAGCGAACATCACAGTCTACAGAACTCTGCAACGCAACTCTCGACAGGGACTCCGGACGACAGTGGAACAACTAAATAAAAGGCTGTTTTGTTGCAGTAGTCTCCTCCCCGCAGCAAGATGCGGGAGAAGAGGCTTGAATCGCCTAAAAGATGATAATTGGTCTCGCCCACGGGCATGAAGCATGGGCGACACAAGCCGAGAAGGCAGGAAGACAGCCTATTGGACAGACGTCACTCGGACTCCACCAACATAAAACGAGAAAAGGCGGGCTGGTCGTGTGCGAAGAGTCGCCGGCACCGAAGAAAGGGTCTGCGGCGTGGGCTTCCTTTCTTCCAATAGTAGAATTATTTGGTTCTCCTACCACTGCAACGCCGCAACCGCAAGACAACTACGGTACCGTGGGTAGGGATGGCGGCGGTATGTAGGTCTGCTCGTGCGCCGGCGGCTGTATACTAGTCGTCGTACTAAAGTGCCAGCATTGCATACTGTACATTATTTGGAGGAGGCGCCCAGAATCCAGGGGTAAATAGGTAGCAGAGCCCGACCGTCACAGCGCAGGGAATGTTATTCTTGTGATTGTTATATCGTGTCAGGCTGTGTAGCACTTGATTGTCAACCTTGCAAGTATCCATGCTGTCAGACGAATAACACCACTCTCTGACATGGAACCTGATACTGCCAACATTCAAGTGACCATGTTCAATGACACGTACCTACCCGCCGTCCCTGTGCAATATTACGCGTTGTCATCGCAGCGCCCGGTCGATCAGTCGTTGTGTCTCATCTCGCGCGCCCATCAGTGGTCCAATGAACATCCATCCAGCGACTGCAGTAGTAGACTGCACCTTGTGTAGTCAGTGGTACCCAGCCACGAGCCAATAGTCAATCAATACAGTACTGCAATTGTCCTCGTCCTCGTCTCCGGCGCGCACAAGACAAAGGTGACAACCGAAGCTGTTACAATTCACAACCCACAGGGCCACACGCAGTGACAGACAAGTCCACAAGCTACTACGCGCGATCGCCCGACCCACTTTCATCTATTCGCCCTGTCCTTGAGTTTGCTTGCCAGCGCCTGCCCTGCCCAGCACTTCTAGAGGCTTTTACGTTTGCTTGCCTGCCGTGGTGGTTACCGCTACCGCCTTGTGCAGTTGTGCTTTGTAGCCCTGCCCAGACCTCCAGACGCAGAAGAGAGCCTCCGAGAGAGAGAGTCCACCGAGAGACGCAACACAGCCGCCGCCGTGCCGTGCGCAGACTCCCGCCGACCGAAGTCTCGTCCTTGGTCCCTACAGTACCCAGACCCAGCAAGCAGCCCTCAGCCCTCCATACCGTCGACACTGCAATCCCCCTCCCCCCGGTGTGCGACTCTCGCCCATTCTGTCTGCCTGCAGGACCGAGCATCCGTCACCGTCACCATGCGGCAACGGAAGTTCTCCTTCGACCTCCCTCGCCTGGTATGTTGATGTCGCCGCCGCTGCTGTCCGCCCACCCTTCTCCGCCTGCTGACAATCCTCACAGAAGCTGGGAGCCTTCAAATACGAGAACCGACCATGGAACGACCACAATGCAGCAATGGCCATGGAGCCCGAGTCTCCCGGAGAGACGCCCAAATCCATCCGCCCTATACCCCACGACCTCGACATAATGTTGCGCGCCGCGTGCACCGGTGTCGTCCGCAACAACAAACCGTCACACGAATACCACAAAGGAGGCAAGGCGCAATTGGACTATGCCACGATCAGAAGAGGAGGCGGGAACAATCCAGCGCCGAGGAAGCCGGATCCAGCGCCAGCAGCATTGGCAAAATCGAATTCCAACGAGAATCGCTTCAGCGCTCCACCACGAGATTCCACATTGTCTACTAACATAGCAAGCCCGGACAAGTCACAGCGCGTATCGCACATCTCGGCGTCGACAGAGAACCCTCCACAAACCGGAGATGGCACCCAGGTGCAAGTGCAAAGGTCGCGTGCCCAGTCGCGTGCGGACCAGATCATGGCAGGCTCTCCTCCCAAGACACTTGCGCTGCAGAGGGAGAGGACGAATTCACAGCATTCGCGCTCTCAGTCAACGCCTCAGGGAACCTGGGCTTCCCCTGCACCGAATCTCGAATCTCTAAGACGACCCAAAGCGCCACCAAGGGCCCATTCCATGGAGACCGCAATCTCGCCGCAAACCAACTCGACAACCGAGAACACTCTCTCTGGCTCGGCCGCGAAGGCACCTGATGGAGACAAGGCGGCCGCATCATCCCAAGAAACGCCTGCCGATACTGAGACGAAGAAAAAGACTGGCGGTGTGGATGCCGAGTGGATGAACGAGGCTTCGGAACGGCGCCTGCTGCTTAAACAGCAAGCATTCGCAGAGACCGCTTTATCACGACACGCGACCCGTATCGAACCTCAGCCGGAGCCGGCTCAAGAGGAGGAAAAGGAGAACATCGCACCTGAACCACAAATACCAGCACTGGTGACCACCGTACCAGAGAGAAAGCCCGTTCCAATTGCCGATCCGATAGCGAGTCCAGAGTCCGCATCATTCCCTGGCTCACCGGTTGTGGACTCAGCTACCGAGGACTCCCTCAGCCTTGACGGTCAGCCCACGCGGGAGGAGCTTCCGCCCTTCTCATATCCACAACGTTCCGACAGCAGGGGTGGCCGGACGAGAACTCGCGGTACTGGTGTACCCATGAATTCTCGTGCTGTGAGCAGGGCACGTAGCATCACCCGTGAGGTGACGCGGGAGGTCAAGACTTTCGTTCGCAATGCTTCGCGCAACGCTTCCAGGTCTCGACAGCCGAGGGTTGCGACAGATGAGCCTCTGCCGCGGTCGCGTCGACCGTCCATAAGCCGAACGGCCACCAACGTCAAAGAGTATTTCCGACCGGGCACCTCTACCAAACAAAGTCTGGATGTCCCACGGAGCGCCGCCAACTTGAAATCTAGATCGCATGAATCTTTCGTCAGCACGAGGTCAGATTCAGCGCCTGCGAAAGATACACCAATGCAGCGATCACAGCGAAGCTCACGATACCACAATGCTACTCTCAGCACCGGCAGGAGTAGTCCCGAGGCGGATACGAATGCGACAGTTTCTCATCACCACACTACTAGCTCCGACACGCTACAGCAGAAGCGCCAGGTGGACCTCAACAGAGCTCTCCCACCTCTGCCCCGCTTAGGGTCATGGCATGCTGATGCTGTTCTGCCACCAAGCAGCAACACGCCCGCTTCGCCGAAGCAGGCGAGTGAACCTCTCCAAGCTCAAGGATCTGATGTACCAAGTCCGACACAGGAGGGCATGACGACCTTGAAGAGGCTCACTTCGAGAGAGTCTAGGACTCCACTACCCAGCCCTAAAATGGGCGCAGTCCATGACTATGTGGCGCTCCGTATGGGTGCCGCCGTCAGCAGACAGCCTTCCAAGGCAAAGCCGCCTCGGGAACGTGGGAACCCGAATCTTGCTTCGCAATCATCACGGCCTGCGATGTCGAGGCGTACACCGACAGATCCGAGGGACGTTAAGGCACAGCCGCATAACTCTGGTTCTCCTGCTGCTAGAACTCATACGCAGAGAGTCGAATCTGAGTCGTCCCGACGTCGAAGCAAAAGTCTACAGGAGCCAAATCACACGGATCTATCCGAGAAACTCCGTAAAGCGTCAGCAAACGCTCCTGATGGACGGCCGATACAAGCCGTCGGCCAAGCGAAGCTAATCAACACCACATCTACTCGCAGCCAGTTCGACGGTCTTGCTGGTAAAATTGGTCGAAAGCTCAGCACCAAGAGGCGCAACAATCCACCGAATCAGCCACCGCCACCTCCTCCGCCACACATCGAATTGCCGCAACAGAAAGCAAAGACGGCGTCTAGCACTCCGCATGGCCTCAGCCGCGCCAACAGTACATATCACTCTAAGAGTCGACCTGATCTTACGCGGAAGATGAGCATGGAGGAGTACGGCCGAAAGTACGATGGGCGATTCCACAAAGACAACGACAATATCATGAACCCCCCGCCACCAGTGGCAGTTGGCGGGTCCAAGAATAGTCCGCGCATGAACATTGGCAATTTCTTACCCTCGAGAAACCAGCAGCAACAACATCAGCAACAGCCATCTGGCTCGAAGAAGTGGTGGCATCTCGGTCTGGGCAACACCAACGATAGCATGGATCAGGTTCCTCAAAACGGAAACCACATTGACCATGCAAACGGGGGTCTTGGCGTGCGGTACTGAACAAGCGTTTTTTCCCGTCACGACAACCAATTCTCATCCCCACTCTGGTCCGCCCTCCCCTTGCCTTGTCAGCCGTCACTATTTTTCCACCAAGATTCCCCAATTGCAACAGCATGTCCAGAACGGACATCAGCTCAAATTGAACCGCACTTATTTCCTTGTCATCATCTTTTTTTCACTCGACTTGTACATGTCTACTAATAATTTCAAAATCGCTCTATCTCGAACTTGTCTTTTGGCATCCGAAAGGGGGCAGGCAGACAGGTTGGGAATGGCATAACCAACAAACGCAACTCTGCCTCGGTTCCTTTGTTCTGCGACGACGAGCGTGCAAGCGACGGAGCATATCGGCGTTTCCCCCCCCCTCCTTTTCTTTTTCTTTTCATCTCATACCGATGAAAGCCGGCGCGCTTCTCGGAGCTCTTCGCACCATTGGAAAGGTGGTGCGAAAAAGAGCAAGATTGGAACTTGGGATCACTCACTCACTGGGAGCATTGCGCGAGCGTTCGGTCAATTTGCATGGGGCGATGGCGTTTCTGATTCTTTTCTAGGCCTCTCTATTGGCCGGCTTACTTTTCCTTTGACTATCAACACGGAAGATGACTTGGGATGAAAAATGGATTCGGATCGAATGACATACAACTTAAAAATTAACTCACCTACCTTATTGCTTATTGAACCTTGAGATCGTCTGAAATAGAATTTCTCGCCTTTGCATGTATCGGTTGTTGCATCCATGCGTTCATGTGAAGTCGCGTTTTTGGCTCGTGATCTCTTTGGTGCTAGTAAGACCTCAGGGTAGTATGTCTCCAGCCTACAGTAGGTAGGTGGGCAGGTACTTACTACTTGATATACGTACCGTTCTTTTATGTAAGCAGGCCTATGCTTGCTTTGCCGAACTCCACATGGTTCCACTCTTGGGCCTGATGATTGTGGTAGCCTAGAGGGTCCTACCAAGGCTCACGCCTGTCATTGTGATAAAACTGTACAGTTCCATGAACGCTGTTGATCATTAGACTCTCTGTTAATTGTCAAAGCCGTAATGGTGTATACATGAATGTATTGATTGATGGGTCTCACTTCTACAAGGGTGACGTGACGAGAGATAAGCTCAGGGCGATTGGAGCGATGAATCCTCCTCTCCAGTTGAGTCGCGGACCGGGCCAGAAGCTACCTAGACCAAGAAACAGCACGCGCTACAGACGCGTATCATAGGAAATTGATTGATTACCTACAACTTCACTGCTGCACTCTGTCCGTTCGTCGAGCGCGCGACTCTGCTTGACTTTTCTTCCCAATCTGATTGTCGCACAAACCCGAGGGATTTCGTCACTGACCTCAGGCTCTTGATCAAACCTTGGCGCGACCTTCACCTTCCTCAGCCTGAAGCTGCACTGCTCTGCTCGGGTTTCCACTGCCTACCTAGTAAACGCCACACCTCCCGACAACCACCCACCACGCATACACCGCAGCAATTGTTTCATTTCCAATTCCCTTTCCATACACGTACACAGCATGAACCACCGCTCGTGAGACTACCCGCCTCGGGATCTGCCGCCAGCCCAACGTCATGTCCACAGCAAACGCAAGTTCATCGCCTGGAGCGACCGCGAACACCCCAGACCGCGACCGCGCCGCCGATAGCGATGACTCTCTCGCCCGCAAGAGGCAGAGACTCAGCGAAGAGGCCGAAGTGCGCATCGAAGCCGACGAGCCCGAAGACATGGACGGCGACGGCGACCTCAACAGCGTCATTGTAATCGAAGACGTCCTCGATAATGACACCTACAGCTCTACTTTCACAATCATGAAGAATGTCGCTCGCGATGTCTCGCCCTTTGAGGAGTTGGAGCATCTTTACAACAAGGTGAACGGCGATGGTAAGCTGCGTACTGTCTCACTTTTCTTTTATCTTTCTGCGCCACCCTCAGGATTTCATGCTGACGCGCTCAACCTTCAGTGTACCTCGACCCGAGCATAGTCGACAACTTTACCAACTGGCTCAATCAGCACCTGGAAGAGACCTCTCACGACAGGAGTCGTTGGCAGACTAAGTACCTTGCCGAAGGTAATTTCTTCGAAGCCGTCGCAAGGTTTTCGCATTCTCTCTTGAGCTACACCGATCTCTTTGACCCTGCCTTACCATCGCACGTGGTTCAAAGAGTGGCTCATGCATTCTACGACGCGCTCACCAGGTTCTGCATCCGAATCGTGTCGATCATCCCTAAGATGCTGGAGGATCCCCTGACTCGCCGCGACTCTCTTCAGCCCATCGTGAGTGGCCAGGACAATCTTCCTTTCTCTACGTACTTATTTCTACTGGATCGAGCTCTGGACCCATACATCGAATTTTCGAGGATGCTGCAAAACAGCTTCGGCATGAAAGCGTTTGCCAATGTCGACAACGTCGCCAGAATTGTGCTTGCGCAGGAGGCCGCCATCCCATCACTCAATGCAATCCTTCTCAGCCTCAGCATGCGACCAAGGGCTTTCATCGATACATGGCACGTGATTTCGTCCGCCATCAGCATCATGTCCAGAAGCCTCAAGGTTGCGGACGACGAGTACCACGCTGGGGATGGTCGAGCACAAGTCGACCAAATGTATACAACAATCGGTCAGTACGTAGTACCGGCTGTCTGCCAAAAGCATCCGAGAGCACTTCCGCGTGAGTTCCACAACCACCTAACGAAGTACGTGTCGGCCTCACTGGAACATACGGTCATGCGCCGGTCCATGGCTTCTATTCTCGACCTTTACCGCACGATCACACAGGGCGACCATGCACTTTCATGTGGCATTGTGGACGAACCCGCGACGGAATTGAAGTTGAACGAAGCTTGCCGCAACGACCGTGCTATCCTTGCAGAACTTATCAGAGATCTTTGGCTACTTCAGGTCCTAAAAGGATACGTTTCTACTGACATCCTGGACATCAAGAGCAAGGGAATATTGTCCCTTCGGGGACTCTTGAAGGAATCGTTCAACGCCCACCACGCCAAAGGCTCGGATCACCCAGTATTGCAGTATCTTGCGCGCTTCCTTCGCATTGGAAACTACACAGAATACATCTTCAGTGCCGACTCGCATGCGAGCCTTGTCAAGGAGTGCTCGGATGTTGTTGGATTCCTGGCCGCCACTGGCACCTACACCGACCATGAAACTGATTTGATCTGGCGAGCGTGCACTACAAGCGTCGAAGCAGAGTTCGTCAAGGCGTCATTCGAGGTTTTGAAGGCCATGTTGGTCTACGTCAAACCACCGCAAGTCCTGCACATGGCGCGCAAGTACTCGCAGACTCAAGCCACGGCCATGGGGCCGTACGCGATATCTTTCTTGGGTGAAGCGTTTGTCCACTTCCACCTCAAAAACACAAACCCTGAGCTGCGTTTGGTACCGATGCAAATCGCTTTCGACATTTTGAAGCGCCTTGATCATGACGCACCTGCATCCGCGACCTCTGAGCTTCGTCAAGTTGCCTTGCGGGAGATCAACGCTCTCAGTGACCCACCTCATGGTCCCGAGCAGCGTAGTATTTTGTACAACATGTGTGTCTCCGAGATCAAAGAGCGCACTAAGCATGCAACAAGCAGCATGGATATTCTCTTGAAGTTTCTCCACAGCCCAGATGCTGTGGAAGCCGCACACGTTCTTGAGCTTTTACCGGTCAAGGTTGCGCTGGATGAGCTTGTGCATGTTGTACGCGGCGGTGTCAATAATCAAGAATCCAAGTCTCATCCAACTCTTGACAGCGTCAGGATTCATCTGGAACTCGTGCTTCGTCTCATTGGTCTCTCGGAGTTTGCTGAAGACAAGGAGCTTGAAGAGCGCCTGTGGACTCACACAATCGGAGACGCGGCCATTTGCAGCCTGGCTCGCGAGCATGCGCTTGACTGCTTCATATCGACACCGCAGCACACAAAGCATCCCTCTAGTGTGGAAAAACTCTTCCTCCGCGGTGTAGATCAGTTCTTGCCCACAATGTCGGTGGACTGTGCTACTCTACGCCTCGTCACCTTCCTCCGAGGCAAGGTCAAGAAAGCTGCGATGGTTCTGACACTGGACGAGCTTGAGTTTATCCTGGAGAATCAGTCCTGGCAACAGCTCCTTCGCTTGGCAACTACTACATCAAGTAACAGCATTGCGGCCGCTGGCGCGTCAGCAATTAGTGATATCCTGTTTCCGAAGCACATCCCGCGCGACAACCTTCAAGTTGTCGCTCTTCAAGCAGCCTTTGTCCGCCGCCACATCGACTCTCTGCAAACTTTGCAAAAAGAGCAAGACACGACGAAGCGTCAAATTTCCATCAATCGTGGGATCACTATTCTGGAGACAGTCCACCACCATAGCAACTCCTTCAAGCCCAAGGTCTTTGACGATGTGCATCCCATCGAGCTTTCGGGCAGTGAAGCAACCGATCGCATCGAGTTCACTGTCCACATCCATGGTCCCCGAGGCAGCCCAATCGCTCGGACCGTCCAAGCTCTCGAAAATTGTCACTTGGTAGATCTCGGCAAGGCCCTGCAGTCTACCAGCGGCGTCGCCAACCATGACCTTGTTCTCAACGGCTCCTTGGCACGTTTCGAAGACTTTTCATCCCAGACCCTGCACGAAGCCGGCATCAAGTCCTCAAGCGTAGTGTCTATCCGACCACGCTACACGTTTGATTGCGACTTCAGCAAAGTCTTTGCATCATCAAGTGCTGTCGAGAGTGAGATCCGGGCTCGCTTCAGCCTTCTAGAATCCTTCCTCGATGGCCCGGAGGAGGAGGCCGAGCGGGTTAGCAACACCAATCAGGTCTTTCTTTGAGCATTACTGACTTTTGACAGGTCTGCAAGTTTCTCTCTGCAGTTTCGCCGCCCATGTCAACGCGCCGTCAGGTTCTCTCGCCCGACGTCCTGCTCAAGGATATTTTCCCGCCAGACAAACTCTGGAGGACAATTTATTCGATTCATGTCCTTACGCACCACCTCGACGAATGCAACAAGCTTGGTGTTGCTGACCAAAGCTTCATTCTTCATGGTGTAAAACTTCTTGCTGGTTTGCTTG
>Ga0265798_10009122_pt1 | contig 12483 bp, 12 predicted proteins | sample P3T30metagenome_FD_192430 | JGI IMG/M metagenome (GOLD analysis project Ga0265798, IMG submission 192430) | Plant litter microbial communities from East Loma Ridge, Irvine, California - P3 T30 | ecosystem: Environmental > Terrestrial > Plant litter > Unclassified | place: USA: California...
CGCCCCCCGGCCCGCCCCCGCCCCCCCCCCCCCCCCCCCCCCCCCCCCCCCCCCCCCCCCCCCCCCCCCCCAAAGGGCCCGGTGAGATGTACCCTTCATGTATACGCCGTGCACCATGCCGACTGCCCATTTGGTGAGTATGCCGGAGTTGTTGTATATGTCTTCGTCCCAGAGTGCGGCGATGTTGGGGTGGGTTTCGATGATTTGGTCGGCGGGTATGCCCATGTTCATGAGTGTTGTGGCTTGTTCGTAGATGCCAGGGAATGCGCGTTTTAATGAACCCGGGTCCGGTATTGTGTTTATGGGTAACATGGACCATGTGGGTAGAAACAAGTTGGTGATTTGCGTCTCTTGAATGTCGCCCGGATAGTGGTTACTTCGGATGCTACTGGAGAATGGCATGTTGCCGAAGAGGTTGCGGAGGTTGAGATTTGGGTGTATCCTGATGGTGTTTACGATCGGTTGTCGATCAGTGAGATGCGTAGGGTATGCCGAGCGTATAGTGTTTTGTCTGTGCGGTGAGGGCCGTTGGCTCCGAGATGGTTTCGATGACGGTGCCGCGTTCCCGACTCCGTCGAAGCTCGTTCCTTGCTGCAGAAGTCGTGGGTCAATCTGGCTTTCCTGAAGCCTATCTTCCTCTTCACTCTCTTCCCCAGCCTCGTCCCTCGTTAGGAGATAGTCCTCTCGATCGAACAGCGGGACTAGGAAGGGATGATCGTTCGCTCCATCTGCCGTTGCTGCTTGTTTTCCCTTGCCCGACGCAAACGTTGATGAAGGTGCTGAAGGTGACCAGCCTCTGTTCTGGCTGGTGGGTGACGCCATGGAGATATTGGAGCCTTTTCGAAACTGTGAGGCGCCTTTACTCGTGTCAAATGCCGATTCGTGGCTCATACCGCTTCCAGAGGTGTCCGTGGACTCCTGACCCAGTAAGCTGAACCAGAGTTATAAACTTGTTGTAGCCAGAGGAAGCTGTCGAGTGATGCATACCTGGGGGGTTGGCCGGATATCGCCGGGGATACTGTCATTGGGAGGGTCTTTGCGACCTCTTCAGGTGCTTCACCGAGCCTTAATCGAGCGAGGACAGCGGCGGCCTGGTCGTCGGTCCCGGAGCGTAGCGAGGTAACGATGCGCTTCAGGTCATCCAGCTCGCCAGTCATGCTGTCTCTCTTCATAATCTTCATCCGCTCGGCTCGCGAGACACCTTCGGCGACGTCGTATTGACATGATAGGTCGTTCTCCTTGCATCGATTGCATCGGGGTCTGGTGCCGTCACACTGCGAATAAGCAATCAGCACAGTCCGCGGGGCCAATGAAAGCTGCAAAAGGCCTACGTACAGGTAGTGTCACATGATGTGAGTACCTATAGAAGAGCGCAAATCAGGGATGCATGGGCCTTGAGTATTTGGAAGTATCCTTCAGTGCCTCGCAGGGCTGTAGCATGGCATAGTGCCTGATAGCTGAGCGAAATACCTTGGGATGGTCCAGGGCATTGCTATTGCGTGTAACTCGGTCCTACGTACCTTGGCCTTCCCATTTCGGCACTGCACGCACGCCACGGCAACAGCCTGTCGCTTCTTCCGCCGGTCTGAGGTTGGGCGTCGCTGGCCCGGCTCATCTGAGGCTGGTGCAATGCTTTGCCATCGCTCCGAGTGATCCATACCGTGAATGTCGATGTAGTGGGCGAGATTCCCGGTGCTCAGAGATGCCAGAGTCGCTTGTGGAGCCGGTGGAGCCTAGGCAATGTCGGATGCGTGAGCGTGTTCAGCAGGCCGTGTTGTTGGGCTCGCCTCGCGCTCTGGAGTTGCGCTTCTCCAACCTGTACACATCTGCAGCGGTTCGCCACTTCCTGTTGCACAGATAAACCGGTCGCGGACGCCACAGGTTCCTCGCCTTGGAATATTTGAACAGATCGCATTTGCGACCAAGATCGAATTTGATCGAAAGCTCGGTACAAAAGGCCGACAGCAAGCTTCGTCCGGGAATGCTCTCCTGACCAATGAGACGCTATGGCGCACCATCTCACGTGCTGTAAAGACCGGTCCAGAATAAGACATCGAAATCTGTTACTATGAAAAAGAGGCGAGGGAGAAAAGTGCATGAGGGTGGAAACCGAGGCTACGTTCCAGACGGATAGATTGGCTAGCTTCGGCGGCACACGTGCGGCGGTTCGGGTCCAGATGTATTTACTCGCTAGCATTCAACGGGGTTCCAGGCTCCCCAACCCTTCAAGAGCCTCAAACGACCGCCTGAGGTGTGGGTGAAGACTGGTCATGATTGGACGGCGTGCAGCGACAGGTGTGGTGGAGTGGAGGTGGCGGTGCGTGGTCGTGCTGACTGCTAGACTGGTCCATTGCAGCCGAGAAATATCTCGCATCGAGGTGTGACGTCGTGCCATCCACAGCGTCTCCCAAACAACCTTCTCTTGACCTTAGTAGGCATACCATGCATATACGCCAACGGGCGCGGCAGTCAGGTCGGTAGAGCAGCGTCGCCACTGGTCCTGCCTGGTGGGCTCTTCATGTCGCCGACCGTACATTGAGAAGAAAGGCAAAATCGCATTGCGCCTCGGAAGAGTTGGCGGACGAGGTTCAAATACAACATGCGTGATTGACGTCACTGGGCAGACTGAACTCCAGGATTACTTCGAGGTGCCACGATGGCAAATCCGGAGCCTAGACCACATCGCGTTGCAAAAAATGTCCGACGGATGCTACTGGCTACATGCATCGGCAAGTTGGGTGGAATCGACATGCGTTGGTTGTCGTGGTATTGCACGAAGATCGCAACACCATCAACGGGAGCGGGTGCCTGTAGCACTGCGACATTCGTGCGTCCTCTTTTGCTTGCCATGCAAGGTCCGGAGTTTCAGGCCGAACCGCCTCATTTTTTCGAGTCCACAGTCAGCATTCTGAAAACAGGGCGACTGATGTGTTATGCGCACGGCTTTACTAACTATATGTCGACAAACTTTCCCTCCTGCAACTGCCGTTGCATAAACGGACCATATCTGATGAGAGCAAAATCCGAATACTTCAACACGTGATTCTCGTAACGAGTTGCCTCAGCCACGGCTTCAAAAACGAAAAAGTCTGAGCTACGATGATACTGCCAGCCTTGCCGATTCGCCAACGGAGTGCACATGCCGAAACACCTTCACGAAAAGGGTACGAGCCAGACCTCCAAAGGCCATGGATTTCGCAAATCGCATACCCACAACAAGGTAGCCTCATCTTGGATCCACCTCGGTTCGCCCTCCGCCGAAATCTCGGCCTCCGGCGCCGCCCGCCAATCTGTCGCCAGCGACAGCTGCATATGAAGTCCAGGTACTATTTATCCAGCTGTGCCTCAACTAGGGAGCATGCTTCCTGGTCAGGCTGGGCGGGGTCCATCTGCGGGGTCTAGGCAGTGAACATCGTAACGAACTTTGTACGCGAGAATAAGTGTCAAAGATGTGGGAACGCGATGAGGTGATTTGTAGTGTAAGATGAAATGCGATACTAGCAACGGGCGAGTACGCCTCATAAGCTCCTGGACCCCTTGCTCGACATAAGAAATTCCCTCGGTATATCCTTCACTCTATGTATCCAGGTCTAAGGTCCCAAACTGACAAAAGAAAACGCTATGCCATGGCCCATTATAAGCGCAAACCCGTAATCCAGAGACTCAGGGTATCTAAACCCGACCCAATACCATATCGTTATCCGATGATGTGGTGTCCATACTCTTGCCCCGACTCGCCCTGTTCTTGCCAATCGTGTTACCAAGCGCTGGGAAGCAGTACCCAGGATGGAACACGGTAAGCACCAACACACTCATGACGATCATGGCACCTTCCAAGATGATAAAGTCCGTCTCGTCGCGCATGAGCTCGCTACCCCAGCCATCGGTGAGTTCCGGGATACGGTAGATGCATCGAATGTAGATACCCAAGAAACCGACTATGATGGCGAAGATGAAGCATCGGAACGATGTCTTGCGGAAGAGTGTCATTGCTCCAGAAGAGAGTTGATCGCGGCGGTGGTAGGTGCGGATGGTGTACTCGACGAGAAGGGCGCCGAAGATGGACAGAACGACGACCTGGAGGACGACACCGGCCACCATGAGATTTGTTCCGAGATCCTGCAAGTCCGAGCCGCTATCTGCTGTAGCAGCAATGCCACCGCCGGCACCCTGGAGAACGAGCGAGAAGACGTCACCAGTGATGAAGATGCGCGTGTACCACACCGGCGACAAGCGTGACCACGATTGTCCGAAGTTAATGACGATGTGCTTGAGCGTGACGTATATTCCAGCCGAAACGAAGGCGGGGGAGATGATCAAGCAGCAGATCTGCATCTGGAAGCCGGTCTCGTCGTAAGGGTTGTTGTACAGGAGGATGCGTCCGATGTATCCGACGAGCTCGCCCAAGCAGCCTAGACAGAGAGCAATCTATCGAGTGTTAGATGCGTCCTCCCAAGTCGAGGCACAACTTACCATGTAGGTCCACGTCTTGTATCGAATACCCAGCACCAGATTGATAACCAGGCAGAGGCCGAAGAACGCCGCGAAGAAAGCATTGGCTTCGATGCTGGGGTAGTAGCCGTATAGTGTACCCTCTACGGGACATTCGGGGCCAACTTCGACGCACCACTGAGGGACAGCTACTTGTTCGGGCATCGTCAAGGGGTTCTTGGGAGCTGGAAGGTCGTTGCGATAGGGGTGGAATACTCCGAGAGCGATCGAGATAAGTGATCTCTGGAGAAGATGGAGGTAGATGCGGTGGTTTGTGATGATGACCTGTTAAACGACGGGTGATCCCTTACCTTATAGCCAACAGTCAGAGATGTAGGTAAGATGGTGTTTCGCACCATGCACCGAATCCATACATGGCGCAAATATAGCCCCAGCCTGAGGCAGTGCGGGCTACGCGTATCTCAACGACCCGTTTGCTAGTCCTATAATAGCCAAGGATGCGAAATCTGACGGGCTTATGCAGGAAGCCTTCTCTTGCAAGCCACGTTCTAAGTCATCATTGTTTCGCGGATTGCCCCGGGATAGGTTTAGCGGCATCGCCTCGGTAGCCAAGACTTCCGAATGTGGGTATGATTGGGTGTGTCATGGGCTGTGGGCTGAGCAGATGTCGGTGATGGAACATACTTCACCGGATGTGTTTGCGTGTATCCGCATCTTCAACCACATCCTCCGATCATCTACGTAGGTGATGTGGTGGTTTGGGCCAGTCAAGTATGTTGGACACAGGTTCGCGCGACACGATAGCCGCGAAAGACAACACCGAGTATGCCAAGCATACAGTAAATGATGCGCCATTCGCGACAGCGCCAGTAATAAAACCTGCGGTAGCAGTATGCTTGTGGATTCGACTGTTGTTCCGCCGAGCTTTGTGGACCTCAGAGGCATACCGCCAGCGCCATGCTGACGTTTTGACGCACTCTGCGGAGGAACTTTAGGCCACCGCACCGCAGAGACACGGTGAGTTGTCAAGGCATCAAGAAGTCCGACTAATTATCAGTCGCTAAAAATTGATTTCTTAGCGGTATCCAGTTGGTTCCTCGTGTTTTATAGGGCTTGGCACATCATCGTCCCGGTTACTCGGTCTTCGGTCGATGGATGGTTCCTCCTCGTTTGCTCGTTCAACACCAACAAGCTTTGCACAGCCATGATACATGCGCTTGAGTAGTCGTCCTCTTACGCGCGATGAACTGTGAGCCCCATTGTCTCTACCCCTTTATGCTCAGTAGCATCTAGAAGGGACAAGCGTGGGCATTCATGCTGGAGCAGCGCCGTGCTTGCCGTCACCGTCAGTAACCACGAAGGAAGTAGAGGGCAGTTCAGAAACCATGGCGCATGCGATATTGAAATCGAAAAACCAGCTCTGAACAATGTATCGTACGAATCGTGATGCACTTGATGAAGGTGTTGCGATGGACCGTGGACGCGGCCTCAGCGATGGAACATGAGAACCCGCCCGGCGCTTCGGCATCCGCATCTCCGACAATCTGGAGCAGCCGTGCGTACCTAGGTCTCGCATCCCAGCTCTTTTTTGCAGCGCTCGCTCACCGTCACGCGCGACACCGAAAGATCGCGATTGACACTTTCGCGCACGAATGGATCGAAGGTTCCAGCGTCTCAACAAAGAAGCCACGGAAAAGTACCGGTCCGGATTCAGCGTCGATACTGCGCGAAGAGCATCCTCCAGCGAGTCGAAGTCAACGTGATGTCTGCATCATCAATTCTGTCAGCTTGAGGTCCAGCTATCCGGAGACGACTTCGGGGTGGGCTCTCCATCGCGCTATCACGTCACATGTCACAATACTTCCCTCCGCCGCATGCGAGTGACAGTCGTATCAATGGAGGGCGAAACGGATGCGACACCTGAAGGGCATTACTGTTAAACAACTACCCTCCGATTAGCAAATTGCAGGCGCAAGATTGGCATACGCTAGAGAATTCGCAAGATAAATCTGCATGCCTGGCTTTCCACCTACTCGTGTTTTCAAGGCTCTAACGGCAGTACATGGAGTGCAGCTATTGCTGCGCATCTGGGCAGGATTGCACAGCTTTAGTTCCGGATATAAGACGTCTGGTACTACGACCACGGGATGAGCGGCACAAGCTGGACGTCGCAGCATGCACTATTTACAATGGCACCTGGTGCCTGTCAGAATCTCTAATGTCGACACCGAGCAGCCCGAGCATTCGTCAGTCTCGATCTCACTTACGCACATGATAGCAGACTGTGGAAAAGGACGTTGTCTTGCTAGAGCGAACAAGAGCACACGTCGCATACTCAACACTGCAATTTTACCTTCGCGTGGCGTCTGCATGGGACATGCTGTACCACATCGGCTCTCCCACACATGTCCGACTGTCGGTACAAGGTATACCAAAGTTTCCGAAAGATCACCATCGTTTTTGCCTCAACCGCACCACGCTAACCTGTTCCTAGTCTAGGCAAGCCATCATAGAAGCATTGAGATGCACGCCACTTGTGTCTTCCATTCTTTTCCAGCCCAGCACGCGAGACAGCGTTTCGGACGGGGTTCCAATTGGCATCTGTCGCTCCTTGCATGTGCATGTGGGTTTTCTTGATCGTGCGAACACCCCATGTGAGCCAATAGCTGGCCTCGGTATCGTCAAGCTTTATACCTCCACAATGATCAAAACGATCAAACCATTCCCGCGTTGCAGCCCGCTACTCGCATGGAGACGGTCGGACCCTTGGTGCATCTGTGCAACATGGTTCTTTTGCGCGTATCGGGTGCTGGCACGCAGACGCATTCTACCCCTTCTGGAAGGGCGGTCTGTTCAAAGCCGTTGATCTTGGCCCATCGTGCAAGGGTTGAGAGCTTCGAAATATTGAATACGCGTTCATATCTGATCGGAGCGATTAGAGCATAGTCGAACGGGCCAACAACGTCAGTCATTTCCATGAAAAGCATACATTCATACTTAAACTCTCGAGAGCGCTGCTTCTTCAGCCAGATATTCACTCTTTATATTTCATTCGTTACTTGTTGAGCAACATGTTGGGTCTATCTCAGGCACTCTTGTTGGCGGTGTACGCTGGAGTAGCTTGCGCAAAGACTGTCACTTATGACTTCGAGGTTGGCTACGTGACTGTGAGTACTCTACTCTACCTGTTGATACCAAATAACAACGCTAACTCACTGTAGGCTGCACCTGATGGCTTCGAGAGACAGGTTATTGGCATCAATGGAGAGTGGCCGATTCCTACCATAGAATGCGATGAAGGTGATACTGTTCAGGTGACGGTGCATAACAGCCTTCCGGATCAAACCACTGCACTCCATTTCCACGGCATATGGCAAAAGGGAACGCAAAACTACGACGGTCCCAGTGGAGTTACTCAGTGCCCCATTCAACCTGGATCGTCATTCACCTACACCTTTATCGCGAACCCTGCTGGCACGCATTGGTACCATGCGCACGAGAAAGGTCAATATCCCGATGGTCTGCGCGGCAAGATGATTGTGCACGACAGAGCTTGGGAGGCGAGCTTGAACATCGATAAGCAGGTGTACCTTTCCATGTCGGACTGGTAAGTAAACTCAACCTTTTCCACGCGCGCGAGCTCACAATGATCAGGTACCACCGCCCCATGCCCGAGATGATCGAGGCTTACATGAGCCCCGACAACACAAACGCCAATTTCGACTCGCCAGACTCTTTCCTCTTCAACGATGCCGCGAAGCCTTTTGACCTCAAGATCGCTAAGAACAAGAGGTATCTTCTGCGTATCGTCAACACCGCCGCTGTCGCATGCGCTCGCTTCCACATTGCAAACTACACGCTGAGCGTAGTTGAAATCGACGGTGTCCAAACGCAGCCCCAGGAGGCAGAGACCATCATCATTTGCGCCGGCCAAAGTTACGGTGTAATTGTGCAAGGAAAGAAAGACCCCAAGGGATCCTCCAACTGGATTGCGCAGATGATGACAGACATGTTGACCAACGGCGCTCCCTCAGCAGAGGAACGAACAGTCATTGGAGAAGTAGTCTACGACGACATCTTCGGCGAGATCGACGACATCATCGACAGCATCTCTGATACAATCGACGGCATCTTCCTCGAGCCCGAGTGGACGCCCCCACCCCAAACCATCCTCAACGACTTCACCATGAAGCCGCTTGATGGCCAGAGACTCATGGGCCCCGTCGACAACCACATCGAGTTCACCACCAACCAGACCTACTTCGAGGGCGTCGGTACCCGCACTCCTCTCAACGCCCAGCCCTGGGTTCCTCCTCAAGTCCCTACTCTTTACACCGCTTTGACAACCGGCAGCATGGACCCCGCCACCTACGGCCCCGGCATCAACCCCTGGGTCATCAAGTCCGGCGAAATCGTCCAGATTGTCATGCACAACCCGCACATGTACCCCCACCCCATGCATCTCCACGGCCACGTCTTCCAAGTCGTCGCCACAGGTCTCGGAGTCTGGAACGGCGATGAGAGCTCGCTTCCCCGCGTACCCCTCAAGCGCGATGGTTTCGTCGTCCCGGCTTTCGGCTACGCAGTTATCCGCTTCAAGGCTGACAACCCCGGTGTGTGGTTCTTCCATTGCCACATCGATTTCCATCTCGTTGGTGGTATGGCTGCGACTATCATCGAGTCGCCTGATCTGCTCAAGGGCTCCGTTCCTGCTGCTGGTGTTGCGCTCTGCGACGCGGGTAAGAGAAAGTCGAGCGGTAACTGCGCTGGAGAGAAGGGCGAGATCTCCGCGGCGGACGCGAGCACCAAGTGCAACAACGTGTACAACACCCGCGTTCGTGGTGCACTGATCGAGCAGAATTAGTCTTTTCGCATTTTGCATCTTTTCCCCTTCTTTGTAGAACATTGAATGCTGTACATGTCTTCATCTATATTTAATTAGACTGTATCTTATCATACCACTATTTCTCTTCCTGCTATACTTCAATGAGACTTTCCACAGCCACATCCGCTCTTTGCCCCGACTCTCTTCTTCCAGCTCCATGTCATTGTCGGGTCGGCAACCATTTTTTGCATCACTGCAGTGTCTTTGTCGTTCCAGCCTTTGTCTAGCATGCTCATCTCTACACTCAACCGCGCATACCGCACTGCCTCCCATTTCATCCCAAAACTACTGTATGTCTCCGCAGCATGCTGGTACGCTGTTGCGAGACTAGCATCGAGACGCTCTTGCTGGTACAAACTGATGAGAAGCTCTGCCGTTGCTGGTGTAGCGGCAGAAGATTCCGTCCAGTCACTGAGAACGTCCTGCTGGATAGTCGCAATCTGCTCGAGCCTCGAATCCGATTCCGAGACTAAAGACGCATGTGCCGTGCATGTGGAGCAAGAACACTTGAACCCCCAGTTCTTTTCCAAACCACGCATACGTCGTGCGCGCGGTAGCTCGTTGTTGATGTATGTGATCGTTATTTCCTCGCCGGGATAAATGGGTCGGATGGCGTGGACATAGTGCGTCAGCGTCTTTTCATCGAAGAAATACGCGGCATTTGGTCGGCAGTCGTGGTTCAGCATAGCGATCTCAGGGAAGAGCGCAGATTGCGAGATGCCATCGATAGCGACTTCGAAGTTATTCGTGGTAATGCGATCATCTATCGCATCGGCATCGGGCGTGTGACCCATGAGCTCCCAAAACAATGACTGCGTTGACTTCGGAAGCGTGTCGATACCGCGATGCAGCAGCGCAAGGCGCTCGGATTCGGGTAGGTCGTATAGATCGGGGTCTGTGATGAGAATGGGTGTGGAAGCGAAGATCTCGTCGCCTCGCTGAAGGGTCTTGTTCGCGACCAGGCCTCTTCCTTTTCCAGGGAATTCATGCTGGTAGAATGGTGGGTTCTCGTAGCGGTTGATGCGCTCGAGTGTTTCTGGGCGCTTGAATGCGTCATGTTGTAGCATGGCGTAGGCGAAGGTGCGTGCGGTGACGATGAAGATGCCTCTTCCCGATGCGAAGTCTTGTTTGCTGAAGACGCAGTAGGGCTCGGCGACTTTTTCGTTGGTGAAACATTCTGGCCAGAATGTCCAGGGGAAGTTTTCCGTTTGAGAAGCTAACGCGCGGGCGTCTTCTAGGGAGTTTGTGTGAGGCGAGGGGTCGGTGGTGTTGGACTGGAATGCTACTGATGCTGGCGAGTTGCCGTATGCCAACGGTAGGCATTTGCCGTTGTCGAGTAGGTGATTTGATGGGCATGCATCTTGTATGAGAGGCTGTTGTGCAAGAAAGCCGACTTTCTCATTCGACAGTGCGAGCGCGCTTCCCAGCAAGCTCAGGCTAATAGCTGACTTCATGATGATAGGCTGTGGTTTGCAAGTGGATTCGGTATTCAGGGAATGCAAAGATACAGGAGCAAAAAGAACAGTATGGGGTGCAGTTTCGTTTTTGTATAAGAATGTCTTGAACTTTTGGGTAGAAACTTGAAACGCAACCTGATCGTGAAGCCGGAGATGAAACGATTGCGCAAAACAAGCCGCACCCAGACGCGTCAGAACCACCTTTGGGCGTTACTACATGGGCGCTGTAACATACTGGGTATGAGGCTGCAGCCTTTGTTTAAACATAGCTACGCGTTGGGGATAGAATATCAGCTTCGCTGGCGTGGAACCCCTAGGTACCTGGGTAGTCATGGGTGTCACGATGCTCGAGCAACGTGACTGGAGAGTCTTCGTGGGGCTCATGCTGCTCATGTTGGGATTCACTCGAGTGCGCAAGATACATTCCTGTGACATTGCTTGCTTGCGACAGATGCTGCAAGGATATCGGATTACAAGTGCGCGGGGAACGGCGGGAGGATGCACCTAAGTGAAGACGTGACGCGTTTCGAGGGTGAAACCCCAGCGCGATCAGGCCTCGGCAAAACCTGCCCGCTAACCTTTGTAAGAGCTAGTGCGAACCCCGACACTTGAACCTTTGTCGGGAAGCAGCTACACCCACACAGGCCCATCATCCCAAATGCGAACGGCGTCGTGCTGCGCCATCAGATAGCTAACTTCGTATACTTTGGGTGGAACTCCTCGGCCAAGCGCGACGAAGTTCGATGAGCTGCTCACCACGCTCATAGCAGCTACTACTACTACTATTACCACACCACTACCTAGGTACGTCTATTCTAGCTCGTACTGACCTCAATGTTTGAGTATGCAGACTACCATTCTTCCACGAAGCGGAAATATGGTTGAGGCACACACTCATACCAGCAAAACTTTTCGGTGGCGTGGATGCGGATGAGGGTACATATGTGTAATGGTACACGAAGCTGCAAGGTCTTCAAAACACAGTCATGTGTAAGAGATAATCCATTGGCATATTTACGGGATGCTTACGTATATGAAAGCTCATGCAAAGCACTCCCAGAACTAGGCTGAATCTCTGGACACCGTTTCCCGGGGTTGAAGGCGCGGGATTATGTCCAAGAATAGACACGCAAGCGTTGACATCTGTTCATAGGCCCGAACAAGAGGTTCCAGTACCCGCGTTAACCTTTGGCGTACTGTAGCAATCCCATTGTAAGAGGATGTCGAAGAAGATGCGCGAGATATTGTAGGCAGTGTGGTCACTGCCGGCGTGGGAGAAGGTATGGGGGACGTTGAGGTAACCAGCGACGTTGTGGAAGGACGGGATACTGACGTAGAAGACGACTTGGAGCTTGAAGAAGTTGGAGATACCATCACCGATGAAGCTCCCGCAGAAGAGCTCAGCTTGATACCAACTTCAACGCAGTAGCTATGGCCAACTTGGTAATTTCCGCATTCACTGGTAAGGGAGGGGTTCTCTCATCTCATCAGCTCTTCCAAGTCATAAAGCGCATACACTAATACCGACCCACGCAAATAGTTCTTCACTCGTGATGAGGTAAAAATAGGTAAGAATACAACAAGGGATGTTATTGTCCAGATTCTCGTGCCACAATGTCCACGCTGGACGCGCACCCGGGTCGACGATACCAATTGGTATCTTGTTTCGGGGACTGATCCCTGTGCTGC
>Ga0265798_10009125_pt1 | contig 12480 bp, 12 predicted proteins | sample P3T30metagenome_FD_192430 | JGI IMG/M metagenome (GOLD analysis project Ga0265798, IMG submission 192430) | Plant litter microbial communities from East Loma Ridge, Irvine, California - P3 T30 | ecosystem: Environmental > Terrestrial > Plant litter > Unclassified | place: USA: California...
GACCAGCCATGAGTGGCGACGATCTCGTGGCAGATGGCCAGACCGAGGCCGGCGCCGTCGTCGCGCCTGTCGGCGCCGCGCCAGAAGCGCGTATACAGTTTGGGGAAATCCTTGTCGGCGATACCGGCGCCGTCATCCTGCACGTACAGGTGGTCCTCATCGATCGCAAGCAGCACGGCGCCGCCGACGCAGGCATGGCGAATCGCATTCTCGACCAGATTCTTCAGCATGATGAAGACAGCAGACCGGTCGGCGGGCACGAGTAGTCCCTCCAGCATCGTCGAGGACATGCGCAGTGCAACGCGGCGCGGCTCGGCCAGGCGCCCGAGATAGCCGATCACCTCGCTCGCCACCACCTGCACGCTGGTCGGCTCGAATACATAATTATGCGATTCGCTGACCTCGGCCAGCTGCAGCAGCTGCTGGACCTGGCGCGCCATCATGTCGATGTCGCTCAGCAGAACCGCGCGATCGGCTTCGCCGTTCAATTCGATCTGCGCACGAATCAGCGACAACGGCGTTTTCAACTCGTGCGCAGCGCCGGCCAGGAACTCCTGCTGCACGCGAAAGCCATGCTCCAGCCGGTCCAGTGCCGCGTTGAACGATTCGACAAGGGGCGCCAGTTCGCTCGGCAGGCCGGCGATTGCGAGACGCCTTGACAGGTTGCCGGGCCCGATGCGCGCCGCCGCCCTGGACGCTTCCTGCAGGGGGCGCAGGGAGCGTCGCAACGTCAAATGGACCACCCCGACGAGCAGCACCAGGGAAACCAAACTCACCCAGGCCGCGGTCTTCAGGGCGGGCCTGGTGATCGACTGGCGCAGCACGGTGTTCAGCCTGTCGCTTCGCGCAACCTGGATGTAATAGGTCGCACCGTGTCGCGCCAGGGATCGGGTGAGCACCGTAAAGGGAATATTCTGGATCGTCAGCCGCGAAAGGTGCTGCCGTTGTCCGAACTCCGGCCCCGGCGCGAGCAAGCCGCGTCCGTCCGGCGCAGAGCTGAACAAGGGCTTGCCGCTATCGTCTAGCACCGCATAAGCAAGGTCGCCCGACATGGCCGAATACATCCATGCCGAGTTGCTCGCGGGATCGAGGCGCACCGGCCTGCCATGCGCGCCGAACTGCAACGTCTCCTCGATCCAGTCGGCCTGCAGCACCAGCCCTTTCTTCACCGTGGCATCTTCGGCGCGCCAGTCGAACAGGAACCACAGCATCGCGGCGATCGCACCTGCAGCGAGCAGCAGCGCGAACAGGTAGCCCGCCATCAGCTGAAGGCGAATGCTACGCAGATGCAGGGATTTCACTAAGGGCATAACCCAGGCCTCGCAGGTTAACGATCTGAACGTTTGATTCGATCGCGTGGAGTTTCTTTCGCAGGCGATGCAGCGCAACATCCATGGCGTTCGGCGTCACCGCCTCGCTTAGCCCCCAGGCAGCCGTCTCGAGCGCCTGGCGGCGAACCGTCTTGCCGCCGGCGCGGACCAGGCCCAGCATGATCTGCAGCTCGGCGGGGGCGAGACTTACCGACTCTGCGCCGCAATGGATCGTGGCCGATTCGGGCACGATCCGCAGATCGCTGAACGATGGAGACAGACTCTGCACCTCCGGCGGCCTGCGCAGCAGCGCCCTCACCCGCGCAACCAGTTCTTCCATCGAAAACGGCTTGACGAGGTAATCGTCTGCGCCCGACTCCAGCCCCTCCACCCGGTCGTGCAGGGCATCGCGTGCAGTCAGCATCAGGCAGGGGATCACGCAGCCCGATTCACGCAGGCGCCTGACCAGGGACAGCCCGTCCCCATCCGGCAGCCCGCGGTCGACCACGATCACGGCATAAGGCATCGACTTCAACGCGGACCAGGCCGAGTCGATACGCGCGAAGACATCCACCTCGATCCCAGCGCTCGACAAGGCTTTGGTAACCAGGGTCGCAAGACGTTCATGGTCCTCGATAACGGCGATCCGGTTCATGCGGCGGCCTGGGGAACGTTAATTGACAGAATTGGCATACGCTATCCTGATAAGGGCTGTGTTGGCAACCAGCGCATCGGCTCAAGCGGCGCCGGCGGAGAAGCGCGCCAGAATAGCGGCGTGGCGCCGGGGCCAGTCCGCGAGTTCGCTCCCGTCGCCGCCCAGGGCAGCGCCGATGAAGGCGAGGGATAAAGCCTGCGTGGCTGTCTTGACCCTGGCATTGAGGGCGATTCCGCCAGGGCTGCCGCGATCGGTAAACATGCTGTGCGAGCCGCCCTGATAGACCGTGAGCCATTTGCGTGCGCTTCCCGTAGCGTCGAAGGTCGCGACGCGGTCCACCGCCGCGCTATAGTAGCCGGGGATATGGATCACATCGTCGGTGCAGGTAATGTGCAGACTGGGGATGGTCACTGACTGCAGGATCTTGCGTGGCTCGGGCTCGCCGTAGAAGGGTGGTGCAGAAATGAGAATGGCGGCACGGATCCGCGCATCGCGCAGATCAAGCGGCCTCCCGTTGCGCTGCACTTGTGCGCCGCTGGCCAGCAGCGTGGTATTTGCGCCATAGCTGTGTCCCGCTGCGACGATGCGGCCGGCGTCGATGCGTGCACCGAGCGCGCTGTCGAGTAGCGTATCCAGCACAAAACGCACATCGTGCGCGCGTGCCAGGGCTTCGTCTTCCCGTGCCGCCTGGCGCAAGCGCTGGACAACATTGAATACATTTCCGCTCCACAATTGGCTATCGCTCCCCACATGCTGCATGTGGAGGCTGGCGATACCATTGCTTGCGAAATGCTGGCCGAGCCAGCTGTAGCCGCGCCGCGACCCGCCGATGCCGTGCGAGAAGACCACCAGGGGCACCGAATGCAGGGTCTCCGGGAGATAGAGCCGGACTGGTACTTCACGTTTGCGCCCGGCGTCAGCCCAGCTCATGTCGAGCGTGGCAAAAGACGGCTGAGGCGCAGGCGCAGCCCTCGCTGAAAGTGCCGGCGCCACGGCGCCCACGAGCAGTGCAGCGCCAGCGCAACGCAGCAGATTCCTGCGCGTGCGATCCGCGTGCAAGCCCGGCACGTGCGGCTGATCCTGCGCATGCCATTGTTCCACGCCGGCTTGGCTGCTGCTCATGCGCATCCCCGGGGGGCGCTCCATCTGATCGGCCATGCGTATTCCTTCCAAGCATAAAGATTGCCATGTTGAGGGACCGTGCATTACTCGATCCTTACTGCACTGTATTTTTGCCGGGATCCGAGCTGTTACGCACTGCGATGTAAAGAGCCAATGCGCCCATCAGGAAGGGAAACTCGATGCCGCGATCGATCCATGCCCAGGTCGGACCGAGCGCAAAGCTGATGCCGATCATCTGCCTGGCCATCAAAACGGCAACCGGGCGAGTCCACAATCCGAGAATGAGCATCGCCGCGCCCACGGTTTCGAGCAGCATGACCAGAAAGGCAAGCTGCGGCGCGACCGGCAGGCCCATCACGTTCTGGATCAGGTTGATGGCGCCGGACCACGGGTCAGCCATTGATCCGTGCGAAGCACGCATTGCCTTGGGTATGCCATGCGTAATCATGACAACGCCGAACGTCATGCGCAGCCCGGCGAAGAACATGGGCTCGGGCGCTGCACCAGGCCTGGCCAGCGTTGGCACCACCAGTTGCTGCGCTTCGGAGGGACGGTCCTCGAAGGTGGCGCCGTTTGAAAAAGCGTTGGAAGATTTCATGATGTCTGCGCCCCTGTCGCCATTCGTCTAGTGTTGACGCACATCGGATATGGCTTGCTTACGCATCGCCAACAGCCCCACGTTCATATAATCGCGAAAGTCTTTCTCGATTGATGACCGAATGAGAGGCCCGTCGATCCAGATTTTGGGTCGAAACTTGTAGGTCCATTCGAGTTGCGTGCCGCGCGCGTCACCAGTGAACACAAAATCGCTGATGGAATACCTCGTATATCTGCCGGTTTTGTTCGTTGAATTCCAATTCACATGGCGAAAGCGACCTGATGTGCTTTCGATTATTTCCTCTACTGAGGTGTGGCCATCAGTCATGACGAGACGCCGGCGATCACCGGCTTTTTGCCAGCTACCCGTCAGCGGTTCCGCGCGCGCCACACCGGGCACAGAGGCCGTCCCGATCAGATACGTATCCGGTTGAGGGCCGCCGTGAATAGCGAACCAGGTCCTGAAAGCGGCAAGGGGGATGGGAAGATCGATTTTGACGCTTGCCGTTTCGTAGCTGGCATCGGGATCGACAGGGGGGCGCGCCATCGCGCGTTGCATCTCATCCAGTTGCGCCAATGGCAAAGTCGGATCAGCATCGACAGGTGCACTACACGCTGATAACCCCGACGCCATCGCCAGGATGGCGACACATGATGCAGTTATTCGATTCATGGGGACTCCTTAACCAAAACGCCATGGTGCTGTGGCCTGGCTTACGGAATAGTTACTGCGCTGCGATTCTTGACAACAGGCTCTTCAAGGCCGCATGGCTCTGCGACTCGCGCGCGAGCAGCCGACGAGTACACAAGGATGAGAAGCATCAGCGTGACTGCGCAGCCTTGAAGAGGTGCCCCCATGGCGCGCGCCTCAGGGCACCAATTTCAGGCGGCTGTCGATTGAATAACGGCCGCCGCCACGCACTGCGATGTAAAGAGCCAAAGCGCCCATCAGGAAAGGAAACTCGATGCCACGATCGACCCACACCCAATTCGGACCGAGCGCAAAGCAGATGCCGATCATCTGCCCGGCGATCAGAAACGCTACTGGGCGAGTCCACAGCCCGAGAATGAGCATTGCCGCGCCCAGCGTTTCGAGCAGCATGATCAAAAAGGCCAATTGCGGCGCGAACGGCAAGCCCATGACATTTTGAATCAGGTTGATCGAGCCAGACCACGGGTCAGCCATCGATCCGTGCGAGGTGCGCAGTGCCTTGGGAATGCCGTGCGAGAGCATGACGATGCCGAACGCAATGCGCAGCGTGGCGAAGAACACGGGCTCAGCGACCGCGTAAGGTCTCGCCAGGGCGGGAACCAACAGTCGTTGAGTTTGCCGGATCGAATCCTCATAGGTGGTGCCGGGTAAAACGGATTGGGATGCTTCCATGATGTCTCCAGATAAATGAGTTGAACGAATCGTAGAAGCACCATTGGGGAAGGCACTGTCCATGGCGGTGCAGTCTAGCTGGAACATTGATTAATGTGACTTCACACTGTGTGAAGGACTGCAGGGTTACCGTTGTGTTAACATCCAGGGATGTGGAAGCTGCTGCTTGTCTTGTCGCTTGCGTTTTGACTGCGCTGGGCGTTTGCGCTCCGCACCCTCCCTCACCGCCTTGCAGTGCAACGCGGAGAAACATCGACCGATGAAAAACCTGCCCCTCGCGGATCTCGAGGCATTCGTGGCCGTCGCCCGACATCGCAGCTTTCGCAAGGCCGCGCTCGAGCGACAGGTCTCGCCTTCGCTGGTCAGTCAGCGCATTAACGCGTTGGAAACGCAGCTTGGCGTCAGGCTGCTGCACCGAACCACGCGCAGCGTGATGCCGACACATGACGGCGAAGCATTACTGACGGCCTTGACGCCGGCACTGCAGCAGATCGCCGAGGCCGTCGAGCGGCTTGGTGCGCAACGCGAGCAGATCTCAGGCATGCTCAGGATCAGTGCGCCGCAGCCCGTGGTCCATTACATCCTGGGTCCGCTGGTGGCGCGTTTCATGCGCCGCTATCCACGCGCCGAACTCGACATCGTTGCAGAAGACGCGTTGGTTGACATCGTTGGCGACCGCTATGATGCCGGCGTGCGTTACGGAGACAGCCTGGCGCCGGGCGTCATTGCCGTCCCGCTCGTGGCGCAATGCCGGATGATCGCGGCGGCTTCGCCGGCATTCCTCGCGCTCAACGGCATGCCCAGCCATCCGGACGACCTGGCCGGCCTGAGCCTGATTCGGCACCGTTTCCAGAGTTCACGCGTGTTGAACTGGGAATTCGAAAAGGACGGCCAAAAATTCGTTGTCGTTCCCTCCGGCTCGCTCACCATCAACGATCCGATGCTTGGCGTGCGCGCGGCGATCGACGGCGTCGGGATCGTCTTCGAATTCGATAGTTACCTGCAAGGCCCGATTGATGACGGCTTGCTGGTGCCGGTGCTGCCAGACTGGTGCCAGCCGTTTCCAGGACCAAGCTTGTACTACTCGTCGCGCCGCCATATGTCGTCGGTACTGCGCGCATTTATCGACTTTGTGCGTGCCGAAGCGGTGGCCGTGCAGCTTCCTGGACACGGGAAGGCTGTCTACAGCGCACCGAAACAATGAATTACCAGCATGGTCGCGTGTTAATCACCAGGGGAGGGTGCCCATCGTGGCATGCGTGAAAGTCCCCGTCGGCGCTTCAGACCCCAGGAGCGCGACTCGCACGGCCTCCGCAGCGCCGTCCTCGACACTCTCTACGCCGGCAAACCCGGTGAGACGCGTTTTCGTATAGCCGGGAGAGACTGCGTTTACCGTGATGCCCTCGTCTTCCAACTCAATTGACATTGCAAGCGTCAGGGCGTTAAGTGCCGCCTTGGAGGCCGCATACCCTGCGTCGAACAGCGGTCTCAGTGGAAAGTCGCGGTCGGAGTTCAGGGTCAGCGACCCGGCCCCGCTTGAAACGTTGATAATACGGGCGTCAGGCGTGTTACGCAGGATTGGTAACATGGCTTGATAAACAGCGAGCACGCCGAATACATTGGTGTTCCAGATAGCATGCATGTCGTCGAGAGAAATGTTACTCGGGCGCCCTGCGAAAGCAAGCTCTTCTCCAGTTTGCGGACACTTGCTGGTGGAAGCAATGGCCGCATTCTGAATCAGCACATCCAGCCGTCCGAATTCCTGACGAACGCGTACGGCTGCCGCAGTGATCGATGCCTGGTCAGTGACGTCCAGCTGGAGGGCAATGGCGTTCGGACCTACTTCCCGGGCGGCGATTTCGCCGCGTTCAATATCACGCGACCCGATCAGAACGATCATTCCATGCGCGGTCAAATCTTTGGCAATCTGTAAGCCGATGCCCTGATTGGCGCCTGTTACGAGAGCGACGCGCTTGTCCTGCAAGGTAATCGTGTCCGGAATTGTAGTTTCATCTTGCATGGTAATCTCCTGGTGGTGCAGCGCTGATGGCTGCTAGGAACGAAAGACAACAAGTTATCTATTCGATCGCTATGTAGAGCAGTTATTTGGATGACGGCGTATGGGAAGCTGACGGCTTATCCGCTGCCGCCCGTCGCTCCTGAAACAGCTCCGACAGCACTTGTGACGCCGCGATAGCGCGCGGAAAGCCGGCCGGCACGGTAATCATGTAAATCACCTCCTTCAGTTCGTTTTCTGTGACACCGATGTTGAGGGCATAGGCGGCATGGACGCGCATTGTGCCGGTCTCCCCGAGCGCTGCCATGGCCGCCACCGCTGCCAGCTGTCTGGTCCGCTGATCCAGACCAGGCCGGCTCCAGACGTCGCCAAGTGCATAGGCTTCTGTTGCCTCAGCCAGGAATGGAAATTCAAGCCGCATGGCTTCGAGTGTGGGTTGAACCTTGCCGTTGTTCAGGCTGCGGACCACTTCGGCCCCACGTTGGGCTCGTGCCTCCGTGGTTGTTCCCTGCGCCGTCGCGTCATTTGGCATGGCAATGGCAAACGACAACACTGTGGCGGCATAACTTGCCAGGGCAATCTTGGAAATCATAATCATTCTTTCTAAGTGATCGGTGGATCAGGCCGGACTGGCAACGGGGACAACTGCTGCTGGCTGCGATTGCGCGGCACGCATATCAGCTGTCGCCTGTCAGCCGGATTGGCAACTGCTTGATGCGCTTGCCGGTCAGTACGCGCAGGGCGTTCGTCACTGCGGGCAGAACAGGCGGCAAAGCCGGTTCGCCCATGCCGCCAGGCGGCGCTTCGCTGGCGACGATATGGACATCGATGGCGGGCATCTCTTGCATGCGCAAGACTGGATAATCGTGAAAGTTCGACTGTTGTACGGCACCCCCTTCGATGGTTACATTGCCGTACAGCAGCGCGCCAAGGCCGAATACAATGGAGCTTTCCGCTTGCGCGCGTATCTGTTGCGGGTTGATGGCCGTGCCGCAGTCGATCGCGCAGGTAACCCGAACCACACGCACTGCGCCGTCAACAAGTTTGACTTCAGCGACCTGGGCTACGATACTGCCGAAAATTTCCACAATGGCGATGCCACGGGCACTACCGACGGGTGCGGGGCGACTCCACCCCGCCTGCTTGGCCGCCAGGTCCAGTACGGCCGTGTGGCGGGGACGTGAGCTCAACATGCTGCGCCGGAACGTGTAGGGATCGCGCCCTGCGAGCAGCGCCATCTCATCGACCATCGATTCGACGGCGAAGCAGTTTTGACTACCGACCGGTGTTCGCCAGAACCAGACAGGAATCCCAGGGTCGGTATCGACCCAGCGTACCTCGACGTGCTCGATGTCATAGAAAGGGGCCAGCGTTTCGGTGGCGTAATGATCGACGCCATTTGGCTTTTTCAGGGCGCTAAAGCCGGTCCACTTGCTGATTGCGGCAACGGCTGTCTTGGCAGCGAATGAGGCGATCCGCCCGTCATTACTCAGCGAAGCGGAGATGCGGATCCGGTTAAAGGGCCGGTAGTACCCCAGGCGCATATCGTCTTCCCTGGTATAGACCAACTTGACCGGCTTACCGGCTGCTTTGGCTATTTCAGCGGCATGACGCACGAAGTCGTTTACCCCGCGACGCCCAAAGCTGCCGCCAAGAAACGCGGTATGAACACGTATCTGTTCTGGCTTCAGGCCGGTCACCGTAGCCACGTGACGTTGAGCGAGCGATTGTCCTTGTGTACCGGTCCAGACATCGGCTCCGTCAGCGCGTATCTCAACCGTACAGTTCATCGGTTCCATGGGCGCCTGGATGAGATATGGCTGTTCAAAATCCATCGTCAGCGCCGATCCGGGTTTTTCCGGGAGTTGCCCGCTTGCCTTGTCGACCAGTCCCGGCGCGTCGAGGGCCGATGCATATTGCTGCCGTAGTGCCGCCATTGACAACGCGGCGAAGGGACTTCTGCTCCATTTGACAGACAGGGCTTCGCGTCCCTTGATGGCAGCCCATGTTGTGTCCGCGACAACCGCGACACCGCCCGGGACCTGGAAAACACCCTGCACGCCAGGAACAGCGAGTGCAGGTTTCGGATCGTAGCCAAGCACTGTCGCACCGAAAGCCGGCGGGAATGCCATGACCGCAATCAGCATGCCCGGCACCTGGATGTCCATGCCGAATCGCGCCTTGCCGTCGACCTTCGGTGGCGTGTCCAGCCGAAGAAGCGGCCGTCCGACGACGGTGAAGGTGCCCGCCGCTTTCAAGGGTACGACTTGGGGGATGTCGATGCCTGTGCATGCCTTCAAAAACGTCGCGTAGCGCGCCTTGCGCCCACCTGGACCGTGAATCCAGCCTGCGCGCGTATGCAATTGACCTTTATCAACGCCCCAGCTGCGCGCCGCTGCCTCGAGCAAAACGAATCGTGCCCCGGCACCGGCGCGGCGCAGGCGATCCCAGTTCATCCGGACCGATGTCGATCCACCGGTAGCCATCAATGGCGTACCTGGGTTTGCGTGATCCAGGTGCACTGCCGCTTGTTCCACCACGACAGTCGACCAGTCCGCATCCAATTCTTCGGCGACTATTTGTGCATACGCGGTCTGGATCCCCTGCCCCATTTCTGACTTCCCGCAAATCACTGTCACTGAATTGTCTGGCGCAATTCGTAGGTACGCATTGGGAGAAAAGCCCGCATCGTCGACCGTGGCGTGGGCTGATCCAAAATAGCCAACACCGATGACCATGCTGCCGCCTGCGGTCATGCTCAATTTGAGAAATTCTCGCCGCGATGTGGCCTGTCCATCGGTAGCCCTGATCATTTGGATTGCTCCGATGCGAGCTCAATTGCCGTACGAATTCGGGCATAGGTCCCACAGCGACAGATGTTGCCATTCATGGCCTCGAGAATCTGCGTTTCGTCAGGCTTTCGTACTTTTTGCAACAGCGCGGTGGCGCTCATAATCTGGCCCGACTGACAGTAACCGCACTGCGGCACGTCCACTTTTATCCACGCGTTCTGAACAGACCGGCCCACAGCCGTCGCGCCGACTCCCTCAATCGTCGTGACACGGCGATTGGCGACAGCGTGCATCGGCGTTATGCACGCGCGCGCTGGCTCGCCATCGATATGCACTGTGCAGGCGCCGCAAAGCCCCATGCCACAGCCAAACTTCGTTCCGGTAAGACGAGCGATATCGCGCACTGCCCACAACAATGGCATTTCTCCGTCGACGTTAAAACGAGCTGGCTGGCCGTTGAGCAGAATTTCAATCATGTTTGCTTCCCTGTGAATTGGTCCGCCCGGCCGCTGCACCGTCTGACATTGATACCTTGGCCCGGGAAGCTTCCAATACTGATCGGCTGCCTATTACTGAATACTTACTCGAGCCCGGTTTCGTGTGCCGGACCCGAGAGACCTCTCGACTGGATTGGACTGCCCGCTCAGAGAGCATCAATCGAAGAAGACTATTGCGACTGCATGGGGACATACGAAACTGGGCTCGCGTAAGTGTTCAGTAATAAGCAGCCACTTAGTATCGGAAGCTCCCGGCCAAGGTATCAATCCTCAACATGATTGAAATACTGCCCAACGGTCAGCCAGCTCGTTTTAACGCCGACTGTTGCAGATCGCCGCGTCATGGCGCTTGGCCTACCTGCGTCACCGTCTATCACCTTCACACAACAGGTCCTTCATGAAGCGCTCCTCACTTCCGTTCATCATCCTTCTGGCTGCGGCCAGCGCTGCCAATGCCCAGCAGTCGGGCTCTCCTGCCGGTGCCGCTGGCCCGTCCCAGCAAACCCAGGGGCCACGCTGGGGCCTTGGGGTGGGTGCGGCGGTGTCGAGCAGCGTCTATGCAGGCGAAGATACGCGCCTGATTCCTTTCCCAATGGTGACCTACCAGGGCGAGCGGTTCTTCTGGCGCGGCATCGGGGGCGGGGCTCACCTGATCAAGAGCGAGGGCTACTCCCTTGATGCGACACTTTCTGCGCGCATGGACGGCATCGATCGTGACGACTTCGGCCAAGCCGAACTGGCCGAGCGGGGAATCGACCGGGCACGTCTGGAAGATCGCGACCACGGCCTTGACCTGGGCCTTGCGGCGACCTGGCGCGGCGCAATGGGCCAGCTTGAACTCGAGGTCAAGGGGGATATCAGCGGCGCCAGCAAGGGCTATGAAGCAGGCCTGAAGTATGCCTACCCCTATCAAGTCGGAAGAACTCGCATCTCGCCGCATGTTGGTGTCGCCTATCTGTCGAACAAACTCGCCAACTACTACTACGGCACACTGCCTCTGGAAGTGGCACACGGCGTTGTCGACTACAAGCCCGGCAGCGCGACCGTACCGCGCATTGGTGTTGATGTCATGCGCCCTTCGCTCAACGCTGGGCTTTCATCGGCAATGTCTCGTATAAGAAGCTGCCCGGAAAGATTTCGGATAGCCCTCTGGTCGAGAAGGACACCAACGACGCGGTGTCGGCCTTCATCGGCTTCTCACGAGGATTTTGATACGACTGGGCTGGCACAGGCTTTTTCATTGGCTGGACAGCCACGCCAACAATGGCAAAACTTCCCATGCGGCATGAATAATGTTTCCGTTGGGAATTTCGTGTTGTATAGTGCGTTCATGGCTGGCAGATCCCGGTTCGTTACCGAGATTGCCTGACGATTCGCCAGCCTGCACCAGGCTACGTGACTCATTCTCGCCGCGCCGCGATGTCCTGGCGCCTCTCTTTTACGCCCCGACATCCATGAATCCCGAAAACTCCGATCTGATGTATCGCCTGCTGGTTCAAAGCGTCGTCGATTATGCAATCTACATGCTCACCCCCGATGGCGTCGTCTCGAGCTGGAACGCTGGCGCCCAGCGCGCCAAGGGTTATGAACCCGGTGACATCGTTGGCCAGCACTATTCCCGCTTCTATCGCGACGAAGACCTCGCCGCCGGCCTGCCGGCCCTGAACCTGCAGATCGCCACCGACACCGGCCGCTTCGAAGACCAGGGCTGGCGCGTGCGCAAGGATGGCAGTGCGTTCTGGGCCCACGTCGTCATCGATGCCATCCGCGACAATCAAGGCGCCCTGCTCGGCTTTGCCAAAATCACGCGCGATTGCACCGGACAGCGCCAGGCCGAGCTGGCCCAGCGCGAGCAGGAGCGGCGCTTCCGCTATCTGGTGCAGGGCGTAACCGATTACGCCATCTATATGCTCGATATCGATGGGCATGTGGTGAACTGGAACGCCGGCGCCGAACGCGCCAAGGGCTACAAGGCGAGCGAGATCGTCGGCCAGCATTTCTCGGTGTTCTACACTGAGCCGGACCGCCTCGCCGGCCTGCCGCAACTGGCTTTGACGACGGCGCGCACCACGTCGCGTTTCGAGGCCGAAGGCTGGCGCTTGCGCA
>Ga0265798_10009127_pt1 | contig 12479 bp, 10 predicted proteins | sample P3T30metagenome_FD_192430 | JGI IMG/M metagenome (GOLD analysis project Ga0265798, IMG submission 192430) | Plant litter microbial communities from East Loma Ridge, Irvine, California - P3 T30 | ecosystem: Environmental > Terrestrial > Plant litter > Unclassified | place: USA: California...
ATCGATCACCCGGCCAGTCCCGCACGGCACGCTTTTACCTTGCTTCCCGGAACCGACTAAATTACTTTGCTGTTGCAGTGGTTGCAAAAGAGTAGAAATGCGGGGCGTCGGAATGCTCTCCGGTGCGGGTGCGAGTGCTCGTGTGTTCATGTGGTATGGCGCCGGCACGACCCAGCCTTCCTGCAAACCCATGATGGAGGGGTACAGTAGACACAGCGCTATATACAGGCACAATGTTGTCATTCCGTTATACAAGCGTGGGGGGCGGTCAAGCTCGCTTGGATAAAAACTATCGATTGCATGAACTCAATTTCATGTTTGTACATGTTGTACTAGAATGAGATGGTCCACACATGCGGCTCTGCTGCGTACTGGTACGGTGTATAGTCGAAGGCCACTGATACAGCTATTACCAAATGCATAACCTATCATTACTGCTCGTTATAGGTAGCAACTCGGTCGAAGGAGTGTCTGGTGAGGGGTTATAGTGAAGCGAAGTGAGTATCAACCATGGCCCGCCATGGACTTGCAATCGCTCATAGTTTAAAAGTCATGGACTATATCCTCTTAAAGACTTGAGTATCAGTCTCGTTTAGAGGGTTGCGAGTAGGGTAAGTGAGTGTTCCGCAGCGTGAAACAGAAGGAGAGGGAGAGGGAGAGGGACTGCCTCTGGCTCAAACGGCGCCAAGGGAGTTGTGCTCCGACTTCCGACCCCGCTGAACTTCCCGGTGGTTTGGCTGCAACACAATCTTTCGCCGCCACACCAACGAACCTCGCGCGTAAACACCCTCACACATACTCACGCGCGCAGCAAGACTTTCTCGCGCTAGAAATGGTGTGAATAGTCAATCTAACTATTGCGACAGCCCTCGACAAACTCAGCAGCGACAGCCCTCGCAGCCCAACATTCGACCCCACGAGCCGCGGTGTAGCCTTTATTTATCGTCCAGGAAGAATTAGGAAAGTTGTACAATTAATTAGAGGGAGCTCTAGGCGCAAACTGCCACCATGGAGGGCGCCTTTACACACATGGGCAACCACCTCGTGTCCGACTCGGCCGCCACCATCAACGCCGGTGATGTAGACGAGGGCATCTTGGACGGCGACCTCGCCCGCGGCGGTCTTTCTCGCAGGCGACGCGCCGATGACGACGAAGAGTACGACGAAGACGACTTGGAGAGCATGGCCAGCATGCCAGTCGGTGGAAGAAACGGCCAGTCGGCCATGCGGGCCGAGGACGCTGAGGTTGAACTCCCGGCACATGCCTGTACGTCGGAACTGGTAGATACACACTGTCGAATCTCCATTCTAACTTGTTTTTCTCTTAGGCGCGTACTGCGGTATTCACAATGCCGGCAGTGTTGTCAAGTGCCTCGCCTGCAGTAAGTGGTTCTGCAGCGCCCGCGGTAACTCGTCATCGTCGCACATTATCAATCATCTTGTCCGCGCCCGTCACAAGGAAGTCCAGCTGCACCCCGCCTCTTCTCTCGGTGACACAACGCTCGAATGCTACAACTGCGGCACAAAGAATGTCTTCCTCCTCGGTTTCATCCCCGCCAAATCAGATACGGTTGTTGTTCTCCTCTGCCGTCAGCCATGTGCTGCCATGCCCTCGCAAAAAGACATGAACTGGGACACGTCGCGCTGGCAGCCCCTGATCGAGGACCGCTCCTTCCTCCCATGGCTTGTACCTGCCCCGACCGACCAAGAGCAGCTCCGTGCCCGCCACCTCAGTCCCCAGACCATCGCAAAACTCGAAGAGCTATGGAAGGACAATGCGAACGCCACCATTGCGGATTTGGAAAAGGGTGCTGGCCAAGAGGAGGTTATTGCAAAGGTTCTGCTCCGCTACGACGACGCTTTCCAGTATCAGAACGTTTTCGGTCCCCTGGTCAAGATCGAAGCCGACTATGACCGCAAACTGAAGGAATCCCAGTCACAGGACAATCTCATAGTTCGCTGGGACATGGCGTTGAACAACAAGCACACTGCTAGCTTCATCCTCCCGAAACTCGAACTGGGCGACGTCAAGCTTGCAGTCGGGGATGAGATGCGACTACGGTACACTGGAGAACTCCGCCCACACTGGGAAGGCGTTGGATATGTCATCAAGATTCCGAACAACCAGTCTGACGAGGTCACGATTGAGCTGCGCACAAAGGGCGACCACAAGTCGGTCCCTACAGAGTGCACCCATAACTTCAGTGCCGACTACGTCTGGAAGGCCACCTCCTTCGACCGAATGCAGCATGCAATGAAGACATTCGCCATCGACGAGATGAGCGTGTCTGGCTACATTTTTCACCGTCTCCTTGGCCACGAGGTCGCATCTGCGCCCATGAAGATCCAGATCCCCCGCAAGTTCAGCGTCCCAGGTCTACCCGAGCTAAACGCTAGTCAGATCAATGCTGTCAAGAGTGTTCTCCAGAAGCCGCTTAGCTTGATCCAAGGCCCACCTGGTACTGGAAAGACGGTCACTTCTGCCACCATCATCTACCATTTGTGCAAGATCAGCCAAAGCCAGGTTTTGGTCTGCGCTCCCTCCAACGTCGCTGTTGATCAGCTGTGTGAACGCATTCATCTTACTGGGTTGAAGACTGTCCGTGTTACCGCAAAGTCTAGGGAGGATGTCGAATCTCCTGTTGGCTTCCTCTCCCTCCACGAGCAGGTTCGCATGAACGACACCAACGTCGAGCTCAACAAGTTGAACCAGCTGAAGAGCGACGTGGGCGAGCTTTCGAGTCAGGATGAGAAGAAGTTCAAGCAACTCACTCGCGCAGCCGAACGTGAGATTCTGATGGCAGCGGATGTCATCTGCTGCACGTGCGTTGGTGCTGGTGATCCTCGACTCTCGAAGATGAAGTTCCGCACTGTCCTCATCGACGAGTCTACACAATCTGCCGAGCCAGAATGTATGATCCCACTAGTACTCGGATGCAAGCAGGTCGTACTCGTCGGTGATCATCAGCAACTGGGACCTGTCATCATGAACAAGAAGGCCGCGACTGCCGGACTTAACCAGTCTTTATTCGAGCGTCTTGTTATCCTGGGTTGCTCCCCGATTCGACTTCAGGTTCAGTATCGTATGCACCCATGCCTATCCGAGTTCCCTTCCAATATGTTCTACGAAGGCTCTCTCCAAAACGGTGTCACCATGCAGGAGCGTATCCGCCGCGATGTTGACTTTCCTTGGCCTGTTGTTGACAGTCCCATGATGTTCTGGTCTAACCTTGGTGCTGAGGAGATCTCAGCCTCTGGAACTTCCTACCTTAACCGTACAGAGGCCCAGAACGTTGAGAAGATCGTCACCCGCTTCTTCAAGGCCGGTGTACAGCCTGGCGACATTGGCATCATTACCCCATATGAAGGTCAACGCAGCTATGTTGTCAGCTCTATGCAGGCAACTGGTAGCTTCAAGAAGGAGAACTACAAGGAGGTCGAAGTTGCCTCTGTCGACGCTTTCCAGGGTCGTGAGAAGGATTTCATCATCCTCTCTTGTGTTCGTTCCAATGATCATCAGGGCATCGGCTTCTTGAGCGACCCTCGACGTCTCAATGTCGCTCTTACTCGTGCGAAATACGGCCTTGTCATCCTGGGTAACCCCAAGGTTCTCTCCAAGCACCCACTGTGGCATTACCTCCTTCTTCACTTCAAGGAGCGCAACTGCCTGGTCGAAGGTCCTTTGACCAATCTGCAAGTCTCACTGCTGCAATTCAGCCGCCCAAAGCAAACCTACCGTGGCCCCCAGCGTTACCAGATGGCCTACCAACATGCTAACGCCATGACTTCCGGTCGCCCCGCCGCCGGCTTCAACGGTAACAAGCCTCGCCAAGAGTACAATGACAACGGCTCCATTGTTGGTTATATCCCAGACGATGTGTCCTCGGTCCACTCCTCTGCACTTGGTGGTGTCGGTGTTCCCTCCAACTACCCTCCCATGTTCTCTAATTTCCAAGAGTCATGGCCTCTACCAGGTCGCCCCAACGGCAAGGGCAAGAATGGCGCACCTCCGAGCATTGCTGGAGAATCGGTTGCAGCTAGTGAGCTCACGGATACTCGCAGCGATGCGCCTGGAGGTATCAGCCTTTCCGGTCTCAGCTTGAACGATTACAATAAGCCTACATCTCTCAGTCAGTCAGACCGCCTCAACCGGTTTGTCGAGTCTACTCGCCAAGGTCCAAATGTCGGCACTGGCTTCGGTGCCAGCCGTGGTCTACGTGCTGGACTAGGCGGCTTCGAGGATGATGACGCTCGCAGCGTGTCCACGGCTTTTGCCAGCCAGATTGGTACTGGCAATGTTTACGACTGATTTTTTGCTTTGTGATACCATGGGAAAGAATCCTACTGGTACTTTACATGATTTTGGCTGCGAGCCACTCTTTTCCGCACGACTGAGTAGGACATGCGTCGCTATCAACTGTCTGGCTACGGCATGTCTGGTCGATAGAATCAGAGAACGCGACTGCCAGTGCGTTCGCACCGATATCGATAGAGGGTCCATCCCGTGCTGTAGCTCGCATTAGCCACTGTCGCATGGATTCATGCCAGCAATCAGCCCGCATATCAACGCATGCGAGCCTCGTGAACCTTGCATCCCACGTTAGTCTATACTGGGAGAGTGGGACACGATGCAAGAAAGGGTCATTCCAGCTACAGTGCGGGTAGGCCCAGGATGAGACGAGTATTTGATTCCTGTCACTCTTTCATCATCCCATAGGAGCTCGTTGTAAATGGTGTACTACTCAAACGGGGGCTGAAAATCATACTACAGTTGTTGCTAGATTCATAGTTAATCGTTTTCCAAAATGTGCGGTGCTGCTGCCTTGTTTGCTCTGAACTACTTGAGGCTAACTTCTATACATATAACCAAGTAGGTTTAGACACGTCCAAAGTCATTCAGAGTAGAAAGTGAAGAAGAAGCATACAGCAGCGGAGCTTTGTACAAGCGAATACTTATTGGCATTGGAGAAGCTACCCCACCATCCAATGCCCCACTTGAGTAACGCAGCGCGTCTCTCACCCCATCGCCAGCTTTGTCCCTACCCTAATCTTGCTTCTTCCTCGATCATTTTTTTTAATAATCGCTCTGTGACAGCTTCTTGGGCTCCCTTCGCCCCACAATTATTCGATACCCAGCTACAATACAGCAATTGCAACAATGGCACATCCTGGTATCGCTCACAAGTACTCTAAACGTCGCATCGCATTCGAGCACGCGTCTGCGCCCTCCTCCCCCTCCTCCACCACACCAAACACACTACTTTGGGTGGGCGGCCTAACAGATGGTCTACTCACTGTACCCTATCCTTCACAGATTGCCAAATCGCTTCCACCCAACTGGGCCATAGCCGAAGTCCTCCTCTCCTCATCCTACAAAGGCTGGGGTACCGGTTCCCTAGCCCGCGACGCGCGCGAAGTCGGCGAATGCGTGTCCTACTTTAAGAAACTACGGCCGGGAAAGAAAGTTGTGGTCATGGGACACTCGACGGGATGCCAGGACATTATGGAGTATCTTGTAGGAAGGGACAATGAAAAGCGGGAGGGGCTGGATGGTGTTATATTGCAGGGGGGAGTGAGTGATCGTGAAGCATGGGAGGATTTTGGGAAGGAGGGACAGGAGAGGAAGGCTTTAGAGGAAGCAATCAAGACGGCAAAGGACATGGTTGGTGCAGGCAAAGGCGAGGAAATCTTGTCGCGTGAAGGCAATGCCGTGTTAGAAGAGATGGGCGGCCCACTCAGTGCATATCGAGCGTATTCTCTCCTCGCAAAGGGTGGAGACGACGACTACTTCTCCAGCGACCTTTCAGACGACCATTTCGCGACAACTTTCGGCAAGATTCCAAACACGACCCCCGTGTGTTTCCTGTTGGGATCAGAGGACCCGTACGTGCCTGCGTCAGTCGATAGAGCTTCTCTGCTTCAGCGCTGGACGAGAATCATACGCCAAGGAGGCGGTATCGTCGACGATGAAGATGGCGGCGTAATTCCAGGAGCTCACCACAATCTCGAAGGTGATCCAGATCATGTGGTCGACGATCTGGTCAAGAGAGTATGCGGTTTCGTTACTGGCTTAGAGAGCGATCGGAAGTGGAACAATGGCCCATCTCGGCTTTGATTCTGTGGGAAGAAAAAAAATCCAAAGTATTTCATAGAAATTGCGAAAGAAAAAAAGCATTTGATTGGTGTCTTCTCAGTCTCATATTGCGGCAAGTACAGCATGAAGAACTATTGGCAATGCGGCCAAAGAACATGTAAACTATTCCCCTGCTGAACCTGGAAACGCTACATGCATTCAGCATTCGGTCTTCCTTGGTTCCTGGATAGATTGAGTGATTAATTTAAGAATTGGGTTGCCAACCCAACTGTCAATTAGTCTAGCCCGAACGAAGCATTTTGCATTGCATATGAAGAGGTACGGCAAGTTGAAAAAAAGAGAATTAGAACAGAGAGTGGAATTTTTGTCATTTATTATGAGCGAGCATGTCATGGTAACTGTTGATGAGAGCTTGTCTTGGGAAAGAGTCAAGGTAAGTGAATGGATAAATGAACACAAGGGTTTCAGTATAGTTATTCGAAATATTTTCACAGTAGACTTATAAACAAAACGTGCTATAGCAGTGAGTATATTGCTACACTGCTAAACTAATAACAGCCACCTTTTTGGCTTATCCCACAATTCAGACGAGTATCCTGTCGCTTTTTGAGGTATCCTTGTTCCTGTCTCTGTCTCTATCCTATAAGCCGGTACCATTCCGCATAATTTTCATAACGACATTGGGAAGCAACCTTCCAATCCAAACGAGCTTCAGAGCCGCTTCACCCATATACGCCCACGCAATGCATACCAATAATCAAACAACCAACTAAAAGACATCCATCCATCCACCCTCTCTCCACCACGGACTATTTGTTACCTCTCTAATTAGACTTCTCTAGCTTTGACTGAGAACAAAGGTAGCTTTCAAGCCGCCTCAGGCGGCGTGAAGAGAAGGGTTTCACTCCTGTCTGCTCTCTCGTCAACCTTCTACCAGGACTCCTGCAGCAGAAAGCCTATCTCCATCTCCATCAGCCTTCTAGGCGCGACCGCCATCGACAAGAGCAGGTGGCTCTTCAAATCGCGCCTGGACAATCCACTGCTCGCCGAACTTGATGCCCTTGCCACCACCGATACCGGCGCTGCGCCAAGGTTTATTGACGCCAATATCGACAATCCAAATCAGCCATTGGGGATCTCGTCCGGCGCCATTCTGGAGAGCTTTCAAGAGCCCCGTCCGCGGCGCACCGAGGCATACAATGTACTTTGCGCGGACTTCAAGGGGCTCACCCTCAAGGATGGAGACTTCGCCTGTTAAGCCACCCAAGCCTGATGGCGTTTCGACAGCGAGACAAGCGGCGCGCGACTTATTCGCCCAGCCTACAATGCCTAGAACGACCCGTTGATCTTCATTGCCAAGTGCTTCGAACTCCTTGTGACGACCTAGCAAAGCGTCAATGATGAGTTCAGGTGGTGCTTGGAGCCGCTTGAGAGCCTCTTCCGTCTCTCTCCAGGCGCGGACTGAACCCCCGAGCTTCCTGAAGAGCTCAACTTGTCGCCGTATGTCCTTGTCCCAATCAGCGTTGCGCTCGAAGCCGAGAAGGGCGACCATGACTTTCGGACCGCGTTGAGCAAGTTGCCGTGCTGCAGCTACGGCCCGTGCGCCTCCTCGGTGATTGCCTGCTAGCACCACTATCACAGGGTTGGGGTTGGGGTTGTCGCGTGCAAGTCGTCTGCCACCAGGGTTTATGGCGGTCAGTGCAACCTCAGCGATACCCCGACCCGAACTCTCTGCAATGAGATCTTCTGTAAGCCCAAACTCCACCTCGGCAGTCTCTTCGACTGCCAGCATGCTACCGGGAGTGATGGCAAAACACTTGCGGTTATTCGAAACAAGACGCAGACAACCCTTTGAGCTGGATTCGAGGGGCGAGTCAGGTGTAGTAACGCGCCCAGGCCTAGGACTACCAGTAGCATGAGAAGATGTGCAAGGTCGGTTGATGAACGAGCGGTTGGCACGGAGCACACCGGAGCCCATCATCTCCAAGTCTGCCTGTACACCGACGCCGCTGCCTTGCCGTGTTGGTGCTCTCTTGACAGATGCCCTTGACATTGCTCGCCTAGAGTTACGCCCACTACCAAAGTCCGACGCCTCATCAGAGCTTGTATTAGTCGTGCTTTTCAGCTTCCGGTCCAATACATTCTCTGTAGGATGCAGGTTCTTCCCACCGTGTGTTCCGGGCCTGGCTAAACGATTGAAACTGACAAGTCGATCCTCATCTGCAGTTGTGTCCTCATTTCTGATTTGGTTGAACACAGTCCGCTTGTCAAACTTGGAGAGATTGCTTTGGAAGTCGAACTCGGGTAGTTCCTGGATGTCGGTTGCGTCTTCCGTAGCCCAGCCGTTGGTTGCTTCAAGAGCCTGCTGCCGCTTTGTTTTGCGATTCGAGGCGTTTGCTGCTGCAAGGCCGACCCGTCCGCCAATAAGACCAGGTGTCCTAGTCTCTGATTGCTCGGCGGCCTGTAGCATGGGCGTATTCCTCCAACCATTACCTTTACTACTACCAGTTAGCTTCTGTAGAACAGACTGTCGGCCTGCCTGTCCCAGATGTAAGAATCGCACGTACCTTTTCCTGCCGGCATCAGGCTCCAAACCGTTCTTCCTCTCTTGAGCGGCAAGTTCCTTCTTACGAGACTTACCACCTCTTCGAGTCCTTTTACCACCCTCGTCATTTTTGTGTGGACTTGAATCATCCATAGGCTTGCCTGTTCTAGTCGTATTGATGCTCACCCTGTGGGCCATGACTTGAGCAGTCCTTGCCTCGCTATCTGCCTCCTCAGCATCTGCAATATCCAGTGACGAAAACGGCCCTTCCAGTGTAGCGGCGCTTGGCTTTCGGATACCATGATGCTTCTTATTTGATACAGCGGTAGTGCTCGCGGTAGTCATAGGCTTGATTGGTGTGGCAGGAGCTTCCTGTGGTGCTGCAGCCATAGGCTGGACCAGAGAGGAAGCCCTGGATGTACGCTTTCCCATACTGAGTATGGCAGGATCGACAAAGGGCACAGCTTGAGCGGGCTGGGGAGCGGTCTGGCGTGAGGTTTGGCGAACATGCATGGGTTCTCCAGCGTACGGAATAGACGACGGTTGGGCGACCATGTGCGGCATGGGTTGGCCAATGTGCTGTGGGGCTTGCTGCGCATGGGTTTGCGCATGTTGGGAGTACGAAGGAGGGTGTGGAGGAGCAGGCGCAGGGGCGTTGACCTTGATATCCGCGATCATATGTCCTTCTACCTTATACGTAGCTAGACGGTGGCCAGAACTCGGGAAGAAGACTACACGTTTATTAGTACATTTCTGATACTCGGCCAAACATGTTCGGGTACCTCCGCATTACATTGTGATCTTGTCTCAAGCTCGGATGAACTGGACTGGACTGGAGAATACAATACTGAGCAACATACCATCTTGAAGCGTCAAGGTAGACGTCTGCGAATCGACACCACTGACTACGCCGACCAAAACAGCCCCCCGAGGATTCTGCAGCGTCACTGCGACCGAGAGGCCCACAAATGCCGCCATATTTACGGAGAGGAGGGAGCGATGCTTCCCCGGGCCCTGCGACGGGCGGGGACCTGCAACGCGAAAGCTTCCAAGGGACAGAGCCGAACTATGTGTGGCGAATTCGAAAGGTGGAGGTAAAAAGTACGGAGTAAGTCTTGGAATTGTGTTCGAGGTGAAAGCCAACTTGGATCGGACGAATGTTGGAGAAGGCAGAAGGGTAGGAGGTCGTGCGCGCGAGCCCTGCCCCGGGTGTTCCTCACGACCTGGGTGCACTTGCACTATTTCGCGGATCGAGCTAAGGCACCAGGATTCAGCCACAGATCAGCCACTAACGGCTGCTGATGTAAGCATGCATATCTTCACATGCTGCGATACATTGGTCTTGCGTTTGTATACTGGCGCACTCTAGCGTTACACAACAGGAACTCCATCAAGTACATTCAATTCTAACGGGCCTACACTAACTGCCAAGTACCCACCAAGATCCAGGGGATTATAAATTGATAAATTACCATCGTCGACATCATTGTGGCTCCACACTCCTGACCTGAAGCTTGCACATTGTGGACGTGAGATGAGCCGCGAAACAAGCTTTTCATATAAACTCTTGGGTTTCAGATAAGCTCCCAAGATGCCACGCAGCCAAAGTTGCATGAGTACGCCGTCTTGTTGTTCCAAGTGGTAACGCTCATGCCCCGAGCGTCCTTGCCATTGAAAATTGTGACTGCATTAAGTCCAATCTTCTGACCCGGTGCACCAAGCTCAATTCGAGCCACGTCAAGCCACCACGTGTGCCCGTCAGTGTTGAAGGGTTTATAGTCTGGCTTGCGGCCATCTCTTCCAGCGATGCTCAGGAGCATAAGGTAAGGCGGGCCCTTGCCGTGGCGGGCGTTATCCCAGTGCGGACAGATGGTTGAGAATTGGAAACGAACCGTTGCGGGCGCGTGTGGGTCATTTACCTTGATTTGCGCCTGCGATGGCTCAAAGGTTCGCTCGCCTACACCGTGCTCCTTGAATGCGTCGCCGAAAACATGTACACGTCCACCTTGGTCATCCCGCATGAATTCCTCGTACGAGACAATACGCCCGTCAGTACGGAACTGGTGGGAAGTCTCTCCAGGGAAGTGTTTCAAACCAAACTCGTTGTTGTCCATGATGAACTGGCTCGGGTTGAAAGATCGTACATATCTAGATGAGAGTCAGTAAAGTGTTGGAGCTCAGAGGAAACGTTTGAAGCATCAAGGCCGTTGAAACATACCCTTCGCCCCGCATCTGACACCCAAGATGCCCAGCTCCCCAGCAAGAATCAACGAGCTTCCACTCTCCATTGTCAATCTTGACGGCATTCCAAGCGTGAGTCGATTGGTAGGGTGGCACGGGCTGTCCAGGCTCCAGTGGAGCATAGCCATAACCCTTGCAAGCACCAGAACAAACCATAGCTTCTAGACCAGCCTTTAAAGCCAAAGCAGCGAACAGGCCGGCATAGCCCTCGCATACTGCAAGACCTGATGCAATAGTTTTCTCGGGAGTAGTAGGCGAAACAGTGCCATTGAAGAACGAGTGAGCATCATAATCAACATTGTGGTGTAGCCAGGTGAAGATGGCCCTTGCCTTGTCTGTTGGAGATGTGAATGGCGCGCAAAGCTGATGAGCAAGCCAGCCCACATCCGAAGAGGGAAGCTGAGTACGCGGAAATTGGGCGGCATGGTGATCTGGGCCTGAGAAGTCTCGGCATTTGAGACAACTTGCAACTGCACCTGGCTTTGGCTTTGAAGCCATGATGGCTTCGATATTGGGTCGGGACGAGCGTGGGACGGGTGGTGGTGTTCCAGCTGTTGGCGCAGAGTCTAATGTAGTCGTTGTGGGCCGGCTTGAGGGAACCGAAGGAGGGGATGGCATTTTATTATCGAAGCCCATCTCCAATGCTGATCGTCGCGGTGGTGGCGGTGCGACTGCCCTGCTTTTCTGCGACATCTCGTTCGAAGGCTGCCTTTGTGGCAGGGCGGGTACGGGCCGAGGTGATTTCTCGTGAACAATGGACTGTCTAGGAGGTAATGAAGGTCGAGCTGGTACATCTGTACGCAGTGCGCGTTAGTAGACTTCTTTGGGCCATCTTTGCTTTGTAAATTGAATGCTTACTCGGAGTTTTGAGCTTGGGTGGAAGTGCTTGAGCAGGTACATAGTCTCGCTTGCTCTTCATAGCATTCAATGTCGCACTACCCTTCCCAGAGTCTTCAGCCGCTCTCTTTGGTGGCAGAGGAGGCAATTTTGCAGGATCGAAGGCCGGGGCCCTGACCTGATACAGTGTGCCCGTGCTACCATTGCTATGGTAGGTGCCGTTAGTCTTCGTAGAGCCCAGAGAAATTGTTGAGATGCCTGAAGCGACCGTGGATATAGACTCGGAAGACTCGCGCCGGCGCACGCTCAACTCTGAAGCTTTGCGCGGAGGCAGCGCAGGTGACGGTTTGGGCGTGCTGGCATTACGTGGAGATGCGCGGGGAGGCAGCGCGGGCGAAACCTTTGCGATTGGTTTCGGGCTTTCATTTCCAATCATAGGCTGGTTACCCAATTGTCGCGCTGACGTAGGGGCGTTGCTGAGCACCGGTGGATTGTTCACGGTTTGGCGCGAATAGGCGGGTGGTCGCGCACTGGGCGGGGGTGGAGGTGGTTTCTTCTTGGAAGTAATAGCAGCGTCATAGCTGTAGGATGGCCTCGCACCAGGCACAGGCGTGTGAACTTCCTCGAGATTGAGGGCTGCAATCCTCGACTTGATGGAGCCTTCGGCCATCGCGTTCGCGCTCGGTGGGGGGATCGGCGGTCGGGGCGCGGAGAGGTCAGCTGTGGCTGATAAGGAGTCAATCGACAGGAGCTGCTCCCAAT
>Ga0265798_10009128_pt1 | contig 12479 bp, 11 predicted proteins | sample P3T30metagenome_FD_192430 | JGI IMG/M metagenome (GOLD analysis project Ga0265798, IMG submission 192430) | Plant litter microbial communities from East Loma Ridge, Irvine, California - P3 T30 | ecosystem: Environmental > Terrestrial > Plant litter > Unclassified | place: USA: California...
GGCGAATTCCTCATCAACGCGCAGGGCGAGGATGTCGTCGCCGGCATCCGCACGCCGCAATATCTGACCAAGGTCGCGCGCGAGGAAGCAGGCGCCAAGCCCGCCTCGATGGAAGAGGCGATGCCGGAGGTGTACGGCGAACTGGCGGCGGTGTTCGATACGCTCGAAAACCATTACCGCGACATGCAGGACATCGAGTTCACGGTCGAGCGCACCAAGCTGTGGATGCTCCAGACCCGCAGCGGCAAGCGCACCGCCAAGGCGGCGCTGAAGATCGCGGTCGACATGGCGAACGAAGGCCTCATCACGCACGAGGAGGCGATCCTGCGCGTCGAGCCGATGGCGCTCGACCAGTTGCTCCACCCCACGCTCGACCCCAGCGCGCATCGCGACGTGATCGCCAAGGGGTTGCCGGCATCGCCCGGCGCGGCATCCGGTGCGGCGGTGTTCGACGCGGATACCGCCGAACGCTGGGCGGCGGAAAGCAAGGCGGTGATCCTGATCCGCACCGAAACTAGTCCGGAGGACATTCACGGGATGCACGCGGCCAAGGGCATCCTGACCGCGCGCGGCGGCATGACCAGCCACGCCGCCGTGGTGGCGCGCGGTATGGGCCGCCCCTGCGTCTCCGGCGCGGGCGGCATCTCGATCTCCGCCAAGGACAAGGTGATGCGCGTCGCCGGGCGCGAGGTGCGCGAGGGCGATCTGCTGACGCTGGACGGCACCACCGGTGAGGTGATGGCGGGGCTGGTCGCGACCGTGCAGCCCGAACTGGCGGGCGATTTCGGCACGCTGATGGTGTGGGCGGACGAGGTGCGCCGGCTGAAGGTGCGCGCCAATGCCGAAACCCCGCAGGACTGCCGCACCGCACGCGAATTCGGCGCGGAGGGCGTCGGCCTGTGCCGTACCGAGCATATGTTCTTCGAGGGTGCGCGGATCACGCTGGTCCGCCAGATGATCCTCGCTTCGGACGAGAAGGGGCGCCGTGCCGCGCTCGACAAGCTGCTGCCCGAACAGCGCAGCGACTTCGCCGAAATCTTCGAGGTGATGGCGGGCCTGCCCGTCACCGTCCGCCTGCTCGATCCGCCGCTGCACGAGTTCCTGCCGCACGAGGAGAACGAGTTCGAGGAAGTCGCCGAAGCGGCCGGGATCGACATCGACACGCTGAAGCGCCGCGCGGCGGAACTGCACGAGTTCAATCCGATGCTCGGCCATCGTGGTTGCCGGCTGGGCGTGACCTATCCCGAAATCTACGAGATGCAGGCACGGGCGATCTTCGAGGCGGCGATCGACGTTGCCGAGAAGTCGGGCGACGCGCCGATCCCCGAGGTGATGATCCCGCTGGTCGCGACCCGACGCGAGCTGGACCTGATGAAGGCGGTCGTCGACAAGGCGGCAAAGGCCGTGTTCGAGGAACGCGGCCGGACGATCACCTATCTGGTCGGCACGATGATCGAACTCCCGCGCGCCGCACTGAAGGCGGGTGAGATCGCCGAGAGCGGCGAGTTCTTCTCGTTCGGGACCAACGATCTGACCCAGACGACGCTGGGTGTCAGCCGTGACGACGCGGCGCGGTTCCTGGGTGCCTATGTCGAACAGGGCATCTATCCCAAGGACCCGTTCGTCAGCATCGATATCGAGGGTGTCGGCGAATTGATCGAACTGGCAGTGGAACGTGGCCGTGCGACCCGGCCCGACATCAAGCTGGGCATCTGCGGCGAGCATGGCGGCGATCCGGCCAGCATCGCATTCTGCGAAAAGATCGGGCTCGATTACGTCTCGGCCTCGCCCTACCGCGTGCCGATCGCGCGGCTGGCGGCGGCACAGGCGGCGTTGAAGGCGCAATAACGCCTTGCCTATCTCCTCCCCTGCCGGCGTCTTCATGCGGGCAGGGGAGGCAAGTTTTCCTTATCGAACCATCGTCCGGCGATTGTCCCAATCGAACCAGCCGCGGCGTTCGCCGACCGGATAGGCCGGGCGGGCCGCACTGAGGGCCGCAGGGCGCGTCGACACCGTCTCGGTCCGTGTCCCCACCGCCAGATCGCGCTCTACCACCGGTGCCGCGCGGACGCGTTCCGCTTCCGTCACGCGGGCATCGGCGGCGGCGATGCGGGTATCGGCATCGCGGCGGGTGGCAGTATGCGCCTCGCGTTCGGCGGCGTAGCGGTCCTTCCACTTGCGGCCGCCGGGGTGGCTGGCCAGTCCCAGCAACCAGCCGGCGATCAGCACCAGCACCAGTACCGCAAACTGGGTGGGGGTGGAAAACAGCATCGCATCTCTCCTGTTACGGAGGGTCAACGATTCCCCGTGCCGCTTAGTTTCCGCTGAGCAGCGCATCCTTGATCGAACACGCCGCCGGCCCCAGGATCACGACGAACAGCACCGGCAGGATGAAGCAGATCAGCGGCACCGTCATGATCGCGGGCAGCCGCGCCGCTTTCTCCTCGGCGCGCATCATCCGCTCGTTGCGGAATTCCGCCGACAGCACGCGGAGCGCGGAGGCGAGGGGGGTACCGTATTTCTCGGTCTGGACCATCGTGGTGGTGACGCCCTTCACCGCATCCAGCGCGACGCGCGTCGCCAGATTCTCGAACGCCTGCCGCCGGTCGGTCAGGAAGCCGAGTTCGATCGCGGTCAGGGTGAATTCCTCGCCCAGTTCCGGATAGGCACGGCCCAGTTCGCGCGCGACGCGGTGGAAGGCGGCATCCACCGTCAGCCCCGCTTCCGCGCAGATGACGAGCAGGTCGAGCGCATCGGGCAACCCCTTGCGGATCGCGTCCGATCGTTTCTGGATCTTGTTGTTCAGGAAGATGTCGGGCGTCTTGTACGACAGGATCAGCGTACCGGCGACCAGCCCGTATTTCTTCAACGCCGACCAGTCGGCAAAGCCATCGGTGCCATAGACCCACAGGGCCATGGCGCCGCCGAACACGATCGGCAGCGCCAGCCGGCCGAAGATCACCGCGACCGCCCATTCCTTCGACCGGATGCCCGCCCGCAGCAATTTTAGCTGCGCGTCCTTCAACTGGCTGTCCTGGAGCATCTTCATCGAGCCGAGCAGGCTGCGCAGCCGATCGGTCGTCTCGTTGCGCTGGACCAGCTTGGCGCGCCGTTTGGTGGAGGCGGTGATGCCCGCCTTCAACTGCTCGCGCCGTTCGTTCAATGCGCGAACGCGCCGCGCCATCGGATCGCGCACGGTGGTGACGGCATAGATCGCGGTCATCACCGCCAGCGCGGCGACCCCCGACAGGATCGTCGCCACCCAGATCACGTCGACGCCCATCAGCGTCGGCCCAGCGGTTGCGCCCATCGCCCCGTTCCCCTCAGATCTCGAAGCTTATCATCTTGGACATGATGAACGCGCCGATGCTCATCCACAAAAGCCCGCCCATGCCGGTCACCATCAACCGCTGATCGACGAAGAACTTGCCGATATATTCGCCGTTGATGAACCAGATCAGCCCGAACACGATGAACGGCAGTGAACCGATGATATAGGCCGACGCCTTGGATTCCGACGACATCGCCCGGATCTTCAGCTTCATCTGCGCACGCTTGCGCAGCACCTCGGCCAGATTGGCGAGCGTTTCGGCCAGATTGCCGCCGGTTTCGCGCTGGATGGCGATGGTGATGACGAAGAACTGGAATTCGGGGGTGCCCAGCCGGTCGGCGGTATCCTGCAACGCGGCGTCCATGGTCCGGCCGATCTTCATCTTGTCGGCGATGGTGCGGAACTCCTCGCCGATCGGGCCTTCCAGTTCCTGGCCGACGAGGCCGATCGTCTCGCTGATCGGCAGGCCCGAGCGCAGGCCGCGAACGAGCAGTTCGATCGCATCGGGAAACCGCGTCGTGAACTTGCCGACCCGGCGGGTGATCGTCCGCCCGACGATCATGTGCGGCAGGCCCGCCCCGATCGCCAGTGCCAGCATCGTCGCCATCACGACCGGCAATCCGACCACCATCAGCCCGACCAGCAACGCCCCGATCAGCCCGGCGGTGGCGATGCCGTACTGGCCGACCGTCCAGTTCCTGCCGGTCATCGCCAGTCGCTTGGCGAGCAGTTCACGGTTGGGCAGGATGCGCCCGAACGCCAGATCCATCCGCGTGTCGCGCACATTGGCGATGCCGCGGCCGGGACCGCTGGCGGCGATCGCCACGTTGCCGTGGCGCGCGCGCACTGCCGTGATACGCCGGGATTGTGCCCGCGACGCGGACGGCCCCGACAGCACCAGGACCATGATCGCCAGCACGGCACCGGCACCGAGGATGAGGAGGATGAGCGCCAGCATCGATGCGCCTACTTCGCCTTCGGCTTGGGCGCGCGCTTGGCCAGCAGGCTTTTCAGGTCACCCAGCCGACCGACCAGCGACCCCGGCTTGCCTGCCTTGCTGGCGCTGGCGCTGGCGGTCGTCGCGGCACCCACGACCGCGTTCATCAGCTCGATCAGGGGGGCGACCGTCTTGCCGCCCCGCCCCGCCTCGGCCATCGGCTTGCCCAGCTTGGCGGCCAGGCAGGCCAGTTTCGGATCGAGCGCGACGACATGATCGATGCGATGCTCGATCGACGTTTCCAGATCCTTGCGGTTGATCTCCGGTTGCCCCGCCGCCGCGATCCGGTTGGCGACGACATGGATCCGCGCCTGCGGGGCGTGGGTCTTCATCCACGACAGCAGCCGGATCGTGTCGCGCGCCGCCGCCAGCGTCAGTTCGGTGACGATCACCACCGCTTGCACGTCCGTCATCAACTGCGGATATTGCACCAGCATGCCGCGCGGCAGATCGATCACCGTGCATTCGAAGCTGGCCCGCATCTCCTCCTGCAATTGGTAGAAAGCGCTGCCGTCGGTCATCAGCGGGGCATTGATCGGGGTTTCGGCCGACAGGACCGACAGTTTTTCGGACGCCTTCACCATCGCGCGTTCGATGAACAGGCCGTCGATCCGGCTGGGATTCTCGATCGCGTCGGTCAGCCCGCGTCCCGGCTCCAGATCGAGCGCCAGCGCGCCGGTGCCGAAATGGATGTCGAGATCGAGCAGCGCGGTCGACCTTTTGTCCTGTTCGGCCAGCAGCCATGCCAACGACGACGCGACGGTCGACGCGCCGACACCGCCGCGCGCACCCACCACCGCCACCGCGCAATGCGGTCGCTCGGCGACATGATCCGCCACCTTGGGCGCATGGAACAGCGCCTGTGCCTGCGCGAAGGCATCGCGCAGCGTGTCGGCGTTCAGGGGTTTCAGCAGGTAATCGTGGATGCCGCTGGCGATCAGGCCGCGGTACAGCCGCACATCGTTCACCTGGCCGGCGGCGATCACCACCGTGCCGGGTTCGCATACCTCGGCCAGCGCGTTGATGTCGGTCAGCGGATCGCCCGATTCGGCGAGGTCGACGAACAGGATCTGCGGACTGGCGACGACGGACAGCGCCTGGATGCCGCTGCGCAAGCCGCCCTTGTGAACCTTGTCGGCCGCCCAGCCCATCGCCGTGACGACGGGGCGCAGCGCATCGGCGGTCGCATCGTCGCAGACATAGGCGACGAAGGGATCGCGCATGCCCGTGCCGGCCGGTTTCCAGGGTGCGTTCATCTCACTTGCCTCCGGCCGATTCGGATTTGACGGTCTGGCCGCCGCCGCCGCCGGGCACCGCCTTGCGATAGCTGTCGATCGCCTTGAACACCGCAGCGGGATCGTTGAGCCCGTCGCTGCTGGCCCCGTGGATCAGGTCGCGCGGATTGGCGATCATCGCGGCGAGGTTGCCGTTCACCGAACATCCGTAGAAGGACGAGGTGTTCTGGTCGTAATCGACCGAACTGTCGCGCGACCAGTCGTTGCAGCCGGACACGCGCGCGGTGGCGCGGCTGACGGCGACGCGGATCGTGCCGGCCGGATGCCCGCTGGATGCCGGCGCGCCATCCATCAGCAACAGGCCATAGCCGGCGATCATCGCCGCAACGGCATCGCGCGTGTCGGCATCCGCCGCCTCGTCGATCGTGACGCGGTCGCCATAGCCGACGTGCAGCCCCGCCAGCCAACCGCCCAGTCGCTGTCCTTCGCCTGCCGCCAGCCGCCCACCGGACGCGGCAAGGTCGATGACGTGGTCGGTCCGGCTCACCACCGGCTGATGGACCGATTCGACCCCGGCGTTCTGCGTGCCGACGCAGCCGCCGATGCCGAGGGCGGGGATCAGGCAGGCGAGCAGCAATGGCCGCTTGGTCATGACGGCGGTTCCTCGGGCGGGGGTCATCGGTGAAGTTCCGGTGTCGGCTGGGCAGGAGCCGGGGCGGGGGGCGCCATCGTCGGGATGGGGCGTTTTCCTCCCGTCTCGCCGCCCCCAATTTTGCCGAGCAGGATACGCTCGGCATCGGTCGGGGTGCGCGCGCCATCGGTCGGCAGCGCGACCTGCGACGGGCTGTTCATCGGCTTCACCAGATAGGGGGTGATGATGATGACGAGTTCGGTCTCGTTGCGCTGCCAGCCGTTAGAGCGGAACAACGCCCCCAGGATCGGGATGTCCCCCAGGAACGGGGTCTTGTCGATCGAGTTGTTACGCGTGTTCTGAAGCAGTCCGGCGATCATCATGCTTTCGCCCGATCCCAGTTCGATCGTCGTCTCCGCCCGGCGCGAGCTGATGCCCGGCACCCGCGTACCCGCCAGCGTGACGGCGTTGGAGTAGTCGAGTTGCGACACCTCCGGCTTGACGTGCAGCGAGATGCGGCCGTCGGCCAGTACCGTCGGCGTATAGGCAAGGCTGATACCGTATTGCTTGAACTCGACCGAAACCGTCCCGAACCCCTGCGCGAGCGGAATGGGGATTTCGCCGCCCGCGAGGAAGTTGCCGGTTTCGCCGGACAGCGCGGTCAAATTCGGATTGGCGAGCGTCGTCACCTGCCCCAGCGTTTCGCCGAGGTCGATCGCGCTCAGGATGTCGAGGCCCAGCAGCCGCCCGGCCAGTCCCACCGCGGCGCTGGTGCCGGACTGGGCGATCAGGGAACCCGGCCCGGACGTGAAGCCGGTCCCCAACTCGGCCCCCGGTCGGTATTGCGGTCCGATTCCCCGTCCTCGCAGGAACCCGAACTTCAGTCCGCTGGTCGAATCAGCGGAGGCCAGGTTGACGCCGATGTTCTTGCTGAACCCGCGCGTCACCTCCGCGAACCGCACCTGCAGGTTCACCTGCATCGGCGTCGCGGTGCGCAGGCGGCTCAGCACCTTGGTGCCGTCGCCGACGAACAGCTGCACCAGCCGTTCCGCCTCGGCCGCGTCGGCGGGGGCGGCGACGGTGCCGGTCAGCAGCATCATGCCGTTCATCGGCGTCGCGACGATCTTCGCATCCGGCATCGTCAGTGCCAGCATGTCGCCGACCGAGCCCAGATTGTTGCCGACCCGCACCGTCGTGGTGAACACCACCTGGCCCCCCTTGGCGGTGGCGGACACCGTCGTCTCGCCGGTCTTCTTGCCGAAGATGTAGAGTTGGGTGGGAGAGCGGACCTGCACGTCGGCGATGCCGTCATCGGCGATGAACAGGTCGCTCATCGGGCGCGGCAGCGTCACCAGCCGGCCGCGACCCGTGTTGACCTGCACCACCGCCCCGACCGGGACCGATGCGGGTACGGGAACAGGTACGGCGGCCGATGCCCTGGCGGGGATCGGTTCGGCGGCAAGCGGGGCAACGCCGCTGGTAGCCAGCATCAGGGCGATCATCGAACGGCGCATCTTACTTTCCCCCGACCGCGACCGCGGTGACGTTGTTGCCGCGCGCGACCCGCACCAGCGGGCCGGCCGGGACGGGCGCGGCAATGCTGCCGGCGGGTACGGCGCCGGGCGCGTTCATCATGCCGCTGCTGCTCATGCTCGATGCCGTATCCGGCCCGCGGCCGGGCACCGTGCGCCGCTGGTAGCGGGAAACGTCGGCACCGGTGGTGGAACCGGTGGCGCCGGATTGGGGCTGGCCGGCGAGTCGCAGCAGCATCGCCTTTTCCAGGCGGGGATCACTGTCCGGCACCTTGATCGCACCGCTGGCGATCGCCTCCTCCAGCTCACCCGAATTGTCCGCGATCGAGCGCAGCGACAGCGACAGGCTGCCGAGCGTCTGCGCGACCGCCATCTGCTCGGCGATCTTCGGCGTCGCCTCGACGGTGACGGTGGAAAAGGTGCGGACCACGGTCTTGCCATCGTCGCCGGCCAGATTGTCGGTGCGCTGATCGGTGGCGAGCACGCGCAGGTTGCGCAGGATCGTCTCCGACACGTGCAGCGGCTGGCCATCGCCGCCGCCGGTTACCGATTGCGTCAGGACCAGATCGATGCGGTCGCCCGGAAACACGAAGCCCGCGACGGCGGCCTGCGCGGATACCGGCACCGTCACCGCGCGCATCCCCGGCCCCAGCGCGGCGGCCAGGAAACCGCGATCGCCCGGCTTCACCAACGCACCCTGCGTCACCGGCTGACCGGCGGTGATCGGGTTGCGCACGACCGTGCCCTGCAGTTTCGCCAGATCGGTCCGCGTCTTCAGATAATAGGCGCCGTCGACCAGTTCCTTGGGCCAGGGCTGGAACTTCAGTGCGGACGCGTCGAGAATGGTGCCGATCGGCAGCGTGCGGGTGGCGACCAGCACCTCCGGCCCGTCGATCACCGGCACCGGCGGGCCGGCGGCGGCGGTGGGGGCGGCACTGCCGGCGATCAGCGACCGGGCCATGACGGCGGTGATGACCGCCACCATCAGCGCGCCGATCAGCAGAATGACCTTGCGACTATCCATTGCTCGTTCTTGCGCCTCTTGCCGACTCGCGGGGTAGATCAGGCATTAATCATGACCCGAACTGGTTAAGGATGGGTTCGCGTAGCGTGAGGATGCCGGCGATCGCGATCGCCACGCCGTACGGCACCTCGACCGGGCCGGCGTCGCGGCGCCAGCGGCGCTCCAGCAGCATCGCCAGCGTCACCACGCCACCCGCCAGCGACATCGTCACCAGCATCGCCATCAGCAGCATCGGCGGCAGCCACAGCGACAGGGCCGCGATCAGCTTCACGTCGCCCCCGCCCATCGCGCCGACGTGGAACGCGGCGGCGAACACTCCGAACGTCACGATCGCCAGCGCCAGTTGCATCGCCACCCCCGGCCACAGCGCGGCGCCGTTGGCCCACCACCACAAAGGCGCGAGCAGCACCAGCGCCGCGCTCTTGCGATTGGCGATCAGCCGCGTGCGGGCATCCTCGATCCCCGCCGACAGCAACAGCGCCACCGCGGCAAGCGCGAGGCCGATACGCATCATGTCCCATTCCATCGCCGGACGTTGTAGGGGGCATGACTTGCAAAACCGTAACCGCCGGACCCGATGACCCGACCCTTCTTTCCTCCTCACGTTCGGTCATGACCGATATGCCCCGGTACGACGTCGCGATCGCGGGTGGCGGCATCGCCGGCGCCAGCCTTGCCGCGGCACTTGCCCCCCATGCCCGCGTCGTGGTGCTGGAGGCGGAGGCGATGCCGGGCCTGCACGCCACCGGGCGCTCGGCGGCGTTCTGGTCGGAAACCTATGGCGGCCCCGCGATCCAGCCGCTCACCACCGCCTCGGGCGCGGCGCTGCGCGACGGGGGTTTCCTCGAACCGCTGGGATCGCTGCACATCGGCCGGCGGGAGGACGAGGGGGCGGCCGACGCCTTCCTCGCCGAATTTGTGGGCAGCGCGGTGGAACTGGTGCGGATCGATCCGGCCAGCCGCATTCCGGGGTTGCGGCCCGACTGGACGATCGGCGTGATGGAGCCGAGCTGCGCCTATATCGATGTCGCTGCGCTGCACGGCCATTACCTGAAGGTGGCACGCACCGGTGGCGCGACGATCGTGACCGATGCGGGTATCCGGTCGGGCGCGCGGCAGGACGGCGGATGGACGATCGACACGCCCGCCGGGTGCTTCGCCGCGACCGTGCTGGTGAATGCGGCCGGCGCATGGGCGGACGAGGTGGCGATCCGCTGCGGGATGCGGCCGATCGGCATCCGCCCCTATCGCCGGACGATGGTGCAGCTGCGTACCGATCCGCCCGCGCCGTCCGGCCTGCCGCATGTCGCCGACATCGCCGGCCGCTTCTACTTCAAGCCGGAGGCGGGCGGGCGGCTATGGCTGTCGCCCCACGACGAAATTCCGACCGACCCGTGCGACGCCGCGCCGGAGGAGATCGACGTGGCGGTGGCGATCGACCGGTTCGAACGGGCGGTCGACTGGCGCGTCGCGGCGGTCGAACGGCGCTGGGCCGGATTGCGCAGCTTCGCGCCCGATCGCCTGCCGGTGTACGGCTTTGCGGAACCGGGCTTCTTTTGGTGCGCCGGCCAGGGCGGCTTCGGCATCCAGACCGCCCCGGCAGCGGCTGCGATGGCGGCGGCGCTGGTGCTGGGGCAGGTGCCGGATGTGACGGGGGTGGATGCGGAGCGTTATATGCCGGGGCGTTTCGGTCGGACGCGGTAGTGCGGATGGTTCGTGCATCGCAACAGCGGGTGAAACAAATCGGTGACTTGGACGATATGGATACGACACCGGTCCGATGCCGCCCGTCATTCATTCCGGTGTACAGGCCGCTGTAAAATCGCATCCATATGAATGTTTAGAAGCGTCCAGTTGCCGACGTTGGCCTAACAGTCAGAAGTATGCCAATTAACGTCTATGCCGGACACCGACATGCTTCTTCGCATCGCGTACGACGCTGCCGAGGCAGGCAATTTCGAGCATGCGCGACGATGCTATGAGAGTGGAGCGGCTCTAGGCGATTCCATGTGCCTTCAAGCCCTGGGATACATGTACGACGTGGGTGAAGGTGTGGCTGCTGACAAAGCTTTGGCGATGAAGCTTTACAAGAAGGCGTGGAAACGTGGCGATCATGCGGCAGCTACAAACATCGCGATACTCTACCGCGAGATAGGCAATAATCGGATGATGTTCCGATGGTACCAGCGTGTTGCCCAAGCAGGTGACGGTAGCGCGCAGTTAGAGATGGCGAGATGCTACATAGGCGGCACAGGAGTGCGGAAGGACATCCAAGCAGCTTTGCGATGCCTCGCCGTTGCGAACGCCTCCAGCTACATCACCGAGTACGAACGTGAAGAGGCTCAAGCGATGCTGGTGGCGCTTAAACCTCAGTCAGTTGGATGACCGCAACCACCAGTTGTCGCCACCCTATCGATCGCAATCAGGCAGTTCTCCTACCGCCCCGCCACCACCGCGGCATCGCTCGCCAGCTTGTCCGCCCGTTCGTTGTCCGGGTGGCCGGCATGGCCCTTGACCCATTTCCAGTCGATCTTGTGGGGTTTGGCCGCCGCCAGCAGCGCCTGCCACAGTTCGGCGTTCTTCACCGGCTGCCGGCTCGCGGTGCGCCAGCCGTTCTTCTGCCACCCGTGAATCCACTTGGTCAGCCCGTCCATCACATAGCGGCTGTCCGTCGACAGCGTGACCTGACAGGGGCGGGTGAGGGCGTTCAGCGCCTCGATCGCCGCCATCAGTTCCATGCGGTTGTTGGTGGTTAGCTTCTCGCCGCCCGACAGTTCCTTTTCCTGACCGCCCGCGCGGATCAGCGCGCCCCAGCCGCCGGGGCCGGGATTACCCTTGCACGCCCCGTCCGTCGCAATCTCAACCGGCGTCAAATCCGTCGCTCCGCTCATACCAGTCCAGCCGGCGCGCATAGGCCAGCGGGTCCTTGCGTGTCACCAGCGCATCGGCGGGGGTGTTGAGCCAGTCCCATGCCCGCGTCAGCAGGAAGCGCAGGCAGGCACCACGCGCCAGCACCGGCAGCGCCGCCCGTTCCGCCGCGGACAGGCCGAACGCGCCGTCATAGCCCGCGACCAGCGCCTGGCCGACCGCAGGATCGAGCGGCATGCCCGCCGGATCGAACGCCCAGGCCGAATGCATCACCGCCAGATCGTAGGCGCGGATATCGGTGCACGCGAAATAGAAATCGATCAGGCCGGTAACGCGGTCGTCCAGCATCAGCACGTTATCGGGAAACAGATCGGCGTGGATGACGCTTGTGGGCAGGTCGCGCGGCCAGTCGCGCTCGACCGCCGCCAGCGCGACGTCGACCCGGTTGAACAGCCCCGCCTCGATCGTGTCGAGCCAGCGGCCGCAGCGATCCAGCAACGGCCGCCAGTCGTCCACCCCCAGCGTGTTGGCGCGGTGGCCGGCGAAGTGCGCGAGGCTGTGGTGCATCCGGCCCATCGCGGCGGCGGCGGCGTGCGCTTGCGGTGCGGTCGGTCGCGTCACCGATACGCCCGACAGGAATTCGATCAGGCAGGCGGGGCGGCCCTCCAGTTCTTGGATGACGCGGCCGTCGCGGTCGGCGAAGGCGCGCGGCACGAGGTTGCCGTCGGCGGCGACATGATCGAGCATCGCCATGAAGAACGGCAGGTCGCCCGCCGCCACCCGACGCTCGTACAGGGTCAGGATGTAGCGGCCGGCGGTGGTGTCGACCATGTAGTTGCTGTTCTCGACCCCCTCTGCGAT
>Ga0265798_10009129_pt1 | contig 12476 bp, 9 predicted proteins | sample P3T30metagenome_FD_192430 | JGI IMG/M metagenome (GOLD analysis project Ga0265798, IMG submission 192430) | Plant litter microbial communities from East Loma Ridge, Irvine, California - P3 T30 | ecosystem: Environmental > Terrestrial > Plant litter > Unclassified | place: USA: California...
ACCGGCGTACTGCGATCGCCATCGACACTGATCGCGCCGCTCGCCAGCAGATGCGCGTCCGACGCCTGATAGCCGACGCGGATCGTCGTCATCGTCGCCATCTGGTCGTGCGTCGGGCGGAACGTGCCCGGCGGCGTCGTGACCGGCGCAACCGGCGCGGTGCGGGTCAGCCCGGCGACGATCATCCAGACGACGCAGATCGCCACGGCGCAGCCGGCGACGATGCCGAGCCAGCGCAATTGGCCGGCGCGCGACAGGGTTGGAGCAGCGGGCAAGGATTGAGGCGGTGGAGAAGCGTGCATCGGTCGCCCTGTTCGGGATGGACTCGCGCCGCTAGGCGGACTGGCTTACAGCGCGCTTACATTTCACGTTGCACCGCGAAATCGACCCCATGCGTATCCTGCTGATCGAAGATGAAGAGACGGTGGCGGGTGCCCTGAGCGTGGCACTGTCGCGGCGTGGCCTTGCGGTCGACCGGGCGCGGAACGCAGCCGAAGCAGAGGCGTATCTCGCCGCGATCGACTATGCCGCCGTCCTGCTCGACCTTGGCCTGCCCGATGCGGACGGCATGGATCTGCTCGTCCGCATGCGGGCACGCGGTGACACCCGGCCGGTGCTGGTGCTGACCGCGCGGGGCTCGATCGACGCGCGCATCCTCGGCCTGACCGAAGGCGCCGACGAATATATGGTCAAGCCGTTCGATGTCGACGAGCTTTACGCCCGGCTGCTGGCGGTGCTGCGGCGCCGCGACGGCTATGTCGGGCGCTGGCTATGCTGCGGCGGCCTGCGCTTCGCGGTCGACAGCCGCGTGGCGTATGTCGGTGAGACGCCGCTGTCGCTGTCGGTGCGCGAAACCGAACTGCTCGAACTGCTGCTGCGCCGCGCTGGCCGCGTCGTGCCCAAGCGCATCGCCGAGGATCAGTTGTTCGGCCTCGACACCGATCTTGGCTCGAACGCGATCGAAGTCTATGTCCACCGCCTGCGCAAACGGCTGGACGAAGCTGCGACCGGCACCCGCATCGAAACGGTGCGCGGGGTCGGCTACATGATCGTCCCCGCACCATGAGGGCCAGACCATGAGGATCGCCGCACCGCGTTCGCTGCTCGCGCAATTCGTGGTGCTGCACATCGCGGTCGCAGTGGTGGCGACGGTCGTGCTGCTGTGGAGCGCGACGACGTTGCTGCATCAGACCGCGGACCATTTCCAACGCAACCTGCTGCGCCAGCAGGCGGAGATCGTCGCCGCCGCCCGTCAGCGCGGCGGGCGCATGATCTCGCCGATGGTGTTGAACGCCGGCATGGCGGTTGCCGTGATCGACCGTGAGCGCCATGTCGATGGCGCCAGCGGCCCGGCGCGACCCGACATTCTCGCCGCCGCACCGCTGAGCCGCCGCCCCCGCTTCTTCCGGCGCGGGGATGTCGAGGGGTTCAGCCAGCCGGCAGGCGGCGGCTGGATCGTCGCCTCGCAGGACGACACCGATCCGCAGGTGGTGACCGACGATATCGTGCGCAGTTTCCTGAAGCGTTTCGCGCTGATCACCGTGCCGATCGCCGCGCTGGTGCCGCTGATCGGCGTGGTGCTCGCCCGCCGCCTGACCCTGCGCCTGCGCAGCGTGTCCGCGATCGCAGCCGCAATCGGCCCGTCGTCTTCCGACATCCGCTTGCCGATCGGCCTGTTGCCGCTGGAGGCGGAACCGCTCGCCGAGGTTACCAACGCCGCACTCGACCGACTGGCCGATGCGCTGCACGTCCAGGCCGCCTTCGCCGCCGACGTCGCGCACGAACTGCGTACGCCGCTCGCAGTTGTCCGGCTGCGCGCCGATGCGATCGAGAACAAGGCCGTCCGCGGCGAGATGATCCGCGCGGTCGATCGCGCCGCGCGCGTCATCACGCAGTTGCTGGCGCTTGCCGAACTGGAACAACCGTCGGCGCTCGGCATGGCGCCGGTCGCGCTCGATCGTCTCGCCGAAGATGTCGTGGCGGAGCGTGCACCGGCGATCTTTGCTAGCCAGCGGTCGATCGCGCTTGAGGCGGAGGCAAACGCGCCGCCGGTCGCCGGCTACCGCGAGGCTATCGTTCTCGCGCTGGAAAATCTGATCGACAACGCGACCAAATACACGCCCGCCGGCACCGCCATAGTCGTGCACGTCGGGCCGGCCGCGCAGTTGAGCGTCAGCGATGACGGCAGCGGCGTCCCCGACGCGCAACTGGGCCGCCTGAAGGACCGCCTGTGGCGCGGCAGTCCGGGGCGGACCGAAGGGTCGGGCATCGGCCTGTCGATCGTGGACCGGATCGCACGCGCGCATGGCGGCGTGCTTGCGGTGGAACGCGGACCGGGCGGAAAGGGCCTAACCGCGCGGATCACGCTCTCCGGGAAACACGTCGCCTGATCTCGCGTCGCTCCGCTATCCCGCGACCTTCCAGACCAGCACCGGCGAGTTACGGATGACGACCGGGCGAAGCCAGGGGACCGTGTCGCCACGTTCAAGCCTCGCCCATAATCCGGCCGGGGCGAAGTGCTTGTACATCTCTGTTTCGTTCGTGCCCGGACAGCCGACGACATAGGACGCGCCGCTCTCCAGCACCCAGCGGTGCGCCGTCGCGGGATCGGCCATGTACGTCGCCATCGTACGGTGGATCGCGGCGAGGTTGCGGTGGTATCCTCCCGCGATCGCGCTGTGCGCGGTGGTGGCGAGGATCTGCGGGGTGATATCGATCGGGGCGAACAGCCTCGCCGTGGGGAGGGCGGCGAGATCGGACACCTGGTGGATGTCGTCGCAGGGCGTGCGCGCCAGCGTGATCGCGGCCGAGGGTCGCGGCGTAGCAGCCGGGGCAAGCCCGAACAGCGCGGCTGCCGCCAGCCCGGGCGTCGCCGCCAGCAATGCGCCCGTTGTCGCCGCGATGCGCAATGGCAGCGCCCGGACTGCGCGCGCGCGGGTCAACATCGCGTGGAGCGCCCATGCGCCGCCCGGTAAAGCCAGCGCGTTGGCGGTCGAGCCGGTTCGGATCACCAGCAGCGACAGCGCGAAGGTGGCAGCCGCCAACGCCAGCAGCATGGTCCAGCGTACCCGGGCCTCGCCCGCGCTTGCGCGCCACGCCAATGCCCCTCCGACGAGGCCGGTGAGCGGAAAGCCGATCGACATGGCGGCCCAGGACGGTGCCTGCTGCCACACGGGCATTCCCTCCGCCACGTTCTCATACCAGAAACGGCGCACGAACGGGTCGAGCCCCGCGAAAGGACCGCCCAGGCATTGCGGACTGACCGCAGCCAGCGTCGCCAGCGCGGCGCCACCCGCAGCGGCCAGCATGGCGAGGCGCGCGATCAGTGGCAGGCGGTGCAGCAGCATCGGCACCGTCGCGCCGAGGGCGGCGACGGCGAGCGCGGCGATCCACGCGGGTGCGATCGCATCACAGACGGGGGTGAACATCGCAGGCCCGCGCGTCGCGACGTGGAGCAGCAGCGTCGACACCGCAAGCGTCCAGATCGCGACCAGCGCCTGCTCGCGGCGGGCCGGCATGAGCGCGCCGGCCAGCATCGCCACGCCGAGGATCGCGGCGGTGACGGGCAGGCCTTCGAGCGAGATGGTGAGGAGAACGGCCAGCGCCACGCCGATCACCGCGCCGGACCGCCGGCCCGGCGTGCCGACCAGCGCGACCACCGCCAGCAGCGCGAACGCGATCTGCCAGCCATGATGGTCGATCCGCAACGGACGAAGCTGATGGAGCAACGGCACCGACAGCGGCGCCAGCAGAACGGCGGACTTCGCCTGTTCCATGCCGCTTAGCCGCCGGGTGAGTTCCGCAGCCAGCGCCATCACCGCGAGCAACGTCAGCAGCGGCACCGTCGTCGCCGCGATGCGCGTGGAAAGCGCTTGCCCGAAAACCGGGTCGAACAGTCCCATCATGAACGCGAGCGGAAGATCGACCAACCGCGACCAGTGCATCGCGAAATGCCCGTCCCACAGGCGGTGCTGGCTGACGTCCCACCAGCTTTGGCCGGACAGCCAGTCGCGAACCTGCGCCAACCGCATCGCGTCGTCGGGATCGGGAAACCACAGATGCGCGATCGCGCTGGCCGACACCAGCAGCAGCACGGCCGCCGCCAGCCCCCAGCCGCCAAGGACGACCGGCCACAGCCGTTCCCGCGTCATGCCGCGGCGAGACGGGCGGGTACCTGCCGCACGCTGGCCAGCGCGGCGACCGCGCCTTCATTGCCGGATTCGTGATATTCGGCGTCTTCGTTGACGTTCCAGATGTCGTAGACGCGCGCGCCGTGTGCGATGTTCTTGACCGTCAGCATGGCGGTCATCATCGCGTGATCCTGGTTGTTGTAGCGGTGCATGCCGTTACGACCGACCATGTGGAGCGTCGAGTAGCGATCCTCCAGTTCCCGGCGCAACGCCTCGACGTTTTCGCGGTAGGCGTCGTCGTAGACCGGATAGGCTTTTTCCTGGCGCACCACCACGCCGCCGGTCACCGTCTCCGGCGCGGCGAGGCCGAGCAGGTGGAGTTCCCGCGTGGCGAGCGCGACCAGATCCGCGTCCGACGAACTCCACAGCCCGTCGCCTTCGAAACAGAAATATTCGAGACCGACGCAGGCGATGGTGTCGTCCGGCACCATCTCGGGCGACCAGCTCCGGAAGTTCTGGACCCGGCCGACCTTCACGCCTTCCTCGTGGATGTAGATCCAGTTGTCCGGGAAAAGGTCTTCGGACCGGATCATGAGCGCGACCGTGAGGAAGTCGCGGTAGTTCAGGTCCATCGCCGCCGGGGTGCTCGCCGGTGTCGGCTGAATGCGCGCCGCCAGCTCCCGCATCGGCGCGGAGGAGATCACATGCGCGGCGTTGATGGTGACGGTCTCGTCGCCGTGTGTCGACTGTACGTTCCAGCGCTGGGTAACGTCGTCGAACCGCAGCGCCTTCAGCGCGTGACCCATCAGCACGCGGTTGCCGCCCGCCACCACCCGGTCGCGCGCGGCTTCCCACATCATGCCGGGGCCTTTACGCGGGTAGCGGAAGCTTTCCAGCAGCGTCTTGGTCGCCATGCCGTCGTTCGGTTTCCGGTTGAGTCGCAGCGATCGCTTCAGCCCGTCGATCACGGCCTTGCCCAGGCTAAGCCCCTTGATGCGCTGCGCCGCCCAATCCGCCGACATCGCGTCGCACGGCATGCCCCACACCTTCTCGGTATAGGTCTTGAAGAAGATCAAATACAGCTTGTGGCCGAACTGGTTGACGACCCAGTCCTCGAAGCTTTTCACCTCCGCCTTCGGCAGCATCCGCGCCTTGGCATAGCTCGCGATGCACAGCGTCGAGGTCCAGATGCCGAGGTTGAACAACGCCTCGAACGCGCGCAGCGGATAGCTGTAGAACTTGCCGCCGTAGAAGATGCGGCTCATCCGCGGGCGTTCGATGAAGTCGTCCGGCAGGATTTCGTTCCAGAGATCGACCAATTCCCGCGACTTGGAGAAGAAGCGGTGCCCGCCGATGTCGAAGCGGAACCCGTCATGCTCGACCGTGCGGCTGATGCCGCCGACATAGACCGGGTCCTTCTCGATCACGACGACCGAAAAGCCGAGCTTGGTCAGCTGATAGGCGGCCGTCAGCCCGGCCGGCCCCGCGCCGATGATCGCCACGTCGACAGCATGGTCGCGGTGCATGGAATGCCGTCTCCGTGTGAAAAGCCACTTGTGCGGCTTTGCCAGCCAAACCCTAAGCCGTGGTTAACCACGGCTAACGTGGTGCGCCGGAGGACCGGGCTGGCCCGACGTGACGGGTGCGCGTGCGGCATTGTGAAAATACCGCGAGGCTTTAGTCTGCGATGGCCCGGGCGGGCGGGACGACACGTCCTTCCTGTGCGTCTACGCCCGCAACATAGGTATGCAATGCCACAGATGGACAGTGCGCGAGCTAAAGCCAAGCCGCTTGGCTCGTTGGACCTCGCCGCTTTGATGCTGGTGCCGCTGCTTCTGCGCGCAGCGACGAGTCACGGCAATCTGTTGACGCTGTATCAGGTGAAGACACAGGATCTCGCCATTCTTCTTGCGCTGCCGCCGCTGCTGTTCGTCCTGCAACGGTGGGCGCCCGCCTGGCGCCTGCCGGATCGGGCGCCGAGGACGCGCATGATATTGGCGGCCGGTGTCGTCGTCGTCGTGCTGCTCGGCTGGGGGGCGTATGCGTTGCTGTACGACTTCCCGATTTCGCGGGACGAACATATGGTCGTGTTCGACATGCACGTTTACGACAAGGCGCGGCTGGCGGCGCCGCTGCCCCCCCGGTGGCGGCTATATGCCGAGGCACTGGTGCCGGACTTTCTTCTCAACAGTGTGCAGCCGATCGGGCTGGTCTCCGATTATCTGCCGGTAAACGCGCTGTTGCGACTTGCCTTCTCCAAGGTCGCCGACCCGGTGTTCTTCAATCCGGTGCTGGCGCTGATCGGTGGGCTGGCGCTGCTCGATATCGCGCGGCGGCTGTTCGGGGATGACACGCGCGCGCTTTGGGTCGCCCTGATCGTGTACCTGCTGTCGAGCCAGATGCTCGTCAACACGATGACGACCTACGCCATGACGGGACACATGGCGCTGAATCTCGTCTGGCTCGCGGCGTTCCTGCGTGGCGGGCGCGGCGGCCACGCGACCGCGATCGGCGTCGGGTTCCTCGCGGTCGGCCTGCACCAGTTGGTGTTCCACCTGCTGTTCGCGCTGCCGTTCATCCTGTGGCGCCTCCGGCAGGGCGCGTGGCGGCTGTCACTGCTCTATGCCGTCGCCTATGGCGCGATCGCCGCGTGGTGGATCGTGTTTCCGCTGCTTTCGGCGATGCAGGCCGGCGCGTCGGTCGGCCAACAATCGGGCGGCAGCCGGTTCTTCGACAAGGTGATGCCGCTGTTGCTCAAACGCGACCCGCTTACGGTGTCGTGGATGATGCTGAACCTGCTGCGCTTCGTCGCGTGGCAGCATCTCGCCGTGCTGCCGCTCGTCCTAGCCGCGATCCCCGTCGCCCGGCGTGGCGGTCTGGCGACACCGATGCTCGGCGGGATCGCGCTGGGGCTGATCTTCGTGACGGTCGTGCTGCCGTATCAGGGGCATGGCTGGGGCTATCGGTATCTTCACCCCTACCTTGGCAGCTTCGCGCTGCTCGCCGGTCTCGGCTACCAGCAACTCGCCCTGAAGGCGCCGACGCGCACCGACGGCATGTTCATCGTCCTCAGCGTGCTGACGCTGTTCGGCGCGATGCCCACGCTGATGTGGCAGGCACGCGCTTTCACCCGGCCGCAGGCGGCGCTCGACCGGTTCATCGCCGCGAAGAAAAGCGATTTCGTCGTGATCGACACCGAAGTGCCGACGCCGACCACCGACGGCAGGTGGGCGATCAGCGCCATCGACGAGGTGAGGAACGACCCCGACCTCCTCAACCGGCCGCTGCGATTCTCCAGCCAGGCGATGGACGGAGCCATGATCGCCGAGCTGTGCCGGCGCGGCACGGTCAGCGTCGTTGGCTGGCCCGACATGCACCGGCTGGGTTACGGTCCAAACATCATCGACAAGGGGCGACGCTTCCCGGCGATGACGGCGATCTTGCGGGAACGGGGCTGCCTGATGCGGTGACGCGCGATCAGACCGTCGCGCGAACGCGTCTTAACAAGGCGTAGCGCGCCGACACGAAGTTCCAGAGGAACATCACCCCGGTCGTGATCGGCAACGCGATCGGCGCACTCAAACCCAGACCGCGGCAGAGCATGGCCATGAACGCTGCGGCGAGGCAGAAACTGCCGACGTTCGCGAGGTAAAACCGCGCCATCGCAGCCGGGGAAAGCGCGACGCGAAAGGTGTAGAGCGCATGGAGCACATAGGCGAGCGCAGCCACGCCGATGAAGCCGATGGTGAGTGCGAGCGGCAAGGGAACTCCGGCGAGGTTCAGGCCGATGACGAGGACGTTGTTGGCAACGGCGCACAGACCGCCGACCTGCGTGTAGCGGCCCGCCTGGCTTTCCCGGGCGACGGTGAGCGCGCGTCCGATCAGGACCGACAGGCTCCGCACCGCTGCGGGCGCCATCAGAAGCTGCCGGCGAATTTGGCGCGCACGCGCGGCAGCACCCGTTCGCCGAGCCGCGCATTATACCAGTAGCGTAGCATCTCGATCGGGTTCAGGCGCAGCAAAGCCCTTAGCCCCTCCCTAAGCGCGCCACGCTCGCCGCGCGCCGCCGCTGCCAGCGAATCGTTGACGCGTACCGAGGCCGACGCACAGCGCAGCACGCTTTCCCGACGTGCGGGCGGGATCAGGTCGATGTGGCGATCCACCACCTGCACCATCTGCTCGACGAATGCGCTTCGGTCCCGGCTGCCCGATACGGTGAGCGAATTGGGGTGGATGCGAAACGCGGTGGTCTCGACCGGTTCGTACCGGACGATCCCCTGCCGGGCGAGCTTGAGATACAGGTCCCAGTCGCCGGTGTACCAAAGCGCCTCGTCCATCCCGCCGGCGGCAAGCCACGCGTCGCGCCGGATCAAGGGCGCGGGGACGGCGACGAAATTCTGGATCAGGAGCCGTTCGGCGACCTGCCCGGCGCTCAGGTCCCGCCGCGCGGGCAGAGGGCAGCGCCAGGACCCGAGGCGCGCGCCCGCCGCATCGATGATCTGCGTCGGGAAAAGCGTCAGCACCGCCTCGGGCGTGGTCCGGATCGCGCGTTTCAATGCGGCCGCACGGCCCGGCAGCCACACATCATCCTGATGCAGCATCGCGACATGGCGCGCGCGGGCCGACATCACGCCTGCGTTGGTCTTGACGGTCCAACTCTTGAGGTCGGTACGGCGTTGATACTGTAGATCGAGTTTGCCCGAGAAGCTGGCGGCGATCCGCTCGCACGCATCGCCATCGCTTGAATCCAGCAGGATCACCTCGATACCCGGCGCATCCTGAGCGTGCACGCTGGCCAGCGTTTCGGTCAGCCACATGCCGCCGTCATGAACCGGCATGATGACGCTCAACCACGGCTCAGTCATGCTAGGCCGCCACCGCGACGAGCGCGTCATACGCCGCGCGCTCCGGCTCGGCCGTCGCCAGAAACTGCGCCTGGTTGCCGCCGACGATGGCGAGCAAGAACCCTCCCAGCGCATTCTGGAAACCCAGCGTGACGAACAGCGTGCCGAGCACCGCCGGCAGCACACTGTAGGTCGCGGCGAAATTGCGCTCCTGCCAGTTCCACAGCACGACGAGGAGCAGCGCGCTGCCGACCGCCACCGCGCCAGCGCCCGCGGCCAGCATCGTCTCCAGCGAGACGAAGCGCGCGATCCGGCGCACGCGTTTGCCGGGCAGGCGAAAGCCTTCACGAACGCCGTAGAGGTTGCCCGCCAGTGCCATCACGCCGGACAGGTGGCTTATCCCTAGCAACGCCGCGCCGAACACAACCCAGTAATTCCCGACCGCCGGGAAGCTCCCCGGTACCAAAGCTTCGATGATCGCCGCTGCCAGAATGAGAACCGAAAGCGCCATGCCGGCAGCGGCGGGGACGCCGAACAGCCAGGTCGGGCTCAGCATGAACAGATAGCGCAGGTGCCGCCAGCCGTCGCGCCAGGGCCGCAAGTGCGGCGGCCGGTCCCGCAGATCGACGAGCAGCTTGGCCGGCACTTGCGTGATGGCCAGTCGCTTCAACGCCGCCTTGATGACCATCTCGCTGGCGAACTCCATCCCCGTCCCGCTCAACCGCAGATCCAGGAAGGCGTCCTTGCGGACCGCTCGCAAACCGCAGTGCGCATCGTCGACGCCAGCGCGAAACAGGATGTTGAGCAGTCCGGTCAGGACGGGATTGCCGATGTAACGGTTCTTCCAGGGCATTGCGCCGGACGCAATGCCGCCCTGAAAGCGCGATCCCATGCAGAGTTCCGCGCCGGCGTGCAGCGACCGGATCATCGCGACGCCATCGGTGAAGTCGTAGCTCCCGTCGGCATCACCGATCAGCAGGTAGCGGCCGAAAGCACCCCGTCCCCCGCCGATGATCGCGGCGCCGTAGCCCCGATCGCGGACATGCACGACACGTGCGCCGAGGGATTCCGCCAGCGCCTGACTGCCGTCGTTCGAGCCATTGTCGGCGATGACGATCTCGCCCAGCAGGCCAAGTTCGGCCTCGATCATCGTCAGAGCGGCCTGGGCGTTGCCGATGCAGTGCGGCAGGCAGTCCACTTCGTTGAGGCACGGCATCACGATCGTAACATCGATGGACCGGTCCGCTTTGATAGCTGACCAGAAATCCGCGACGCGCTCGTTCTGCATTGGTCTCTCCACTTCCGAACGCGGAAAGTAGCAGGCAGGCGCTAAGGGTCGGTTAACGATGTTTGGTCGGAACGCGACGCGGCGGGTGCAGGTGTGCGGACGCGAAAAAGTGCGTAAGACACGCCGATGCAGCGACAGCAGACGGATTGCCCATGGTGGCAGCGCGGGGTGATCTACCAGATTTACCCACGGTCCTTTCAGGACAGCAACGGCGACGGCGTGGGCGACCTAGCCGGTATCGAGGCGCGGCTGGATTATGTTGCTGCGCTGGGTGTCGACGCGATCTGGCTATCGCCGGTCTTCCCCTCGCCGATGGCGGATTTCGGCTATGACGTGGCGGACTATTGCGGAATCGAACCGATGTTCGGCGATCTTGCCGCGTTCGACCGCCTGCTCGCGGCCGCCCACGCGCGTGGGCTGAAGCTGCTGCTCGATTTCGTCCCCAACCATAGCTCCGACCAGCACCCGTGGTTTGCAGAGAGCCGCGCCTCGCGCGACAACGCGAAACGCGACTGGTACATCTGGCGCGATGCGGCGCCGGGCGGCGGCCCGCCGAACAACTGGATCAGCGATTTCGGCGGGTCGGCGTGGGAATGGGACGCGGCGACCGGGCAATATTACCTTCACGCCTTCCTGAAGCAGCAGCCCGACCTCAACTGGCGCAACCCGGCCGTGCGCGCTGCGATGATGGACGTGCTGCGCTTCTGGCTGGATCGCGGCGTGGACGGCTTCCGCATCGACGTGCTGTGGCACATCGTCAAGGCGGAGGGCTTCCCCGACAATCCCGTCAACGTCGACTGGACGCCGGACCGGACCGAACGCGACCGCCTGATCCAGCGGCATTCGACCGACCAGCCGGAAGCGCACGCCATCTCGGCCGATTTCCGCGCGCTCGCCGACAGCTATGGCGAGCGGGTGCTGGTCGGCGAGATCTTCCTGCCGAACGATCGCCACGCCCGCTGGTTCGGCACGCCCGAGCGGCCGCAGGTCCACCTGCCCTTCAACTTCCAGTTGATCGAGAACCGGTGGGACGCCGCCGTGCTGCGCGGGGTGATCGCCGCATACGAGGCGTCGCTGCCGGCGCATGGCTGGCCGAACTGGGTGTTCGGCAGCCACGACGCGCCGCGCATCGCCGCACGGATCGGCGATGCGCAGGCCCGCGTAGCGGCGATGTTGCTGCTCACGCTGCGCGGAACGCCCACACTGTATCAGGGCGACGAGATCGGCATCGGCGAAGTCCCGATCCCGCCGGAACGCGTCCGCGATCCGCAGGATCTCCGCCAGCCCGGCATCGGCATCGGCCGCGATCGTTCGCGCACCCCCATGCCGTGGGACGGGTCACCTTTCGCCGGCTTCAGCCGGGTCGAGCCGTGGTTGCCGCTCAACCCGGACTGGCCGAAGCGCAATGTCGCCGCCCAATCCGCCGATCCGGGTTCGCTGCTGTTGCTGTACCGGTCGCTGTTGACCCTGCGCCGCGCGCAGGATGCACTTTCGATCGGGGATTTCACGCTGGTCGATGCGGACGAGGACGTGCTCGCGTTCGAGAGGCGGCATGGCGGCGACCGGTTGCTGGTCGCGCTCAACCTCGGCACGCAGCGGCGGCGCCTGCCGCTGCCGGCTCACGGCGCGATCGGAGCGGTGCTCGCCTCGACCTTGCCGCCACGCGTGCTTGACGGATCGCTCGCCCCCGACGAAGGGCTCGTCCTGCGGCTGGAGGAGGCACGCTGACCATGCGTATCGCAATGCTGGCGCCGATCGCATGGCGCACCCCGCCGCGCCACTATGGCCCGTGGGAACTGGTCACCAGCCTGTTGACCGAGGCGCTGGTCGCGCGCGGCGTGGACGTGACGCTGTTCGCGACGCGCGACAGCGTGACCGCCGCCACGCTCGACAGTGTCGTGCCCGCACCGTACAACGACGATCCGTCGATCGACGCGAAGGTGTGGGAATTCCGCCACCTCGCGCATCTGTTCGATCAGGCGGACCGGTTCGATCTGATCCACAACCAGGCGGATTTCCCGGCCCATGCCTTCGCAGGGCTGGTCCGCACGCCGATCGTGACGACGATCCACGGTTTCTCGTCGGACCGGATCCTGCCGATGTATGCGCCGTATCAGGACCGGGTGCAGTATGTCGCGATCAGCGATGCCGACCGTCATCCCGCGCTGCGCTACGCCGCGCGGATTTACCACGGCATCCCGGTCGCGGATTTCC
>Ga0265798_10009130_pt1 | contig 12476 bp, 12 predicted proteins | sample P3T30metagenome_FD_192430 | JGI IMG/M metagenome (GOLD analysis project Ga0265798, IMG submission 192430) | Plant litter microbial communities from East Loma Ridge, Irvine, California - P3 T30 | ecosystem: Environmental > Terrestrial > Plant litter > Unclassified | place: USA: California...
CGCGTAGGGCGGCCAGCGCCCCCGCGAACACGTCCGGCAAGCTCGTGGGGGATGGCCGGGTCACTATGGATTTACTCTTCCGCTGGCAGGGTTTCCTTGAATTTGCCGTAGCTCATCAATTTTTGGTGGCGGGTGTCGATCAGCTCGCGCGTTTTCATGCCCTGGAACTGGCGCAGCGAATCGGCCAGCGCGCGCTTGAGCATGGTGGCCATGGCTTTCGGATCGCGGTGGGCGCCGCCCAACGGTTCGTTGATGATCTTGTCGATCAGGCCCATGGCCTTGAGGCGATGCGCGGTCAGGCCCAGGGCGTCGGCGGCGTCGGCCGCGCGCTCCGAGGTTTTCCACAGGATCGAGGCGCAGCCTTCCGGCGAAATCACGGAGTAGGTCGCGTATTGCAGCATCAGCACGGCGTCGCCCACGGCAATGGCCAGCGCGCCGCCCGAGCCGCCTTCGCCGATGATGGTGGCGATCAGGGGCACTTTCAGTTCAGCCATCACATACAGATTGTGACCGATCGCTTCCGACTGGCCGCGCTCTTCCGCGTCGATGCCGGGAAAGGCGCCAGGAGTATCGACGAAGGTGAAGATGGGCAGGCCGAATTTTTCCGCCAGCTTCATCAGGCGCATGGCCTTGCGATAACCTTCCGGTTTCGGCATGCCGAAGTTGCGCAGCGCGCGCTCCTTGGTGTCGCGGCCCTTCTGGTGACCGATCACCATGCAGGACTGGCCATTGAAACGGGCCAGGCCGCCAACGATGGACAGGTCGTCCGCGTAGGAACGGTCGCCATGGAGTTCGTGGAAATCGGTGAAGATTTCGTTGACGTAGTCCATGGTGTAGGGACGCTGGGGATGGCGGGCGATCTGCGAGACCTGCCACGGGGTCAGCTTGGCGTAGATGTCCTTGGTCAGCTGCTGGCTTTTCTTGGCCAGGCGGTCGATCTCTTCGGAGATGTCGACGGCCGAATCGTCTTGCACGAAGCGCAGCTCTTCAATCTTGGAATCGAGCTCGGCAATCGGCTGTTCAAAATTGAGGAAAGTTGTTTTATTCATTGGTCCTCCGAAGGAATTCTTGAGCCGCAGCAAAACCTCAGCGCGGCCGATACGGGCGTTATTCTACCGCAGCCGGGTCGAGGCTACGCCATAAATACCAAGTGGCAACTGTCCGCCACGGTTCCCAGTTGGCCGACACTTCGCGCGCATCGCTGCGGGAAACGGGCTCGCCCGAGAAATAATTGTGGCTGATGCCGGCGATCAGGCCGGGGTCGTCCAGCGGCAGCACATTCGGCCGCAGCAGGTTAAAAATCAGGAACATCTCGGCCGTCCAGCGGGTGATGCCGCGGATCTGCACCAGTTCGGCGATGACGGCCTCGTCGGCCATTTCCGCCCACTGATTGGCGTGGACCCGCTTGGCCTTGAAGTGGTCGGCCAGGTCGAGGATGTATTCGGTCTTGCGCTTGGACAGGCCGCAGGCGGCCAGTTGCTCGGCGCCGGCCTTGATGACCTGGGCCGGGGTGATTTTCGGGCAGGCCAGCAGCAGCTTGGCCCATGCGGCGTCGGCCGCCTTGTTGGTCACCTGCTGGCCGACAATCGAGCGGGCCAGGGTGGTGAACGGATCGGGATGGCCGACCAGGTGCAGATCGCCGAATTGCGGGATCAGCTTTTTCATGATGCGGTCGCGCTTCATGAGCTCGAGCTTGGCTTCTTCCCAATAGCTCGGCACTTCGATGGGGAGGGAAGCGCTGCCCACGGCGTCCTTATTGAGCGCCATCATGCGCGGCGCCAGTTGGTCGTGCCATCCGGCTTGTCTTCCAGGATGACGCCATCGGCCAACAGGGCAGCGCGAATGCGGTCCGATTCAGCGAAGTCGCGTGCTTTCTTGGCGGCGCTGCGCTGGGCGATCAGTTCGACAATCTTGCCCTCGCCCTCGCCCGCCGCCACGCCCACGGCGCTTTGCAGGAAGGCTTGCGGCGCCCTTTCCAGCAGGCCGATGACGCCAGCGAGCGCACGCAGTTTACCGGCGAGTTCGACCGAGCGGGTCTTGTTCAGTTCGCTCACCATGTCGAACAGCACGGCCAGCGCAATCGGCGTGTTGAAATCGTCGTTCATGGCATCGGCAAAGCGGGCCGCGTAGGCTTCAGTCCAGTCAACCTCGGCTGGTTCAAGACCGTCAAAACCGTCCAGCGCCGTGTACAGGCGGGTCAGGCCGATCTTGGCGTCGTCGAGGTGGGCGTCGGAGTAATTGAGCGGGCTGCGGTAGTGCGCTTTTAAAATGAAGAAGCGGATAACTTCGGCATCGTATTTTTTCAGCACGTCGCGGATCGTGAAGAAATTGCCCAGCGACTTGGACATCTTCTCGTTGTCGACCCGCACAAACCCGTTGTGGAGCCAGTAGTTGACCATCGGCTTGCCGAAAGCGCCTTCGGACTGGGCGATCTCGTTTTCATGGTGGGGGAACTGCAGGTCCGCGCCGCCGCCGTGGATGTCGAAATGTTCGCCCAGGGTGGCGCAGGACATGGCCGAGCATTCGATGTGCCAGCCGGGACGGCCACTGCCCCACTTTGAATTCCACCTGGCCTCGGCAGGCTCGCTCTCGCGCGAGGACTTCCACAGCACGAAGTCCAGAGGATCGCGCTTGCCCGTATTGACATCGACCCGCTCGCCCGCGCGCAGGTCGTCGGGCGACTTGCCGGACAGTTTGCCGTAGCCGGGAAAGCCCCGCACCACGTAATTGACGTCGCCGTCTTCAGACTGATACGCCAGGCCTTTTTGTTCGAGCAGTTCGATGATGCCCAGCATCTGCGGCACGTATTCGGTCGCGTGCGGGGTCACGTCGGGCGGCAGGATGCCCAGCGCCGCCGTATCCTCGTCCATGTAGCGCTCGAACCGCGAAGTGAGCTCGTGGATGGTTTCGCCATTCTCAACAGCACGCTTGATGATCTTGTCTTCGATGTCCGTGATGTTGCGCACGTAGGTGACTTGATAGCCGGACACCTTGAGCCAGCGGTAGACCACGTCGAAGGCCATCATCATGCGGGCGTGGCCGATGTGGCAGTAATCGTAGATCGTCATGCCGCAGACATACATGCCCACCTGGCCGGGAACGATCGGGACGAATTCCTGCTTGTCACGCGCCAGCGTGTTGTAGATCTTCAATTGGCTCATCGGGCTCTTGCGTTGTTTAACAGCAGGCGCGCCGACACGAACAAAACGAAAGCCGGGCGCGCAATCCTCGGGGACCCGCACCGGCAAAAGTTGTTTGATCGATATCGTCACGCCACTCTGTTGTGTTCTTCTTTGATAGAATGGTCGTTCTGCACGAAAGTATAGCATTGATAAAATCCCCTCTGGCCGCATCTGGTTCAGGTTTATTTTTCAGCAAACCGCTTGACATCGCTTTGCGCTAACTCCACTCCCAGAAAGCTCTCATGACCGCTTCCCTGTTCCAAAAATCCCCGTTGGCAAGCCCTGGCTGGCTGAGCCGCTGCATGACCCTGCTGTTTGGCCTGTCGCTCGGCGGCGCCGTGCTGGCGGCCGACGTGAATCCCACGCCGCAGGTGTCGCTCAAGACCTCGATGGGGGAAATCGTGCTGGAACTCGATGCGGAAAAAGCGCCCAAGACGGTCGCGAACTTCATGCAGTACGTCAAATCGGGTTTTTATAAAGGCACTGTGTTTCACCGCGTGATCGACGGCTTCATGATCCAGGGTGGCGGCATGGACGCCAAACTGGTCACCAAGAAAACCAACAAGCCCATCCAGAACGAAGCCAACAATGGCCTGCAGAACGTGCCCTACTCCATCGCCATGGCGCGCACGGGCGACCCCAATTCAGCCACCTCGCAGTTCTTCATCAACGTGGCCGAGAACCAGGCGCTCGACTATCCCGGTCGTGACGGCTTCGGCTACACCGTGTTCGGCAAGGTGATCGCCGGCCAGGACGTGGTCGACAAGATCAAGGGTGTTGTCGTCGATGACGTCAAGGGCCAGCAGAACGTGCCGGTCGTGCCCATCGTGATTACTTCGGCTAGCGTCGTCAAAAGATAAATATGGATAACTAAGCGTTAAAATAGCGGCCGCACAGCACCACTCGAACAAGAACTCAACATTAAAAGGCACATCATGACCAAAGTACTCATCACCACCAACATGGGCAACATCACCGCCGAACTGGATGACGCGAAAGCGCCCAAGACGGTTGCCAACTTCATCGACTACGCCAACAAGGGTCACTACAACAACACGATTTTCCACCGCGTCATCAGCGACTTCATGGTCCAGGGCGGCGGTTTCGAGCCAGGCATGAAGCAGAAGAGCGCGCCGCAAACGGTGGAAAACGAAGCCAAGAACGGCTTGAAGAATGACAAGTACACCCTGGCCATGGCCCGCACCTCGGACCCGCACTCGGCCTCGGCCCAGTTCTTCATCAACACCAAGAACAATGCCTTCCTCGACTACCCTGGCCAGGACGGCTGGGGCTATGCCGTGTTCGGCACCGTCATCGAAGGCCAGGATGTGGTCGACCAGATCAACAAGGTCAAGACCAGCCGCGCCGGCATGCACGCCGACGTGCCTGCGACCGACGTGATCATTGAAAAAGTCGAAGTACTCTAATTGAAGACGCACGCAGCGGCCGCCACCGGCAATATTGACGCAAACGACCGGCCGCTTGCGTATTTCATCTCCGACCTGCATCTGCAGGAAACGCATCCGCGCACGTCCGAAGCATTCTTTGCATTTCTGGCGACGCGCGCGGTGCATGCGCAGCAACTGTATTTGCTCGGCGACCTGTTCGAATACTGGGCAGGGGACGACGACCTTATCACCCCATTCAATGCCGCCGTGGCCGAGGGCCTGCGCGCCGTCAGCGACGCCGGCGTGGCCGTGTTCTGGATTCCCGGCAACCGCGATTTCCTGGTCGGCGCTGGCTTCGCGCATGCGGCCGGCCTCACTTTGCTGGACGAGCCCCATGTGACAAGCATCGGAGGCACGCGCATCGCGCTGGTGCACGGCGACGCGCAATGCCTTGACGACACGGCCTACATGGCGTTTCGCCAGCAGGTGAGAAATCCCGCCTGGCAGCAGCAATTTCTTGCGATGCCTTTGGCGCAGCGCAAAGGCATCATCGCTGGACTGCGTGAGGGCTCGCGCGAAGCGCATGCAGAGAAATCCATGGCCATCATGGACGTCACCCCGGCCGCGATTGCCGCCCTGCACGACGCCACGGGCAGCGACATCATCATCCACGGCCACACCCACCGCCCTGCCCTGCACAGCGATGGCGCGCGCCGCCGCTATGTGCTGCCCGACTGGGAACTCGATGCCACGCCGCCCCGTGGGGGCTGGATCGCCATCGGCGCAGACGGCGCTATTTCCCGGCACGGCTGGGACGGCTGCATTCTCCCCGCTGCCTGATCCATAATTTTCTGGCAAAACATTGCCTGCTCATCAATAATAAGCAAGCGGCATCGTTCAAGCTGACATGCATACCCGAAACTTCTTGAAATTCTCTGTGCCGGTGTTATAGTCAACTACAACACCGACGCAGCCGGTTTTAACAGGAGCGAACAATGCAAGAGCGCGCCGCAGTCTTCGGCAAGGAGCATCGACCATGATGACCCCGGGCTGGAACGAGCACACGCCGATTTACCGGCAACTAAAGGAAAAGGTATTGGAGATGATGCTCGACGGCGACCTCAAGGCGGGCGATGCCCTGCCCTCGGTGCGCCAGGTGGCGGCGGATTACCAGCTCAATCCCATTACCGTGTCAAAGGCGTACCAGGAACTGGTCGACGACAATCTCGTGGAAAAAAGAAGGGGAATCGGCATGTATGTGACGGAAGGCGCCAGCGAAAAGCTGCTGGCCAGCGAACGCGAGCGCTTCATGCGCGAGGAATGGCCGGCCATGGTGGAGCGCATCCGCCGCCTCGGCCTCAATCTCGACCTGCTGCTGCGCGCGGCGCCGCCTGAAGCGGAGGGCAACGCATGAGCGCCGTCATCACCGCCACCGGCCTGAGCAAGCGTTACGGCCTGGGCAAGAACGCCACGCCCGCCGTCGACAATGTCAGCTTCACGATTCCTGCCGGCCGCATCGTCGGCCTGATCGGGCCCAACGGCTCGGGCAAGACCACCACCTTGAAAGCGGCGCTGGGCCTGGTGCCGTTTGACGGCGAACTCAATGTGCTCGGCTTCGATCCCCGCACCCAGCGCGACGCCCTGATGAAAGAGGTCTGCTTCATTGCCGACGTGGCGATCCTGCCGCGCTGGCTGGCCGTCAAGGACGCCGTCGATTTCGTCGCCGGCGTGCACCCGAAATTCAACCGCGCCAAGGCCGAGCGCTACATTGCCTCGACCAAGCTCAAGCCCTCGATGAAGGTCAAGGCCATGTCCAAGGGCATGGTGGTGCAGCTGCACCTTGCGCTGGTGATGGCAATCGACGCCAAGCTGCTGGTGCTGGACGAGCCCACCCTGGGCCTGGACATCATTTACCGCAAGCAGTTTTACCAGAACCTGCTGGAAGACTATTTTGATGAAGGCAAGACCATCATCATCACCACCCACCAGGTCGAGGAAATCGAGCACATCCTCACCGACCTGATGTTCATCCGCGAAGGCAAAATCGTGCTGGCTGCCTCGATGGAAGAAGTGGGCGAGCGCTACACGGAGGTGATGGTGCCGAGCGAAAAGTTCAACGCCGCCAATGCGCTGCAGCCCATCGACCAGCGCACCGTGTTCGGCAAGTCCGTGATGCTGTTTGATTCAGCCGGACCGAACGGCGCCACCCGCGAGCAGCTGGCCGGCATCGGCGAGACCCGCAACATCAGCGTGGCCGACCTGTTTGTGGCCACCATGAAAGGAAGCTACGCATGAACACGATGAAATGGCTGCTGCGCCGGGAATACTGGGAGCACAAGGGTTCGTTTTTCTGGGCGCCGGCCGTGGTGGCGCTGGTGATGGTGGCCGTGGTCGCCCTGACGATCGGCTACGGCATGGCGGCGCAGCCGATGGACGGCACGACCACGGTGGTGATCAATGGCCACCAAGTCACGCACAGCAATATGATCAACGCGATGGGGCCGGACGGCAAGGCGATGATGGCCAATGCGGTGGCCAATGGCTACATCATGGCTGCCGCGCCCCTGTTTGGCGTCTTGCCCTTTGTGGTGTTCTTCTATTGCCTCTCCGCCCTGTATGACGACCGGCGTGACCGCAGCATCCTGTTCTGGAAGTCGCTGCCGATTTCCGACCGCGACACGGTGATCTCCAAAGTCGTCACGGCGCTGGTGCTGGCGCCCGTCATCACGGCGCTGCTCGGTGTCGTCACGGCCGCCGTGATTGCCCTGATCACCATGTTCGGCGCCGGCTTTTTTGGCGTGCACATCGTCGGCGCCGTGCTGGCGAACAAGGCCTTCTGGCTGGCGCCGTTCCAGTTGATCGGCCTGCTGCCGGTGTATGTGCTGTGGGCGGTGCCGACCGTGGGCTGGCTGCTGCTGGTGTCGAGCTGGGCAAAATCGAAGGCTTTCCTGTGGGCGGTCGGCCTGCCCCTGCTGCTGCTGGCGCTGCTGCGCTGGGTCAGCTTCATCACGCAGTCCTTCATGAACGTGGGCATCGACGTCAAATGGGTGGCCGACAATATCGTGCTGCGCGGTCTGGCCAGCATCGTGCCCGGCTTCTGGCTGCCTTTCGGTCAGATCGAACGGGGCGCCCTGCTCAATGCCGAACACACGGTCGACGCGGGCAATGTGTTCGTGCAGTCGTGGATGACCTTGTTGCAGCCAACCGTGTGGATCGGCGTGGTTGTCGGCGCGGCCATGATTGTCGGGGCGATCCGGCTGCGGCGCTGGCGGGATGAAGGTTAAGGTTTGATGTGAAAACGGCGCCTGGATCGGCGCCGTTTTTTTATTCGAACTGCTGTCGGAAGGCGGCGAACTGGGCTTTCAATTCGTCCATTTCTGAACGTAATGCCGCCACTTCCTGTTCCAGCTGCGCCGTCTTGCCAACGCTGACGGGCGCGCTGACGCTGCCGAACGCCGACTCCTGGCGCGACAGCGCCGCTTCGCCCGACAGCAAGTGGCCGTAGCGCGGCTCCTTGGTGCCCGGCGCCAGCGCCAGCTTCGCCACCAGCGGCGGATACTTGTCGATCAGGAACTGCAGGCAGGATTCCACCTCGGCCACCGATTTGAAATCATGCAGGCGCCCGCTGCGGGTGCGGATTTCGCCGGCCGTCTGCAGGCCGCGCAGCATCAGGATGGTGAGCACGGCCAGCTTGTCCTGCTCGAGCGTCCACTTGATGCGCATGCGGTGCTCGTACTTGACGACGCGGGCGCCCGCCTGGGTGATGCCGTTGACGAATTTTCGCTGCATCAGGCGCTGCAGCACCTCGGCCACCGTGTCCTCAGACAACTGCATCACGGGATCGCGGCTCGATAGCTGGTTGCAGCCGTTGGTGAGGGTATTGAGCGAGAGCGGATAATTGTCCGGGGTGAGCGCTTCTTTTTCGGCCAGCACGGCGAGCACGCGGACCTCGAAGGGGTCGAGTTGCGAAGGGTCGAGCTGATTCCCAGCGGCGGCGGCGCCGTCATCTTCCATCGTCATGCGGGTGTCCTTAATCGACCAGTTTATTCAATTGCAAGGTGTCGAGTTTATCACCCTCGGGCATGCTCGGGCAGCACAGCCCGGCATCCTTCATCAGGGCCATCATGCGCTCGATCTGCTCGTCCTGGCGGGCGGCATGGTTGATCAGGCCGTGCAGGGCCTTGGACAGGGGATCGTCGCCATTGGGCGTGACGCCGTAGGCCGAAAACAACTGGGCGCTGCGCCCGTCGACGTCCTTGCGGATCATGTGGGCCGGGTTGCCGACTGCCGTGGCGCCCGCCGGGACCGGTTTGACGACGACGGCGTTCGAGCCGATCTTGGCATACTCGCCCACCGTGAACGAGCCCAGCACCTGGGCCCCGGCGCCGACGATGACGCCCCGCTCCAGGGTCGGATGGCGCTTGGTTCCGCTGGTGAGCGAGGTGCCGCCCAAGGTCACGCCCTGGTAAATGGTACAGTCGTCGCCTACCACGGCCGTCTCGCCGATCACGACGCCAAAGCCGTGGTCGATGAACACGCGGTGGCCGATCTGGGCGCCCGGATGGATCTCGATGCCGGTGATGATGCGCGCGATGTAGGAGATGAAGCGGCCGAACCACTTGAGCTGCGCGTTCCAGCACGCGTGGGCCCAGCGGTGCATCATGATGGCCTGAAAGCCCGGATAACAAGTGAACACCTCGAAGCCATTGCGGGCCGCGGGATCGCGTTCAATGATGCTCTTGATATCGTCGCTGAGATTGGGAAACATGGGACTAGCCGGCGCAGACAGTTGCAGGATAGTCATGGTAGCGCATCCCGCCGTGATTTGCTTATCGGGGCGCAAAAACGGAGGGGGGGCTGGCGCCGAAGGTGCCGGACGCCTTTTTTAATGCACCAGCAAAGTCAAAATGGCGTCGCGTTCGCATGCGAACGCACTACGGCGCCAGACCCCTACTCCTTGGCCATCCGCTGACGGCGCGCTTCGTACAAGCACACGCCGGAGGCAACCGACACGTTCAAACTCTCAACCGAGCCAAACATCGGAATATTCACCAGCACATCACAGGTTTCGCGTGTAAGCCGGCGCATGCCCTCGCCTTCCGAGCCCATCACCAGGGCGGCGGCACCGGTGAAGTCGGCTTGGTACAGGCCGCGGTCGGCGTCGTCGGACGTGCCGATCAGCATGATGTCGCGTTCCTTGAGTTCGCGCATGGTGCGCGCCAGGTTGGTGACGGTGATGTAGGGCACGGTTTCGGCGGCGCCCGAGGCGACCTTGGCGGCGGTGGCGTTCAGGCCCACGGCGCGGTCTTTCGGAACGATGACGGCGTGGGCGCCGACACCGTCGGCCACGCGCAGGCAGGCGCCCAGGTTGTGGGGGTCGGTGATGCCGTCGAGGATCAGGAGCAGCGGCGGACCTTCAATGGCGTCCAGCAGTTCATCGAGGTTGCGGGCCAGGGCCAGTTGGCTGGCGAAGGCGATCACGCCCTGGTGACGGCGGGTGCCGACGATCTTGTCGAGGCGGGCTGAATCGACCGGCATCACGCGCACGCCCATGCCTTTTGCGGCGGCGATCAGGTCCTGCATGCGGCGGTCCTGGCGGCCCGCATCGACAAAAATTTCTTCCACCGACGAGGCCTCATGACGCAGGCGCGAGGTCACGGCGTGGAAGCCGAAAATCATTTTATTCTTCATTGTTGTTCTTCTTAATTACTACGTTTCTTCTTGCTGGTTTTGGCGGCAGGCGCCTTGACTGCGGCTGCCTTGCTACGGCTGCGCTTGGCGGGCGCGGCAACTTCAACGCTCTCGTCGAGATCGTATTTGGACGGCTTCTCACCCTTGGCGCCCTTGACCGCCTTGGCTGGCTTCGCTTCCAAAGCCTTCGCCGCGGCGCTTTTCGGCACGCCGGCGCCGTTGACTTCCTCGTTGATATTGCCAGCCATGACGAGGTCGATCTTGCGCGCTTCGAGATCAACCCGGGCCACCTGCACGGTGACCTTGTCGGTCAACTGGTAGCGCTTGCCGGTGCGCTCGCCGCGCAGTTCGTGGCGGGCGTCGTCGTACTGGAAGAAATCGGTGCCGAGTTCGGTGATGTGCACGAGACCCTCGACGTACAGGGCGTCCAGTTGCACGAAGATACCAAAACTGGTGACGCCGACGATCATGCCGGTGAATTCTTCGCCAAGCTTGTCCTTGATGAAGTAGCACTTGAGCCAGGCTTCGACATCGCGCGAGGCTTCGTCGGCGCGGCGCTCGTTGGCCGAGCAGTGCACGCCGAGGGCGTCCCAGATGGTCAGGTCTTTTCCCTGCTTGCCCGTACCGGCGGCCTTTTCCTTCAACTGCTTCTTGCGCGTCGCGTTCGATACCGTCGTGTTTAGACCCGCCAGGTCGATATTCTTCGGCTCGTACTTCCGGCCCAACAAAATCGCCTTGATGGCGCGGTGGGTCAGGAGATCGGGGTAGCGGCGGATCGGGCTGGTGAAGTGGGCATAGGCCTCATACGCCAGGCCGAAGTGGCCGATATTGTCCGGGCTGTAGACGGCTTGCTGCATGGAGCGCAGCAGCATGGTCTGCAGCAGGGCCGCATCGGGACGCTCCTTGACCTGCCGCATCAGCACGGCGTAATCGTTGGCGGTCGGCTTGTCGCCGCCGCCCAGGTTCAGGCCCACCTGTTGCAGGAAGGTGCGCACCTGGGCCAGCTTTTCTTCCGTCGGCGAAGCGTGGATGCGGTAAGTGCCGGGGTGCTTGTGGCGGATCAGCAGATCGGCCGCGCAGACGTTGGCCGACAGCATGCACTCTTCAATCAGCTTGTGCGCATCGTTGCGGGTGCGCGGGATGATCTTCTCGATCTTGCCCAGCGCATTGCAGACGATATAGGTTTCGGTGGTCTCTAAGTCGATCGCGCCGCGGATCTGGCGCGCTTTGTGCAGGGCGTGATAGACCTCGTACAGGTGCTGCAGATGGGGCACGATGGCCGGACGGCGCTGGGCCTCAGGACCGCCGATGTTGCCGAGGATGTCGGCCACTTCGTTATAGGTCAGGCGCGCCGCCGAGTGGATCACGGCCGGGTAGAACTGGTAAGCGGTGACCTCGCCTTTCGAGGACACCACCATGTCGCACACCAGGGTCAGACGGTCGACGGCGGGGTTCAGCGAGCACAGCCCGTTCGACAGCTTTTCCGGCAGCATGGGAATCACGCGGCGGGGGAAATACACCGAGGTGCTGCGTTCGAGCGCGTCGATGTCCAGCGAATCGTTGGGCTTGACGTAATGGCTGACGTCGGCAATCGCCACCAGCAGGCGGTAGCAGGCTTCACCATTGATATCGACCGGCTCGCAGTAGACGGCGTCATCGAAGTCGCGGGCGTCTTCACCGTCGATGGTGACGAGCGGCACGTCGCGCAGGTCGACCCGGTCTTCCAGATCGGCATCGCGCACTTCGGACGGCAGCTTGGCGGCCTGCTTCAACGCAGCCGGGGAAAACACGTGGGGCACGCCGAATTTGCGCACTGCAATTTCGATTTCCATGCCGGGATCGTCCAGGTCGCCCAGTACTTCAACGACGCGGCCGGTGGGCTGCTTGAAGCGCGAGGGCTGGTCCACCAGTTCGACCGAGACGATCTGGCCGGCCTTGGCCACGCCAGGGCCGCCGGCGACCAGGATGTCCTGGCCGATGCGCTTGTCTTCGGGGGCAATCAGCCAGACGCCGTTTTCATTGAGCAGGCGGCCGATGACGTGGCTGTTGCCGCGGCTGACCACTTCAACAATGGTGCCTTCCTTGCGCCCGCGGCGGTCGGTGCCGGTGACCTTGGCCAATACCTTGTCGCCGTGCAGAACCTTCTGCATCTCTTTGTCATTGAGGAACAAGTCCTCACCTGGCTCGTCGGGAATGACGAAGCCGAAGCCATCGC
>Ga0265798_10009131_pt1 | contig 12473 bp, 8 predicted proteins | sample P3T30metagenome_FD_192430 | JGI IMG/M metagenome (GOLD analysis project Ga0265798, IMG submission 192430) | Plant litter microbial communities from East Loma Ridge, Irvine, California - P3 T30 | ecosystem: Environmental > Terrestrial > Plant litter > Unclassified | place: USA: California...
GTCCACGATGTGAACAATGCGGGGAAAGATGGAGCCGTCTGGCAATCCCGGTTAGACAATCCACACGTTATCAATTGCGGAGAAGGTCCTGCAAGGTACGGACATCGAGCCAAAACGACGTGAACCAGCATGAATAGTGTGTTCGCGGCAGTGGGAGGCTCCAATGCGTCAACCCGGAGGCGTGGTGTAGGCGGGATCGCGGTGCGCCACCAGCGGTACCGGGATGCTGGCGACGGGATCAGTTGAACGTTTTGGGATGTAAAGAGCGATGTTATATATCGCGCACCGACGCGAACATGGCTGGAGATGGCCTGAGGTGTCGTCTTCCCTTAGTCGAAGGTCCGAGATAAGCTCAATGGTGTTGCAGCGTTCGAGGCACGGTCACGTAGATGCGCATAGGATCTATGATCCGAGCGAATCGGTGGCTGTCTGCCTCGAGAACCCAAGTTTTCCCGCGGTCTTTTGTCAAGGATGTCTGCAGCTGCACCGAAAATCTGGCGATAAGACATGTAAGACATTAGGCCCACCTCACGACCGAGTTTCTGGGTCTTAAGGCCTCAGATCCAGCCTGTAAACATTCACCACCCTTTGATGCAGGCGACTGCGTGCATGGGTGTTGGTGAACTGATACGGGTTGATAGTGGCGTACGCGGGGGCTGACGCGAGGCGCATCGAGGCAGATATGGTGGGCTGGCGCGCATCGCAACAATAGCGGAGAAACTTTCGGAAAGCATTGCCAAGCGCTGTAGTTTGTATGTTCGATGCACGCGTGTGAGTTAGGGCGACTCTTCGGAGGCCAGATAGATGGAGTGGAAGCTGCAAATATCTTGCTCTATTCAATCCACGCAGGCGAAATGTCGATCGACGTTGAGAGGTAATTGCGACTGTGCCTTAGTGAGACAAAGCAACAACCGTCTCGGACCGTATGATGCTAGGTCAGCCTGCGCGTGACAACAGACGTACCGCCGCGTTGCCAATAATAGTAGTGTCGCGTGGGAGGCCTCGTACGGATGTGTCGCATTGGATAATCGTCCTAGCAGTGTCGCTTAGGCTATTGCAGCGGATGCCACAATGAAGACATCACAGTCGAAGCTCAATGCATACTGTCGCTTGGGTATCTTTCTCCGCCTCGCTGTTTGTCGCATGGGTATAGCGGAGGTCGGTCATCATTCGCAAGTCGCTGTTGCTCGAGATTCGCAGAATGAATGGGTATTGATTTATGTAAAAGCGCAGCCAGTGCTCATAGGCTTCTGGCAATAGAAAATCTATCCAATGACGTTAGATCATGGCAGAACATCTCTGCTATACAGGTTTCGCTGATTCGCTGAAAGCAATTCAAACAGCACGCTTGTCCACGGGGACGTTGCGCTTCAGTCCGATGAGCTGAAGCATCTCGGTCCAGAAGCCGACAGGCGGTGTGATGAAGGAGGCCTCGTAGGCGTCGATGAGAGGAGCATCCCAGACAAGGTCAACCTCATGCGGCTTGAGCCACTTCGTCCTTTTGAGGACCTTCCAGAACACGAACAGGATCGGAGCAACACCAACCATGGTGTAGTATGTGAAGAAAGACTCGATGGAGAATTCTCCCACAAAGGTGCTGTAACCGTACACGAATACAACGCAAATTTCGAAGCATAGCGCGAACCAGGTACCGTAGGGCTGGAAGTAACCGCAGTAAGGGAGGGTCTTACGGTCAAGACCCTGGACCTTGCAAGCCTTGTAAAATGCGAGGTAGGTACCGCACATGACGATGTAGTTGATGATACCTCCGGCAGTGATGATGTTGACGAGCCAGGTCAGGACCTTGGCGGAGTCGGAAGACAACTGGAGGAAGGACAGGAACGGGAAGATCATGACCACCGCAAAGCAGTAGATAGGAACACCGTTCTTGGTGCACTTGCGCAGGAACTTAGGAGCGCGGCCCTCGATAGCGAGCGAGTACAGACTGCGAGTCGCACAGTACGTGTACGTGTTTCCGGCAGAAAAGATACTCGTGATCAAGAGGGCGTTGACGAGATGGGGAAGGCCACCAATGTTGAGGTTCTTCATGGCGATGACGTAGGGAGACGCGGCAGCGCTGCTCTCTCCTGCCTCCAAGACACTGACGAGCTCTGGGTCGTTGTAGGCTAGAACAACGCCAACGCAAAGAGCGCCAAGGATGAAGAAGGCACCGAATCGGAAGTAAACTGTCTTGAACGCAGTCTTGATGTAGGCACGTGGGCGCTTGGCTTCACCGGAGACCATGGAGATGTACTCAGGACCAACAATGCAGAAGGAGGCAGCCCAAAGGGAGCCGAGGAAGCCTTCGAAACGATCAAGCGAGCTGCCGCCGGGCATTGGGCCCGGGTCGCGCCAATGTCGGAAACCGTAAGCATCCTTCTGGGGGTTACCTCCGACCATGGTGATGAAGGTGAAGCAGTAGAGGATGAGGATCAGCAGAACCTTGCCTCCAGAGAGCCAGAATTCAGCTTCACCATACGCCTTTACAGCTAAGATATTGCAAGCACTAAAAGCGATTAGTTCTTGTCCCTTATATAGGATACTACCCTTAGGGCAAACTGGTAGGTCTTACGCGTATAGGACAATGACGCCCGCACAGACAGCAGCGACTGGAATGTCATCTCTCCAGAACCGCAGCACAATGTTAAGGGCCGTGATCTCGAACGGGATCAGCAGAGCCTCGTAGAAGAAGAAGTTCCAGCCAGCCATGAAGCCTAGGGACTCATCAACCCATTTTCCAGCCATTCGGATGAAGCCTCCGGAGACAGGCATGAAACTGGCCATCTCGGCCATGGCGTTGTTCACGAGAGCGATGATGCAAGAGTATCCAGTGTATGCGAGGAGTAGACCGAGGGGACCGCCCTTGTTGAGAGCACCACCGATTGACACAAACAGAGCAGTACCGATAGAACCACCAATAGCGATGAGCTGAATTTGGCGGTTACCAAGGTGACGCTGCAGGTCGTCGGAGTTGTCGGTCATCTGGCCATGTTGGATATCGTCACCAGGATACGCCTCGCGGACGTACTCTCCAGAATACTTCTTGTCTTCGGCCATGGTTGCAGTGGGGGGTTTGTCGCTTTAGGCAGAAAGGGAATTGTCGCAAGGGAGTATTGTCGCGTATGGAAAGTCGCTTTGGTATGGGGTTTGACGCTCTGGAGTCGACGCTTGGGGGAGGGATCGACTATCAGTCGCGTGGGGGAGCAGCAAAAGCTACGACAAAATGAGTTGCACTGGAAGCCAGTGAACGGAAGGAAGGCTACAACTTGGTAGAGGAAGTGAGATTGCCCTTGGTCGGAGCCAGGACCCTGGGGGTGAAGGGCGCGGTACTTATACGGAGGACAGGCGCGGCACACCCAGTGTGCCCTGTCTGTGGATCCTCTCGGTGGTGAGCGCTGCGATGCCACTACGAGTCCAAAGAGGTTTGGTGGGGCGCTAGGCGACCGGCGACGACTAACGCCCTGGGGCGTAGTCCATGTACCGCAATTCTGGGCATGGGATTCGACGGTACAGAGTTTTCAACCCACCCCGGCTGCACTGCTGCGTAGCGACCCCGCTCGTTTTGTCGCACGCGAATGGAGATGCGCCTTCCCTCAGTAGCGGCGTCGACGGCACCACCCTACTGCGCCGGCCTGGCCAAGCCTGGCTCAGCGACGCAGCGGAAACACCTTGTTCGCCCATGGGCAAGCGCGCCTGGGTTAAGCACTGGGGTGGGCGACCAGGGCCCAGGTCCCTCGCCGTTCAAAGACAGTTAAGGGAACGTAATCCAGCGTGGCGGGCCTCCGGTGCTGGCGAGTGGCTGCATGCGAGCATGGCGATGCGAACAACAGGTAGCGGGCCATTTGTCACACCAAGCTCGTGGGTTTCTGGGGTCGGGCGCGATTGCTTCTGGCGTGGCGCTTTGCGGCTGACAGCTCGCATCTTTTGTGAGAAACAGGTCGTCTGATGCCGCCAGCTCCAAGCATGGGAGCCGCATAACGAAGCCTCTGGACCGGCTCTCGGCTGATAACAAGGAAAGAACGCCACGGTGCTTGATTCGTGTTCGCCGCCTTAGATACGTTGAGAGATTGGCATTGCGGGAAGCCGAGCCATGTACAAATCAGATGACGGCATCGCGCGTGAGAAGTACCGGTGGCCCTCGTGGGTGCCCTGGACGCTGCAGCCGGCACACAGTTCTGAATGCACAATAGGCGGCATACGTCGGTCCTTCTCAGTCTGCCATGGAAGTTGTGTGCAACATGAAACTGATAGCCATCTTGGGGGTTTGCTTCGGCATTTTGCGCTGGCCGTCTGAATGTGGTCGCAAAGAGCGCGGCGCCTTGGGGTCGGAATGTGGAATCTGCCTACAGGTAAGTTGCCTTATGCACAGCTTCGAAGATCCGCAGCAGTAGCGAATCCCAGGAGATATTCTGTGGAACACTCTCACTGCTCAAGCCTCGAAGGTGATAGCGCTCAGCCTCTCGCATCAGCGCGCGGTCGCTGTCTGCCTAAAAGCAATGGCTTCTCGGCATTGCCCCATTGTCGGCTGAGCGGCAATCGCGTCGTGTCTGTATTGGAGCCCAAGTCGTTTAAGATGCGAAATAATGATATTGTGGTGGTTTCAATGTGCAAGAGGTGAAGAGAAGAATGGAAGTCACGACAGCAACTTGGTAATCTTCTCTCCGACTCCGGCGCCGGCTCGTCGTCGGTTCGTCGCTCCTGCCTCTCTCCTGCCAAACCTCTAAGAAGGAAGCGACAGCGCACAACACATCTTCACAGGCATGGACTCAGCAGGACAAACTACTTCGTATGTCTCTCTATTGATGCGCGAACAGCCGACGACCCTGGAAGACTACATCTATCACCTTGGCAGTACCACCTTGCGCTGGAGATGTCCAGCGGCGTGTCTTGGCCTATAGAGCATACAACTTATCGACCCGATCTGCTTACTGTTATCGAAATTTCTCCATCGACGATGCACTTCCAGATCGCAGGCTCGCTGTGGCCGATACGTCGAGGCTGTGTGCCGCTGCATGTACATTTTCCTTCTTCGCTAAGCCTTACGATGCACACATCTAGATCACCATCGCCGCTTTTAAGTGGTGTGCCACAACACCATCCTGACGATCACAGCTTTTCCGCGGCATTACAACGCACATTTCTCGACCGTCGTGCTCTTCACTTCTCTGCGCCTACACCATTTGGAGCGAGTCACGCTTCGGAACAAAACCCCTTCGTCGTAGTCATTTCTTATCAGCTTGCGGCTGGTGGAGACAAAGGGTCTCCATCTTCGACCCAGACCCACTCTCACTCCCGCCGTTCCGCGATGCTTCTGGACGGACCCTGAGATGGAACGCAGGAACCGAAGGATGTGCGGCTCTTACATGATCCCAGTCATCAATCGAACATCCTTGGACATTGTCTATCGAAGTAAGCGGCCATGCCTGGTCACCCATTTCTCACATCAAGTGCAGGAACTTTCTTCATTCCGGCTACGGCCTTGAGATTCCCGCGGCAGTGAGCTTTTGACCTCTGGTGAGTTATCTGCTATAGCTAGAGGGCTCTTCAACCAGGCATTGTGAATGCCTATCAGTACGCGAAGCATTAGGCAATACACAAGACTACCGCCTACGCGATCCTGTTGAAGTTCTCGCGAGAGCGATCATTTCCCTGAGTCTAGCATACTAACATCACAGGCTCGTTTTGTCGCAGTGTGGATGTTTTTCGCAAGCAACGCGATCGTATTACCAATACCCAATCTCGCTCATCTTTGGACTTCTTTCTCGGGTGCTCAGAGCGAAAATGGGCAGATTGATGATCCAAGAGCTGCTTCGTGATACAGTTGTTTGCAGCTTGAGCTGGGGCTTAGCAGTGGTCTGCCCCGCTCCTGCCGCCTGCCTCCTGCCCCTCCATGATACGTTGGCTGCGCCTGCGCTCAACGAACCTCAGCCTCACGAGCTCAGCCACGAGGTCCCTCTTGCAGCCTGAACAGCATCTTGAGCCTAATCTCTGCACGCATCTGGCATCACGCGCGCTTCTCTCCTCATTCCTGCAGCCTCAACTAGTACTTGTTATCACCGAGCATCTCCTTACTCCAAGATCTCTCTCCAACCCGCGTCGCACAGCTGTGATACGTGCCCTCACAAGCCTCCGAGCGTTCTTGTTACAAATCGCGCCTACAACGAAGCTCCACGTCACCTATATTGCGCCTCAAAGACTGTTGTGCGACCCATCTTGCAGCAATCTCAGAACGGACCCTTTGGGTAGACGTTCACACTAGTCTTGCGTACCTATAAAGCCTACATCGACCTTGCGAATTCCTGATATTCACAAACACCAACATTGAACGCGCCAGAGAGCACTAAATATCATGTGTCGGTGGTTCGCATATATTTCCCCAACGGAGCCATGCCTTCTCTCAGACGTCCTCATCACGCCAGACAACAGCATCAGCAAACAATGCTCTGAGCACTATCTCCCGAAACTACTGCCACATGACGAGGAAAAGGATCTGGATGACTCCCCAGATGAGCTGATGCGTATGCGCAACTCATTGCTGAACATGGACGGGCTTGGCATTGCTTGTACGTACTACATTCCTTTCTTATATCATCATACACGCTCCCTGTTGTATGGCGGCACGGTAACGATGTTCACACCGGTCACACCCTCTCCATTCAAGGGGAGAACCGGACATATATGTCCGTAAAGCACAAATTTCCATTGGTAAAAAGATAGCCTAAAAAGGCTACATTGCCTTGTGTAGTATACAAACATCGCCTCGTAGGGCAATGTAGACCTCAGAGCACCTGTCCAGTCTTTCCCTTGACTGGGCTGCACCGTCGTATGGGCGATCTCCAGGAACTTCGAGACTTACGAATGCGAAATGTATGATGCAACCAGTCAGTTGGCAACTGCTCACATACGCCTAGGGTACACCACAGCGACCTCATCCTACGTTAAGCACGTCACAGGCCCCCGGCCCGCACTCTACAAGTCCCAATCCCCACCCATCAACGACTTCAACTTCAAATCCCTGTGCCACAACACAGAATCGCAATGCGTCTTCGCCCACATCCGCGCCACCAGCGGCTCCGTGGTGACACAAGTAAACAGCCACCCCTTCGTCTTCGGCCGCCACGTCTTCATGCACAACGGCGTCATCTCAAACTTCTCGTCCATCCGCCGCGAGATGACCTCGCTTCTCTCCTTCGACGCCTACTGCAACGTCCTCGGCAGCACAGACTCCGAACACGCCGCCGCCCTCTACATGACCAACCTAACCAACAGCAGCACCAAAGAAGCCTGGGAGAAACCCTACCCCCTCAAGAAGATGCTCGAAGCCATGCAGAAGACCGTCGTTCAAATCCTCACTTTGCAAAAACGCACACTGGGTGAAGCCAACACCCCCAATTCCCTCAACTTCTGCACCACAGACGGAACGAAAATGCTCGCCATCCGCTTCCGCAACCACGTCTCGCAGCAGCCGCCCAGTCTCTATTGGTCTGAGTTTGCGGGTCGCACGCTCAATACAAAGTTCCCTGGTGACCCGGATAGTAAGGATGGCGGGAGTGCGGATGCGCGAGCGGAGATTGGTGAGGCTGGTGCGATGGGCAAGCATACGATTATCGCGTCGGAGCCTACGACGTATGATGAGAAGGAGTGGAATTTGATCAAGAGGAATTGCGCGTTGATGGTCGATGAAGATGGCATTGAGCGGGAGGTCGAGATTGAGTATGATGATGAGCTGAATGCGAGGGATCCGAAGTTTGATGGTCCGGCTGACGCGGTGGGTGGGAAGTAGGTGGATGGTAGTGGCGATGGATTGATGGCTTGAGACTCATACACATCAGCCTAGAAGGACACCGAACACCATGGAGCCTAGATGACCACGAGCCCTACTAGTTTTACTCACTTCATCCTAGTGTATTCTGCACATCTTATGAGTTGTGTTTTCTTGCATGAGGTATGAGGTGCGTAGATCATGTTTATCTGCTGTTTTAGCTTGAATGATTTCGTCCCTGTAGCCCTTACGCGATGTCTCCTTTGCTCAAGGTTAGTTTTAATGACAAACATACATGGGTCTCTTCCTATTGGATCTGTCCGTCACCCTTCGCATAGGCGACTTGGAAGTAAGATATGTTGTTTGATATTATTACCGATCGGAAGCTATTAGATCGAAGACAGACTATGGTACAAAGGCGTCCAGGTATACACGGGAGGTATCTGACAGGTGCCATTGTTGTCGCGGAAACGATTCGCTTTCGCTAAAGTTAAAACTCAAAGTCGATCAAGTGCAAATCCACTCGTCCCAGCGATCACCTATACCCAGCCTCACCGCTCCACGGTATACCATCCGGTCTAAGTCCCATAGCTTCTTTCTGCTCCATCTGCTTCCTCAACTCGGCTTCTCGTCTCGCGTCTTCCACATACCGCAACCTCTCCCTCCTAGCCTTCTCCTTCAGTTCTCCGAAGGGATCGAATCGCTCGCTCTCGGGATTCTTGAAGGGATTCTGCTGCCAGCTTCCCCGATCCGTGAGCGTTGTGCTTCTGGGCCTGTTGTTCAATACATCGTACGCTTTGTTGAGAGGTGGATCTGCGAAAGGATTCGGCGTTGGTGGTACACGGGTAGAGCGTTCTGTGGACACGGTCTCTGGGCGGGAGTATGGACCTGGGCCAAAGAGAGTGTTGCTGCGATCGGTAGAGCGGGTAAGATGAGCGGTTGCTCCGCCGGCATTTCCGCCATTGAGGCGCGCGAAGATCGAAGACGCGTCGCCTACATGTGCAGTCTCCGGGGGTGGGACGTGATCGTTCGCGTATGGATTGAACGTCTCAAACGGCGGACCCTTGTCAATGTAACTGTGCCTCCGCTTCCGGCGCTTGATGAAGACGAAGCCGGCAACTAACAGCGCTAATGCACCTATTCAACAATTAGCAACGATCTATAGCAGCGACGATGACTATGACTGACCAAGTACACCAAGGACAATTGCTGCAGTCATGGCCTCTTTAGTCATGATAGGCTCTTGTTCTCGTTGTGGCAGCCTCTGGGGACCGGCGTTTCCGTCAAGTTCTGGCTCAGCTGTGTTTTGGGGCGGCGAAGTAAGAGATATCGGAGGCATCGAAGATCGCTCCGGGTTCCCTGTTGGCATGACTTCCTTGACGATTGTTGACGTTATGGTAGGGCGAACGGCGGTAGACAAGGTGGTTTCGCCAGTGATCTGAGGTTGTGCTGCGTTGTTACCACCAGAAGGGCCGCCGAAGGTGAATGAAGGTACAGACGTGGTCGCAGCATCACTCTCTCCTGATGATGTTGGCATTGACGGAGCGGCAGTTGGATCGGGTCCGAGGGTTTGGACGGGCCTTCCCGTGGATGTCGCTGTAGCACCGCTCTGTACTGGCGAAGGTGGCTCCTCCTCGTCTTCGGATTCCGAGTCCTCGCTCTCCGATATGTCACCGCCGACTGTGGATGGGCTGCTGAATGGTGAGTCTGGACTCTCTGGACCTTCCTCCTCCTCGCCCGCAGCGACAGGCATCGTACTCGCGATAGGATCGTCGCGACGAACGCGTCTTGGGAAGATCTTGACCGGCGATGGTCGTCGAAGCTGATAGCGAGCCATGGTAGATATGATGAAAGGTATTAAGTAAATGTACGCTGAATTGCGCTCGCGCAAGTAATATCAACAAACTATAGTAAAGTAAACAATGTCCCCAGGACTAAGAACCGAAAATGAATGTATCCGGTCGACGGAGAAATGAAAATAGTACCTGACTTCCTAAGGAACGATGATCCGCATCAGTCAAGAAGTGGAAAGGAAAGTGAAGCAATGGAGATGGAGACGCCAATGCTATCAATGTGGGATGACGGCTTGGGGGCTTGCCGTCAGGGTCATTACCTTCAGTCGCATAACGTCTCCAAAGCGCGAATCAGTGGGTCAGCTCGGAGCTACCTTGATCCCCAGCGCGGTGCGGAGTATGCCATTGAAACGGCTGTTCTGTTATTGGGCCAACGTTGTTGTCCTTGAAACTAAGGCTCACCTACTGCCACAGTATACAGTGTGCGATCGTCAGGAAAAGAGTATGAAACTGTTGACACGAGCGATGCTAAGACATGCTCTGGCCAGGAAGCTTTGGTTGCGCGGGTTGCGATTGGTCCCGGGGAATACGTGAGACGTCTTGGCGGTTTGACCTGACGATGATGGATCGCGTTGTGCTTCAGCACCTCCACACACGCGGCGGCGGCATATGGGTCGTTAGAGCCACACACCGGTCTTTTCGTGCAATTTGCGGGTTAAGGCGGTGGTTCTCGAGAGTAAAGCCATGACGCGCTTCGTGGGCCCAGCGCGCGTCAGAGCTGTCTAAAGACGCGTACATCGGACGTTCACCCAACGGTGGGATAAGACTAAACACGCCAAAGAAGAACAGCAAAGAAAACTCGCGTCAGGTACTTCAGCGGTCGGTATCGCAATCCTCGGGGATGGTGAGGCACGTACAACGGCTGGCCTCGGGAGGTGAGGAAGAAGGAACGATGCCCCCGAGAGTGGCAAGACCCTGGTTGATAAGCGAGGCATTAGCATGATCCGGCCGCGGGCCACCGCTTCTCCGCTGAACTTCTGCATCAACGCGTTCGTCTCCTCAGGCCATTTCGCGCATCATCTACTGTCGCGTGCTCACTTGCCTTGTGGCACCAGGTGGGATCTGAAGTCACTCACGGAGTACGTCATAGCTTGATGGCGCGAACTGTCGGCAAACCAGATTTCATGCTCGGGCGACCGTACGATGCACGTTTTCCAGATTGACATCAGCAGCCTCAAGTCGAATATTGAAGATGGGTATATTACGTATCGCAAGGTCTATCAAAGGTTCTATTTACGATCATAGTGCAGATGAAGAGGAAATGATGAGCCGTGCTTCGAACGTCATGTCGGAACCGCCCGATCCATACTTTGGCCCAAGCACATCTCATAGTACACACCCTTCTTGTCAAGCAGTTCTTGATGTGTGCCACTTTCCACAATCTTTCCCCTCGCGAACACCATGATCATGTCCGCATCTTTGATAGTACTGAGACGATGCGCCACCGCGACAGTTGTACGTCCACTCTGCGCTTCCTCGAGCGCCGCCTGAACTACCCTCTCGGATTCAGTATCTAATGCGGAAGTAGCTTCGTCAAGAAGCAGTAGGCGTGGCTCGCGTATGAGTGCTCTGGCGATGGCGATACGCTGGCGCTGCCCACCCGATAGTTGCGTGCCTCTACTACCGCACATCGTCGCGAAGCCGTTTGGCAGAGATGCAACGAAGTCGGATATGTTCGACTGCTTGGCTGCGGCTTCGACCTGAGCGTCAGTCACGTCGACTTCAACACCCATGGCGATGTTGTCCCGGACCGAGCCTTGATACAAGACTGGCTCTTGCTGGACCAAAGACACACCTCGACGGTACTTGCGTGGACAGAGGTCCATCAACGGAGCGCCATCACAGCTGATACGCCCCGTAACGGGATCATAGAACCTCTCCAAGAGCGAAACCATTGTTGACTTCCCGCAGCCTGAAGCGCCGACGAGAGCAATGAACCGACCGGGCCGCACATCAATATCGATGCCTTCCAGGACCTTGGCGTGGGGCCGAGACTTGTACGCGAAAGCAAGGTCCTGCACTTCGATATGCGCTGGACTCTTGTCCTTCTCGTCGTCAAATGGCGGCTTTGATGCGTCTTCCTGCACTGCAGGCTTCATTGCCCGCAACCGAAAAACGTAGTTAGCCGCAGTGGCCGACTTTGTGAGACTTGTAGTGTAAGAGAAGAAGGCTGCAGCTGCTTCTCCAGAGAAAATGACACCGATGAAGACCGTGAAGAATTGGGTAGTCGTGTATTCTCCCGTGCTGATCAGCCGGCCGCCGTACCAGAAGCCCAGGGCCATTGCCAAGAATGAGATGGACTGCGTCAGTGCGTACCAGAACATGGTCCACACCAAAGCTTTGATACCGTCTCTTGCGACACCTCGTAGTCGATCTTCGTACCGGGCGAGGATGTGTCTTTCGAGCGCGAGACTGGAGACTGTGCGAATGGCGGAGACTGCTTCGGATGCGAGAGCAGCGCTGCTGGCGAAACGTTTGCCCGTGAGATCTTCTAGCTTGAATTCAAGTCGAATCCTGAGGTACCCAGAAAACACGATTGGAGGCATAGCTGCGCCAAGTCAGTTTCGATTACTGGAAAGAACTGAGAACTGATACTGACCTCCAAAGACAACTACAAGACCGAGCTTCCAGCCAACCACGATGGCAAGAATCGAGGAAGAAACGATGTTGACGATGTTGATGAAAATGAGCATCAGGTTGAAGCCCATAAGATCGCGCAGTGCGTCAGGATAGGCTCCGAGTTTGGAGGCGAGCGCGCCGCTCGCATTGTCTTGATCGTCGAAGAATGCCATGTCTTGCTTGAGGATGAGGTCAAAGATCTCGCGTCTGTATACCCTGGCGACAACCTGTGCGACAAC
>Ga0265798_10009132_pt1 | contig 12473 bp, 7 predicted proteins | sample P3T30metagenome_FD_192430 | JGI IMG/M metagenome (GOLD analysis project Ga0265798, IMG submission 192430) | Plant litter microbial communities from East Loma Ridge, Irvine, California - P3 T30 | ecosystem: Environmental > Terrestrial > Plant litter > Unclassified | place: USA: California...
CGAGCTCGCCGCGACCCTCGTCGCCGAGGGCCACACGGCCGCCGGCTTCGTCGCCGACGTGCGCGACCGCCCCTCGCTCGTCTCCGCGCTCGAGCAGGCCGCCTCTCGCCTCGGGCCGATCGAGGTGCTGCAGTACAGCCCCCTCCCCGCCAAGGAGTTCATGCGTCCCGTGCTCGAGACGGTCGCCGACGACCTCGTCGGCCCGGTCGAGTTCTCGATCTACGGCCCCGCGACGGCCGCCCACCAGGTGATCCCCGGGATGCGCAGCCTCGGCGGGGGCACGCTCCTCTTCGTCAACGGCGCGAGCGCGGTGCGTCCGCGTGACGGCGTCACCGGGACGGCCGTCGCCTTCGCCGGCGAGAGCGCCTACGCCGAGCTGCTGCACGGCGCGCTGGCGTCCGAGGGCATCCACGTCGGTCAGCTGATCATCCCGCTCGGCATCGGCGGCGGCGACCCGGCCCACGAGCCGGACGTGCTCGCAGACACCCTGTGGACGATGCACGCAGAGAAGGGCGACTTCCGCGTCTACGCGGCGCCGCTGCCCGACTGACGCCGACCCCGGCCCTGGACGCAGGAGGCGCGGTGCCCGTCGGGCGCCGCGCCTCCCCCCGTCACCCCGCCCCACGAACCGCGTTCCGAACGATGAACCGCGTTCTTTCGCGGTTCATCGTTCGGAACGCGGTTCACCGACCACCGGCGTGACCCCTCCCCGGCACCACGTGCCCGCCCCGGCTCCACAGGGGCACCAGCAGGGCACCCCGGGCGCCGGGTCGCCGTCGTAGCGTCGAGGTGCGCCTCGCGGTCAGCCCCGCGGCGGCGCGAGCGGCCGCCGCCCGGCAGGCCGCTCCCCCACGACCGAGGAGCACCCGTGCAGATCGTCCCGAAAGCGCCCACCGTCAAGAACCCGCCCGAGCAGTTCACCGGCGACGTCTGGCTCGACGCGATCGCGTCGCCGCAGCAGGAGGGCGACCGGATGACGGTCGTGAAGGTGCGGTTCGTGCCGGGGGCCCGCACGGCCTGGCACTCGCACGCGAGGGGGCAGACCCTGCACGTCACCGAGGGCGTCGCGTTGCTCGGCTCGCGGGACGGCACCGTGGTCGAGGCGCTGCCCGGCCAGACGATCTACACGCCTCCCGGCGAGGAGCACTGGCACGGCGCCACTCCGGACGACTACATGGAGCACCTCGCGATGATCGAGTCGGCCGACGACCCGTCGACGACCACGACGTGGCTCGAGCACGTGTCGGACGACGACTACCGACGTCCGTAGTCCCGCCGGGTGCCCGGTGCGGGTCAGTCCCCGTCGACGGCCTCGCCGAGCGCCTCGCCGGTCGGGTCGTTCGGGGCGGCGACGCCGACGGGCGCGCCCTGCCAGCTCACGACCGTCCAGCCGGCCTCGAGCGAGCCGACGACCTCGATGACGCCCGTGTTCTCCATCTCGGTGCTGGTCGTGAACTCGGGGTCGACGTTGAGAGCGCGACCGCCGAGCCAGACGCGGGTGGCGGCGCCGTGGCCGACGACGACCACGGTGGCGTCGTCGTCGTGCAGCGCGACGATGTCCGCGATCGCGGCGTCGAACCGCTCGAAGAACGCGTGCCCGTCCGGGGCGCCCGGGGCCGAGGCCGTGAGGTCTCCCCCTGCCCAGGCGACCAACGGCAGGACGTAGCCGCGCAGCGCCTCCTCGTCGGTGCGGTCCTCGAGGTCGCCGGCCTCGATCTCGTGCAGTCCGTCACGGACGACGACGTCGAGCCCGAGACGGGCGGCGAGGGGCGAGGCGGTCTGCTGGGCACGGACGAGCGTCGACGCGTAGACGGCGTCGATCCGGTCGTCGCCCAGCGTCCCGACGAGGGCGTCGGCCTGTTCGCGACCGAGGTCGGTGAGGTCGGGGCCGGGGGCCGCGCTGGAGACGGCACCGGCGGCGTTGGCGGTGCTCTGGCCGTGTCGGACGAGGAGGATGCGCACGTCGTCGAGTCTTCCACGACACGGATGTGACGGAAGCCCTAGGGGCCTCGCCGACCGTGGGCTAGCTTCGGCGTGCCGGGGCGACCACCTCGGCAGGACACCCACGCCGGACTTGCCCCTTCGCACCCACACCGTCGTGACCGAGGGCGCAGGCGGCCCTCCCCCGAGGGTCGACCATCGCGCGGACGTCCGGCACCCCGACTGCCGGGCGTCCCCTTCGACTCGCGGGCGCCGCGGCCCCTGACGGTCACCTCCTCGTCGCCCGCCGTCCACGTCCCCCCGTGGCACGACGCCGCGAGATCGGCGACGATGGGGTCGATGGACCCCGCCGACGCGACCGAGCCGGCCGACTCGCCGGAAGACGGCCGGCAGGAGGCGCCCCCGCGCCCCGGCACCGCGGCCGAGGTGCTCCGCGCCTTCGCCGTGCTCGGCGTCACCTCGTTCGGCGGCCCCGTCGCGCACCTCGGCTTCTTCCGCGCCGACCTCGTCGAGCGCAGGCGCTGGCTCGGCGATGCCGACTACGGCGACCTCGTCGTGCTGGGGCAGTTCCTCCCCGGCCCGGCCTCGAGCCAGGTCGGCTTCGGCCTCGGGCTGCTGCGCGGCGGCCCCCTCGGCGCCCTGGCCGCCTTCGTGGCGTTCACCCTCCCGTCGGCCCTCGTCATGCTCGCTGTCGCGTCGGGCGTCGGGCTCCTCGAGGGCCCCGTGGGCAGCGCACTGGTGTCGGGCCTCACGATCGGCGCCGTGGCGATCGTCGCGCACGCCGTCGCGGGGATGGCGCGTTCGCTGGCTGCCGACCGGACCCGCGCCTCCGTCGCCGTGGTCGCCGCCGTGCTCGCGCTCGCGCTTCCGGGCTCGACGGGGCAGCTCGCGGCGATCGCCGTCGGCGTGCTGGCCGGGCTCTGGCTGCTCCGCGGCGCGAGCGACCCGGCCGGCGGCGCGGACGGCGGCGCGGATGCCTCTCCGCCTGCGGCACCCGCGGCCTGGGCGGCCGCCGTCCCTCGCCGGGCCGCCGTCGCCTGCCTCACGCTCTTCGCCGGGCTGCTCGTCGGCCTGCCGCTGCTCGCCCGCGCGACCGGCTCCGAGGCGCTCGCGCTCGTCGACGTCCTCTACCGCTCCGGCGCCCTCGTGCTCGGCGGCGGCCACGTGGTGCTGCCCCTGCTGCAGGCGGGTCTCGTCGACCCCGGCTGGGTCACCGAGGAGGCGTTCCTCACGGGGTACGCAGCCGCCCAGGCGGTGCCCGGTCCCCTCTTCACCTTCGCCACCTACCTCGGAGCCGTCACGACGCTCGGCCCCGGGGGCCCGCTCGGCGCGCTGCTCGCGACGCTGGCGATCTTCGCCCCCGGCCTGCTCCTCCTCGTCGGGGTGCTGCCGTTCTGGGCGGCGCTGCGGGACCGGGCGTGGCTGCGCGGCGTCATGCGGGGGGCGGGGGCCGCGGTCGTCGGGCTGCTCGCCGCGGCGCTCTGGGACCCCGTCGCGACGACGGCGATCACGTCGACCGGGGCGTTCTGCCTGGCGCTCGTCTGCTTCGTGCTGCTGACCGTCTGGCGGACGCCGCCGTGGGCCGTGGTGCTCGTCGCGGCCGGGGGCGGGCTGGTGCTCTCGCTCCTCGGCGCCTGAGGGGACTGGGCGGGCTGCGGGCTGCGGCCTGTGGGCTGTGGGCTGCGGGCTGCGGTCCGCGTCGACCACGGGGACGTCCCCCGACGCGGATGCCGTCGGGGTGCCGCACACTGAGCGCGGCACCCCGACGACGACTCAGCTCAGTGGCCGACCTTCTCGTCGGCAGCGTCGCCGGCCTTCTCGATCTTGTCGTCGAACTTGCCGCCGCTCTTCTGTGAGGCAGCCTGCTCGGCCTTGTCGATGCCCGCGTCCGAGGCCTTCTCGCCCTTGTCGCTGCCCATCGCGTCCTTCGCGCTGTCCATGAGACCCATGTCGGTCGTCCTCTCGTCCGTGGCCCGCCCGGCGCGGACCTCCCCCAGGTCACTCCCTCGGCGACGGGACAGTCCTGCACGTGCAGGCAGGTCCCAGTCCCGGCCGCCGGACGTACCCCGGCTGCCGACATGTGCAGGACCCGCGCCGGACCGGTACGGCCGCGACGCCGGAGGCGGCTGTCGCTCGGCACGACAGACCCTCGGTACTCCGGTACCAGCGGACGGATACCCGTGGAGGATCTCACGTCCGTCCGACGTCCGTAGCGTCGGCACCATGATCGAAGCGACCAGACTCAGCAAGCGCCACGGCGCGAAGACCGTCGTCGACGGCGTGTCCTTCTCGGTGCGGCCGGGCACGGTGACGGGGTTCCTCGGGCCGAACGGCGCCGGCAAGTCGACCACGATGCGGATGATCGTCGGGCTCGACCGCCCCACGTCGGGCACCGTCACGGTGAACGGCCGCCGCTACGTCGACAGCCCTGCGCCCATGGCCGAGGTCGGCGTGCTGCTCGACGCCGGCGCGGTCCATCCCGGCCGACGGGCCCGTGACCACCTGCGCGTCGTCGCCAGCACCAACGGGATCGGCGACCGTCGCGTCGACGAGGTGCTGAGCCTGGCCGGGCTCGAGAGCGTCGCCCGCAAGAAGGTCGGCACGTTCTCGCTCGGCATGAAGCAGCGTCTCGGCATCGCCACGGCACTGCTCGGCGACCCCGGCACGGTGGTGCTCGACGAGCCGGTGAACGGCCTCGACCCCGAGGGCGTCATCTGGGTGCGCCAGCTGTGCCGCCAGCTGGCCGCCGAGGGCCGGGCCGTGCTGCTCTCGAGCCACCTGATGGGCGAGATGGCCCAGACGGCCGACCGCCTCGTCGTGCTCGGACGAGGGCGCGTGATCGCGGACACCCCGACGGCCGAGCTGCTGGCACGAGCCGGCGGCGGCGGCGCCGTCCGCGTCCGCACGGACCGACCGGAGGACCTGAGCGCCCTGGTGGCGCCGCTGGGCGCGACGCTCGTCCCCGTCTCGGCCGACACCGTCGAGGTGGCCGGCCTGACCGCCGAGCAGATCGCCCAGGCGGCCGGGCCCGCCGGCGTGCTGCTGTACGAGCTCGCCCCGGTCCAGGTCTCCCTCGAGGCCGCCTTCTTCCACCTCACGGGCGACTCGGTCGAGTACCGGGCCGACGCGATCACCGACACCGACTCCTCGAAGGCCACACGATGAACGAGCACCTGCCCACCTTGTCCTCGGCACCCGTCGCCGCCCGCGACACCCGCACGTCGACCGCCGCCCACCAGGACTTCACGGGCCTGATGAGGTCGGAGTGGCTGAAGGTCGCCTCCCTGACCTCGATGCGGTGGCTCGCGCTCGCCGCCGTCGGTGCCGGGGCGCTCGGCGCCGTGGCGTTCGCCTCGAGCGCCGAGGCCTCGACCACCACCGCGGTCCTCGGCTCCGCCACCCTGTCCGCCCTCGTGATCGGCCTCCTGACGGCCCTGGGGACGACGTCCGAGTACGCCACCGGAAGCATCCGCACCACCCTGGCCGTCGCGCCCCGTCGCGGTCTCGCACTGCTGGCCAAGGCGGCCGTGTCCGCCCTGCTGGGCGTCGTCCTGTCGGTCCTCGGCTCGGTCGCCGGCCTGGCCGCCACCTCGGCCATGCACCCCGACGGCTGGATCGAGGCCGGCACCGTCGTGCGCGCCGTGGTCGCCGCCGCGATCTACGTCGCCGTCGTCGCCGTCTTCTGCCTGCTGCTCGGCACCGTGCTCCGCGGGGTCGCCCTCACGACGGCCTCCGTCATCGCGCTCGTCCTGCTGCTCCCCGGGATGACCGGCGGCGTGCGCGTCGGCGACGTGTTCCTCTCCGACTACCTCTTGTCCGAGGCCGGGCCGGGCCTGGTCCTCCAGACCTCGTTCGGCACCGACGCGTGGGTGCAGGTGGCCACCGTCAGCGTCTGGATGGCGCTCGCCTCGGCCGCCGCCGCCGCCCGCCTCGGGTACTCCGACGCCTGAGGCGCGGCCCTGCTGCCGAGGCCGCGACCTCGGGCCCCGCGGTCCAGGCGGTCTCCGGAGAGCCGGACCCTAGGCGGCGTACCGCTCCACGCGCGGGACGCAGGTGAGGCCGTCCTCCTCGACGGGGATGGTCATCGACCAGTCGGCACCCTCGCCGGCCTCCACGGGGCCGACGTCGACCTGCTGCAGGGCGCGGGTGTCGGACCCTCCGCTGAGCAGGGACATGTAGAGCCGGTAGGTGACCGGGCCCTCGCTCGGGTTCTGGACCGTCCCGTCGACGGTCCAGCCGCCGTCGCCCCGCTCGCAGGTGGCGATCTGCAGGTCGCTGAGGGCCCCGGTGAAGCCCTCTCCGGAGCCGGGGACGTCCTGGACGTCGGTGATGCCCGCCGAGGCCTGCTCGGTCGCCTCGGCCGTCGGCGTCGGCGACGGCGACGGCTCCGCGTCCTGCGAGGTGCAGCCGGTCAGGGCCAGTGCCAGGGCACCGACGGCGAGGGTCGTCGTCCACCGGGTGGAGGTCATGGGCGTTCCTTTCGGGGTGGGCGGCGCTGCCCCCATCTCACCACGAGGGCGCCGAGCAGCAGCAACAGGCCGCCGAGGGGGAGGCCGGCGAGACCGGCGAGACCGCCGCCGGTCCAGGCCAGGACCGCCGTGGCCACGGGCGAGAAGACGGGCACGAGCACCGAGGGGCCGGCGGGCGCGGCAGGCTGTGCCGGGTCGGCCGGCGACACCGGACCGACCGGCGGCTGCGGGCCGACCGGCGGCTGCGGGTCCACCGGCGGCTCGGGGTCGGGGACCGGTGCCACGGCCACGGTCGCCCCGTCGGTCGCCAGGACGCTCGCGTCGTCCGCGCCGACAGCCCCTGCCGTGGCCGTGTTCGCGACGGCCCCGGCCTCGACGTCGGCCTCGCCGACGACGTAGGAGGCCGTCGCGACGACGACCTCGCCCGGCGCGAGGACGCCGGGCGCGCCGGGCCACCGGTAGACGGGCGACGTCAGGCCCACGAGGTCGTCGTCGACGACGACCTCGGTGAGGGTGGCCGTCCCCGTGTTCGTCACCTCGAAGCGGTAGTCGACGACGGCGCCGAGCTGGGCGGCCGTCAGCGGCTGTGCGGTCTTCGACAGGGCGAGCTCCGAGATGGCCACGATCGCCACCGAGTCGGCCGCCCGGTCGACGACGATCGCGTCGGCGGGGGTCGACGCGGAGGCGGTCACGGCGGAGGCGACGACGCCGGCCTCGACGTCGGCCTGCGTCAGCACGTAGGTCGCCGTCGCCGTCGCCGTCTGGCCCGGGAGGAGCACGCCCGGCTCGCCCGGCCACCGGTACGACAGCCTCGAGAGGCGGGCCTGCGGGTCGCGCAGCTCGACCCCGTCGAGGGTCACGTTGCCCGTGTTCGTCACCGAGTACGTGTACTCGACGACGTCGCCGGGTCGGCCCTCCGCGCCCGCGGCGAGCGCCTGCTGCTTCGACACGTCGAGCGAGGCGGCGCGCGGGGCGGTCGGCACGACCGACTCGTCGGAGGCGTCGACCACGTCGTCGCCACGAGGGGTCGTTCCCGAGACGGTCGCCGTGTTGCGGACCGAGCCGCGGTCGACGTCGGCCTGCACCAGGACGTACGTCGCCGTCGCCGTGACGGACTCGCCCGGGGCGAGCACGCCGGCCTCGCCGGGCCACGTGCCCCAGGCGACGGCCGACAGCCCGGGCAGCGGGTCGGCGACGACGACGTCGCGCACGGTGGTCTCGCCGGTGTTCGTGACGACGAAGCGGTAGTCGACCGCGTCGCCGACGACGCCGGAGCCCGAGCGCGTCCCGGTCTTCACCAGGTCGAGGGCCCGCGACGCCGCCACGAGCTCGACGACGGCCTCGTCGGAGTCGTCGGCGACGAGCGCCCCTGCGGGGTCACGACCCGAGCCCGTGACGACGTTCACGACGCGGCCGGCGTCCACGTCGGCCTGCGTCACGACGTGCCGAGCGGTGACGGTCAGCTGCTGACCGGGGGCGAGGGTCCCCGGCTGGCCGGGCCAGGCCGCCACGACGTCGGTGAGCCCGACGACCGTGGAGTCGACGCGGACGTCGGTCAGCGTGCGCGGCCCGTCGGCGACCACCGTGAACGCGTACTCGACGACGTCGCCCACGCGACCCACGTCGCCCGGCGCCAGGCGCGCCGTCTGGGTCGTCGTCACCGAGGCCGCCTCGGGATCGGTGGAGGTGCGGACGGTGTTCGAGACGCCGGTCACGACGGTGCCGTCGGGCGCCGACCCGACCGAGGTGGCCTGGTTGTCGACGTGCCCGCGGTCGACGTCGGCCTGCGAGATCGCGTACGTGGCCTCGCCGAGGGCGCTCTCGCCCGGGGCGAGGATGCCCGTCGCGGTCGGGAAGTCGATGTCGGGCCGCGAGAGCCCCGGCAGGCGGTCGCGGAGCGCGATGAGGTTCAGCGTCACGTTGCCCGTGTTCAGGATCTCGAACGTGTAGGTGACGACGTCGCCCACGGCTCCGGAGCCGGCGACGACCGCCGACTTCTCGGTCGCGATCGACGGGGCCGACGCCTCGGTGGGGACGACGACGAGGGTCGACACGGCGACCGACGAACGGCCGTCGGGCGCCGTCGCCGTGACGGTCGCCGAGTTCTGGACGGCACCGCGGTCGACGTCCTCCTGCTGGATCGCGTAGCGGGCCGTCGCGGTGGCCTGCGTGCCCGGCGGCAGCACGCCCTCCTGCTCGCCCGGCCAGCTCACGACGACCGGGCCCAGCCCGGGCAGCGCGTCGGCCAGCACGACGCCCGTCAGCGTCACGTTGCCGGTGTTGCCGATCGTGAAGGCGTAGTCGACGACGTCGCCCAGGCCGTTCTGCCCTGCGGACGCGAGGGCCGCCTCCTTGACGAGGGTGAGCCCGGGAGCGGAGGCGATCGGCACGGTCGCGACGTCGGTCGCGGTCGCCGCGGCGCCGGTCGGCGGCAGGCCGCTGCCGGTCACCTGGCTCGTGACGCTTCCGGCGTCGACGTCGGCCTGGAGCAGCACCGAGGTGGACGTGGCCGTCGCGACCTGGCCCGGCAGCAGCACGCCGGGTTCGCCGGGCCACACCCAGACGGGCTCGCCGATGCCGGGCAGCGCGTCCGTGAGCGCGGCGCCCGTGAGCGTCACGTTGCCGCTGTTGCGGAGGGTCTGGGTCCAGACGACGGTGTCGCCCGCGACTCCCGTGGAGCCCGGCGCCAGGGCGCCGGAGTCGGTCACGGCGACGGCGGGGCGCGAGGCCTCGGCGGCGACCGGCGCCGGGTCGGAGGCGTCGCCCACGGGGGCGGCCCCGCCCGGGGGCGTCCCCGTGGCCGTGGCCGTGTTGACGAGTCCGCCGGCGTCGACGTCGGCCTGGTCGAGGACGATCGTCGTGGTCGCCGTGACGGACTGGTCGGGGGCGAGGACACCCTCCGCACCGGGCCAGGGGCCGTAGGCGAGCGGCGAGAGCCCCTCGAGGTCGTCGGCGACCGAGACGCCCGTGAGGGTCACGTTGCCCGTGTTGCGGACGACGATCTCGAAGGTCGCGAGGTCGCCGACAGCTCCGGCGCCGGAGACCGCGCCGCTCTTCGTCGTCGTGATGCCGGGCACCGCGGAGACGGTGGCGACGCGGACCGCGCCGGCGACGGCCGTGACCTCGGCGCCGCCGGGGGCCGTGCCCCGGGCCGAGGCCGTGTTCTCGACGAAGCCCCGGTCGACGTCGGCCTGGGTCAGCGTCAGCGTCGCGCGCACCAGGACGGACCGGCCGGGCTCGAGCACGCCGGGGGCGGCGGGCCAGTCGATCGTGTCGGCGGTCAGCCCGGCGAGGCTCAGCGCGACGTCCACGTCGGCGAGCGTGACGTTGCCCTCGTTCCGGACCGTCGCGACGTACTCGACGGTGTCGCCGACCTGGCCGATGCCGGGGGCGACGACGCCGCCGACCTGGGTCACCACGAGGGCGCCGGCGGGGGCGATCGGCACGGTGGCGGAGGCGCGGGCGGCCACGACGGTGCCTGCCCGGTCGGTGCCCGTGGTGTCGACGGTGCTGGAGACGGCACCGGCGTCGACGTCGGCCTGCGTGAGGACCGCGGTCGTGGTGGCGGTCGCCGACGCACCCGGCGCGAGCACGCCCGGCTCGCCCGGCCACACGACGACGGGGGCCGTCGTCCCGGGGACGCGCTCGGCCACGTCGACCCCGGTGAGGGTGACCGTGCCCGTGTTGGTGACGCGGTAGGACCAGGTCACGGAGTCGCCGGCCACACCGGTCGAGCCCGGGGCGAGCGCGCCGGAGTCCGTCACGGCGATCCCGGGGACCGGGGCGGCGGTGGGCGTGGACACCTCGCCCGTCGTCGCGGACACCGCGACGCCGGCGAACGAGCCGGTCGCGGTCGCGACGTTGAGCACCTGTCCGCGGTCGAGGTCGGCCTGGCCGATCTCGGAGGTGGCGGTCGCGGTGGCCTGCTGACCAGGGGCGAGCACGCCGTCGGCGCCCGGCCAGCGGACGGCGGGCGTCGAGACGCCGGGCACGTCGTCGACGAGGTCGATGCCCGTCACCGTGACGTTGCCCGTGTTGGCGACCACGAACGTCCAGTCGACTGTGTCGCGCAGGGCGCCGTCGGCCCGGACGGCGCCGGTCTTCGAGACGCTGAGCCCGGGCGCGGCGGGCTGGACCGTCGTCGTCGTCAGCGGCGAGCTCACGCTGATCGTGTCGCCGACGGGCGGCTTGCCGGTCGCGACGGCGGTGTTGCCGACGCTGCCGCGGTCGACGTCGGCCTGGGTGACGGCGTACGTCGCCGTGGCGGTGGCGACCTGCCCGGGGGCGAGCGTGCCGGGCTGGCCGGGCCAGGTGATCTGCGGGTCGGACACGCCGCCGAGCTGGTCGACCAGGTCGACGAGCGAGAGGGTGACGTCGCCGGTGTTCGTGATCGAGAACGAGTAGTCGACGACGTCGCCGACGCCTCCTGCACCTCGGGCGGCACCCGACTTCGCGACGACCATGGAGGCCTCGTCGGCGAGCACGACGCCGTCCGTCGCCGTCGCCTGGACGGTCGACGACGCGGGGGTGCGACCGGTCGCCGTGACGGTCGACGACTGCCCGCCCGAGTCGACGTCCGACTGCGTCAGCGTGTACGCGGCCGTGGCCGTGACGCTCTGTCCGGGCGCGAGGACCCCGGGCGTGCCGGGCCAGGCGTAGGTCGGGGCCCCGGCGCCGGCCTGGGCGTCGACCAGCTGGACCCCGGTGAGCGTCACGGTGCCCGTGTTGGTCGCCGTGTACGAGAACGAGACCGTGTCGCCGGCCACGCCGCGGTCGCCGTCGGCCAGGGCCGCCGTCTTGGTGACCGACAGGCCGGGGGCCGCGGCGAGCGTCGCCACGGTCGTCGGGGCGTCGGGGCCGACCACCGCAGCACCGTCACGGGCGGAGGTGCCGGAGGCGGCGGCCACGTTCGTCACGGAGCCCGCGTCGACGTCCGACTGCTCGACCGGCGACGACGCGCGGGCGGTCGCCACGGCTCCCGGCGCGAGCACTCCCGGGGCCCCTGGCCACTCGACGACGTAGTCGGAGAGGTCGGCGAGCGTGCCCGTCGGGGCGACGCCCTCGAGGGTCACGTTGCCGGTGTTCCGCAGGACGACGACCCAGTCGACCGTGTCGCCGGCGGCACCGGCGGCCCGGACGGCGCCGGTCTGGGTGACCGTGAGCGCCGGCGACGGCTCCACGGTCGTCACGCTGACGGTGTTCGACTCGGCGCGGACCTCGACGCCCTGGGGCGTCACGGCCGAGACGGAGGCCTGGTTGTCGATGTGGCCGAGGTCGACGTCGGCCTGGGTCAGCGCGTAGTCCGCGACGCCGACGACCGTCTCCCCGACGGCGACGCGACCGGGCCGCTCGGGGTCGGGCCAGGTGATCTGCGGCGTGCCGAGACCGGGCAGGGGGTCGAGGAGGCGCCCGTCGGTGAGGGTGACCGAGCCGGTGTTCGTGATGTCGAGCCGGTAGCGGACGACGTCGCCCGCGCCTCCGGTGCCCGAGACGATCTCGGCCGACTTGAGGACGGTGAGCGCGGGGGCCGGGGCGACGGTGACGGTCGCCGGGGCGGAGGCGGTGCGCACGACGCCGGCCGGGTCGGTGCTCGTGCCGTCGACGACGCTCGTGACCGAGCCTGCGTCGACGTCGGCCTGCGTCAGCGTGTAGCGGGCGGTCGCGGTGACGGTCTGGCCGGGAGCCAGCACTCCCTCGGCTCCGGGCCAGGCGTAGGCCGGTGCGCCGACGCCCGCGTTGCCGTCCGTGAAGCCGACGGCGGTCAGGGTGGTGTTGCCGGTGTTCGCCAGCGTGTAGGTGAAGACGAGCTCGTCGCCGGCGAGGCCGGTCGCACCGGGCGCGAGCGAGCCGCTGTCGGTGACGAGGGCGGCGGGTGCCGCTGCCGCCGTGGGCACGGTGAGCAGCGGCGCGGGCGCGTCGACGACACGGCCGTCGGGCGCCGTGCCGGATCCCGTCGCGCCGAGCGCGACCGAACCTCGGTCGACATCGGCCTGGGTGAGGACGTAGGTCGTGCGCGTCTCGACCGCCTGGCCGGGGGCGAGCACGCCCTCGTCGCCCGGCCAG
>Ga0265798_10009133_pt1 | contig 12472 bp, 11 predicted proteins | sample P3T30metagenome_FD_192430 | JGI IMG/M metagenome (GOLD analysis project Ga0265798, IMG submission 192430) | Plant litter microbial communities from East Loma Ridge, Irvine, California - P3 T30 | ecosystem: Environmental > Terrestrial > Plant litter > Unclassified | place: USA: California...
CGGTATCGAGGTCTTGGTAGGCGACAGGGGAATGTTGGAGGCAATGAAGTGGCATCGGTAGGCGAACGTGTCCCGCTCCAGCACTGGGACATCGCCATCCACGACCAAGACCGTGACGAGCCTCTCACCTGGAGTGAAGGTCTGCACGTTCAATCGAGGCATGCTCTCACTAATGAGGGAGTTCACAACTTCGCCAGGTGGTATGTTCTTCCGCCCGAAACCCAGGTCAATGTCCGCTACGATGTCGAGTGTGGGAAGTAGGTCCGGGACAACGTTCATCTGGGTCAGACGCTGCTCCAGGACGAGTCGCTTGTACTGCCGCCACTTTTTATCTGCCAGATATCTGTAGATGGGTTTGTTCATGTCACCTAGCTACACATCAGCTTGTTCATGTTCAAGGCTGTGAGTCTCCTACTCTGTCCATCCTCAAACTTCTTCTTGACCACGGGATCGTTGATGTCTGCGTAAATGACGAGCTGGTTCAAGTGCTTCCGCATGCTCCTCAACCGATGCTCCTTTGCTTCGGGTCCTCCACTCACAGCCGGATCTTGGTCCAGCACGTTCTGTATCCTCAATTGCTGCGTCTCGATCTCCTTGATCTTCTCCTGCCTGTCCTCCAGGAGCACCTTTCGCGCTTCCTGGAAACACTGGTACGGCAGCTGTTCGAACGGCACCTCAACAGCCTTTTGCAACGCAGACCGGCGAAGAGCAGCACGCCGACGCCGCGAACCCACGGGCTGCACGTTTTCTCTCCGCAGTAGTCGCCGCTCTTGCTTCTTGTTCTCGACAGTCTGCGGGTCCAGAGTGCCCCATTTCTGCATGTAGTCGGGGATCAGTTTTTTGGTGCCCGGAGATGTGAGCGTCGCATCGGCTGATGGGGGCGGAGCTGGCGGTGCGGGCGTCGAGGGCTGTGTCTGCACCTCTTCACGAGCTACGGTGGAAGACGAGAAGAAGTGGCGCGGCGTGCCATTGGTGGTGGGGAGCTGTCGCACGCATCGCAGGCAGATATTGACATTCCGTGCTGAAGACGTGACGGACGCCATGGCTGACGACAGGTGGGATGCGGGTGCTGGTGCAGATGAAAGCTGGTACGAAAATGTTGGAGAGCGCCAAGCACCTCGAATCGCTTCAAACCTCCGAAACAAAGTCCGCAACTTTTGAACCACCACGCCCACGCCCGGCATGGCTTCCACAGGGATAACAGCGCCGGCTCGGGGCGTCACATACCAATTGAGCAGGCTGTCGATACGGCGGGATGCGCGCCCCTACTGCTGCAATGTGCGCCACCGTCCCACCGCAATCCAGTACACCCTGCTAATGCCACCAGAAATGTCTATTCACACCATTCGCCCGACCAATATCCACTTCGACGTCCTCACGGGCCACGGTGTCGCCAATAATAACGACCATACCCGGCGATTATGTGCCCATCAAGCCTCTCGAAGAGCGGACCGTCCATGCGACCATCCACCAATTCCCCTCCCTCGAGCCCCTCCGCTTCATGACATATCCTGCGAACCACCTCTACCTGCCCACACGCAAGGATATCCTGCACCGTGCCGTCATATACGAGGGCGACATGACGCGGCTGGGTACCGCCTCCACCAAGACGAGACATGAGATTCGGGGCTCAGCACGCAAGATCCGGCCGCAGAAAGGCTCCGGTCGTGCACGTCTAGGAGACAAGAAGTCGCACATGCTAAGAGGCGGAGGCGTCGCATTCGGTCCCAAGCCGCGCGACTTTGCGACCGAGCTGCCGAAGAAGGTGTACGACCTGGCGTGGCGCACTGCACTCTCGTACCGCTTCAGGAAAGGCGAGCTCATCATCGTCGACAACGCCATGGAGATTGAGAGTCCGTCTACACGCCTACTGGACGACATCTTCGCGCACCACGACAAGCTACGGGGGAAGGGGCGCAGTCTGCTAGTCACACTCGACAAGCGACCGCTCCTCGAAGAAGCCCTCAAGCGCATGGACCGTGGCGGACAGAGTCTTACATGGGAGGAAGTTGACGTCAAGAACCTCCTCGAGTTCTCACGCGTCATCATCGAGCGCAATGCCCTGCACAACATCCTCCGCTTCCACCAACAAGACATCACGCACACTCCACCAAAACCATCGCACCTCGTCAAGTCCAGCCCGCCTACCGAGCTCGAGAACACGATCGGCTGGGCTGAGTTCCGCGACCTGCAGCTCCTCGACGCGCAAAAAAGGGACGAGAGCGTCAAAGATAAAAGAGAGCAGGCCGCTCGTGCAGCCGCAGGTGAACGCATCGTCTCTAAGGCCACCGAAAGCGACGACGCGGAAAAAGAACAGCCGTCTCGCGCAGCCGTCTACGAACTCGTCGCCGCCAAACGCTACGAATACGCACTCACACTCCCCTCGTCCTCCCCCCAACGCACAGACCTCACAATCTCCGTCTACAACCTCACCGCCGAAGCCAAAATGCTCTACTTCACCCACCACACGGGCTTAGCCTGGTCCCTATACGCCACCGACTCCCAAAGCTCCCAAACGGACGAGATCGAGCGAATCAGCAGCCACCGCGCCGCCATATCTAAAAAATTCCCTGCCGTTCAAAATATTGACTATCAGATGCGTCTGACGCAGGAACGATCCGAAGAAGCGGAAAGAATCGAGGGTAACCCCCTGGAGCAATTCGACCTCGAACTCGCAAAGCTGCAAGTCAAGAAATACAATGTGCTTCTTGAAGCGTCGGTGCTGGCTGCGCAGGTTCACGAGCACATTGCCGAGGCGAAGAGACTTGCTGGCGCCGACGAGGAGGCGGATATTCAGATTGAAATCGCGAGTTTGGAGCGCGGAAACGTGGATGCGCGTGAGGACGAGGTGCTAAGTGCTCAGCTGCGCGCTGCGGAATTGGAAGTGAAGGTCCTGACTCTGAGTGGTAGGCGCTCTGATGCGGAGATTAAGGCGCGGGGTCTGGAGGCAAGGGTGGAGGGGGCGAGGGCTGCGTTGGTGGATGCGCGGGGGCGGAGTGAGGAGAAGGAGAGGGAGAGGGCGGTGCTGGAGGATGGAGATGGAGATGGGGGTGAGGTGGAGGAGTTGGAGGGTAGTAGTGCGGAGGAAATAAAAGCGTCTGGGGACGTGGAGGGCATTGAGCGGAATAGAACGCTTGTTCAAAAGGGAAAGGGCGAGACCGAAACCAAGGATGTGGAGAGGAAGTAAACGATGTGTGTATTGATAGATATATCTTGGCTTTTCAGAAATGTACAGTACAATTCACTTTGCTTTACTTTGCTTTACTTTGCTTTATTTCCAAGGGGTCTGGCTTTTAAGTTGCTTGCTTGCTGTGTACCTAGTGTACTATGGAATCTGAGCTTGAGTATAAATCGTGCCTGGTGGAAATAGAAGATGGGTATTGAATTTCACACTTGTAGAAAGATGTGTGACTGTGACTCCTCAGGGACTGCATGGAGATGTCGCCGCACGTCGATCAATTCCCCCGTCATCATCATCGGCGCCATTGCTATTGCGTAAAACAAGTCTCTCTATTTAATCCATCTGATCGATCTATATCATATCCCGAGTGACGATGACAAACCGTCCTTCCCTCCCCTTCCACCTACCAACACCACACCCCGCGAACCAGGTCTCACTCCTTCCCAAAGCCCAACGCAGAAAACAATACCACGACGACAAAGGAAGCTGAGCGTCATGTGACCGTGTAGCATCCTTCTAAACGGGAGCAATGGTATTAGGGACCCAGGGTGAGGAGGCTGTTGACTTGTTCTGCACATTACTAGATTCCCAAGCACCGGACGCTATTGATGCTGGCATTACCAGAGCTTCCATGCTTACTTGTTATACATATTACTTCATACAATACATACGGAGCCCTCTCCTCATTCATTGCATTTCCAGCCCCAATCTCGCAAGCGTCTCCCTACGCCCAAGTACAACCATGATGTCATACAATCTAATCCCCGTTTCCCTCCCCGTCAACACCGCCCGTAGGTAATGATACACATGCCTCGCCCCCTCCTTGCCCTCTGCCCTCCCATCGATAATCTCATGAACTTTGCGGGTCAGCGCGTCTTTTGTCCATTCTTCCTCTGACACATCCTTGAGCATGTGGCAGCGCATGGGGATATCCGATGCCGTGGCGACGGGTGGGGAGGAGGAGTATGTGCGTAGGGGTGTGAAGAAGAATGCGTTGCGGTAGAGGAATTCGTTGGCGTTTGTGTAGTTTTCGGCGTCGGCGGATAGGATGCTTGAGACGTATGTGTCGAGGTTGGCTGGGTCGATCATGGCGCGCCATTGCGTGTATGGGGTTTCAGGATCGGTGAGGAGCTTGACGATGTTTGTGGTTATTTCTTGGAGTTTAGGGCCGCCGGTGGATGCGCGTAGGGCAGCGTGTTTGCGCTGCAAAAAGTGCATTTTACCAAAAGTAACTGTCGTATTCCCCTTTGTAAACTTCATCGAGAATCTGCGGACTAGGGTTTCAAGGTCCATGACGTCGCTCTTCTCGCGGTGACTCCAGCCCAGTAGTGCCGCGAAATTCGTGAGGGTTTCGGGGAAGATTTCCATTTCTTTGAAGGCTGTGATGTCGGTGTCGAAGTTGCGCTTGCTGAGCTTGTTTCCTTGCTCGTCGACTAGGAGGCCGACGTGCGCGAAGGCGGGTGGTGTCCAGTTGAATGCGGCGTATAGGGCGATGTGTTTTGGCGTGCTGGGCATCCACTCCGAGCCACGGATAACGTGCGTGATGGCCATTAGATGGTCGTCTACCACGTTGGCGAGATGGTATGTCGGGAGGCCATCGCTCTTCAGCAGTATTGGATCTTCGAACGACGATTCGGTGACTTGTTTGCGGTTCTTCAGCGCCTTGAACGGGCCGTGTATCAGATCCGTGTAACCGGGATACTTCTTCGGCACCTTGAGGCGGATCGTATGTGATTCACCTTTGTGTGCGCGCTCGTCGCTTTCGTCTTTGGGTATGTCGGCGCATGTGCGGTCGTAGTCGGTTGCAACGCCGAGACTGTGTCTGTGCTCGGCGAGGGCGTTGAGCCGGGCGGTGGAGCAGAAGCAGCGGTATGCGTGGCCATTTTCCAGCAATATCTTGGCATGGTCCCTGTATATCGCACTGCGTTCGGATTGTCTGTACGGTCCGTACGGTCCGCCTATTTCGGGCCCTTCATCCCATTGCAGACCTGCCCAGCGCAGGTCGTCGAAGAGTCGCTGCTCGGCGTCGGACACAGTGCGCTTTTGGTCTGTGTCTTCTATTCGGAGGAGGAATTGGCCGCCTGTGCGCTTGGCGAGGAGGTAGTTGAAGAGGGCGGTGCGGAGGGAGCCGAGGTGCAGGTAGCCTGTTGGTGAGGGTGCGAAGCGTGTGCGTGCTGGTGTGGAGGGAAGGGGAGTGTTGACTTTGGCGCTTTTGGCGGCTTGGGATATGGGACGCCGTGAGGCACGTGAGAGACGGAGGAGACATGAGTGGCACGTGTAGGCCGGTACTTGCGGTCGCAGAAGCAGAGAGAAGGACATGTTGGGGGGGGTTGGAAATGCAGCTTGAGAGTTGACGTTGAGGCGTGGTGGGACGAACTTTCTACGGATGGCGGGACGAGCCATGTTCACCGGAGATTTCATTCTGCCCGACCCAAAGTTGTCGCGACAAAGTTTGTTGCCGTTACTTTGTCCACTGCACACGCTTTTCGCAGGTCGCGCCTTCCTTCCTTTTTGTACATACTATCTTCTCCCACACACAATCCTCGTCCTACACATAGACCACCCTCAAGAGTACGACTCTCCCCGCCATTCACCGTGAATCATGCTGACTCGAAACCACAGTGGACGGCGAAGAAGTAGACCTCTACGGTACACACGACCCTCTTCCCCCCCAAAACTTTCACTAACAACACCAGAGGTGCTCGGCATCAGCAAATCCGCCAGCAAATCCGAGATCAAAAAAGCGTACCACAAAGTCCGCGCCCCTCCCCCACCTCCAAGACACCATTCTAACATTATCTAGGCCGCCCTCGCCCACCACCCCGACAAAGTCGCCGAATCCGACCGCGCCGAAGCAGAAGTCCGCTTCAAAGCCGCCAAGCAAGCCTACGAGATCCTCAACGATGACGACAAGCGGCACCTCTACGACACGCACGGCATGTCCGCCTTCGATCCGTCGAACGGCATGGGCGGCGCCGGGCCCGACATGGACGACATCTTCGCGCAGATGTTTGGCGGCATGGGCGGTGGCGGATTTGGAGGCATGGGCGGCATGGGAGGCATGCCGGGTATGGGCGGGCGTAATGTTCCGCGCAAGGGACGCAGCGTGGAGCAAGAGTACGAAGTCAGTTTGGAGGAGCTGTACAAGGGCAAGACGACCAAGTTCTCGAATACGAAGAATGTTATTTGCTCGACGTGTAAGGGCAGCGGGGGCAAGGCGGGCGCAAAGAGCCATGCCTGTGGGCAGTGTGGTGGACGAGGTGAGAAATTCCCATTACATCCCAGCCCTTCACATCTCCATGCTAATACATACAAACAGGCGCCAAAGCCGTCCTCCGCCAAGTCGGCCCCGGCCTCGTCACGCAAGAAACCGTGCCCTGCGGCAACTGCCAAGCAACCGGCCAAGTCATGCCCGAAAAGCAGCGCTGCAAAAAATGCAAAGGCGCAAAAGTCATCGAGTCGAAAAACGTGCTGGAGCTGTACATCCCCCGCGGCGCGCGCGAAGGCGAGCGCATCGTGCTGGCCGGTGAGGCAGATCAACTACCCGACCAGGAACCGGGTGACATCATATTCACGCTCAAGGAAACGGAGCACGACGTGTTCGAGCGCGCGGGCGGAGATTTGCGCGCAGAGCTGAAGATTAGTCTAGTCGAGGCACTCACGGGTTTCAACCGCGTAGTCCTCACACACCTCGACGGCCGCGGCATCCAGCTCAACATCACACAACCAAACGGCAAAGTCCTGCGTCCCGGCCAAGTCCTCAAAGTCTCAGGCGAAGGCATGCCCATGAAGAAAACCGACACAAAAGGCGACCTGTATCTCGTCGTGGACATTGAGTTCCCAGAAGACGGGTGGTTGACTAACGACGCGGCGCTCAAGAAAGTTCAGGACGCGTTACCGGCTTCTGAGATTGAAGTGGATAAGTGCGAGGAGGTGGAGGAGGTGGAGGCTGATTTTGAGGCGGATATGGATGAGTACGGGGCTGGGAGTGGGGATCCGAGGGCTGGGGGTGGGGACTGGGAGGATGAGGATGGGGCTGAGGGGGGGCCGCAGTGTGCGACGCAATAGGGTGGATGTGTAGGGATGAATGAGTGGGATGATTGATGATGTGCATGGTTTGGCGTTGGGGGGAGGCTTTCGTCTCGAATATAGATGGACAGAAAGGATGTTAGGGATCATTGATGGACGCGATTTTGAGATGTCAGATTGGTGATGTTGTCTTGCTGGTGTAGGAAAGTTTGAGCAGGAAAGTTGAGGTCAGTCATCCTCTGCACCAGCTAGGCACTGCTGACAACACAGCATTGTCGACTCACCCACCACAACATCTCCCAACGCCCGTCGCCCACGCACCCTCCAAAATTAAGCACTCCACAATTCTCCGCCGAGCCTCTCCAGCACCCACGCAACATACACCAAGTCCTCAAACAAAAACAAATACACGCCAGGTAGCCAAGTGCAGAACCCTCGCACACTGCTTGCGTGATGATCATGGAAAATAATGGTATTTGGTACTCGTGTCTTCGAGCGAGAGTGTGTGCGCGTGATTGCGGGGCAAGTATGGATAGTGATTGTGCTTGACGGGTTGACATTGTGCGCTGGTTGGATTTGGGTGAGTACGAGGTATGTGGTTGGCAAGCAATGACTGTTGAGCGAGGCAAGCAGACATGTCAGGCCCAACATTGATGTTTGCTGACGCGTTCATGGCAGTGGAAACGATTGACAAGCATGGAGTGGAAGACATGTGACCGATAAGTAAGTACGACGAGCGGTGCAAGCAGGTTGCTTGGGTAGTTTGAGCGTGGGCAAAGGTTTCGTTGGGCTTTGTTGTCGTTGCTTGTTGCTGATACTTGTAGCCTGTTCGTAGCGCAAGCTGCTTGATCGAAGCTTGCCTGTTGCGATCAAGCAATGACAAAGTGGATTGATGTGTGGTGGGCAAGCGGCATCGAGTTTCATATAATGAGGCTCCTTGCGAAGAAAAGGTTTCCGGCATCTACGAGTCGTTTCTCCTTCTTCGAGGTTCATCTCGATAGACACGATGGCGAAGAACAAGAACAAAAACAAGGGCAAAAAGGGCGGTCAGGCCTCACAGGGCTCTCAGTCTGCATCGGCTTCGCAGGCCACAGCGGTCGCTCAGTCCGAGCAGTCCGAGCAGATCGCACCTCCTCCGCAGGCCACATCAGCTCCGCAGGTCACTCTCAGCAACAGTGAAGAGACGAAGCTGTTCATCGACCTGCCCAAGAAACCGTGTGTCAGGTGCAAGAGTACGCGACACATTGGGTTTCATTGCACCAGGACTAATCCTCTTGATTGGGGTGCCACTCTTGCAAAGATGTCGGAGGCGAAGAAGAGAGCTGCCAATAAATACATCCTCGAGGAGCAGGAGAAACACTGGTCGAAGTTGATTTCAAAGAGGAAGAGGAAGATGAACGACGTGCTGCCTTGGTAACGATACGACGACGAGGACTCCTCGTCTGATATTGAAAGAGATGGCAAGCCAAAAGGCTCTACCGACAAGAACAACAAGGACGGTTCGAAGGCCTCGGATGATCAGCAAGAGATGCCCGAGTACGAGAATTTCGCAGACCAGGCCACATCATCAGAGGTATACCAGCGCAACTTTTCTCGAAGGCACGGAGTCTTTACGGCTACCCAGTCAAACATCGCGACAAATCACTACGAGCTCAAGTGGCCAGACGATATTCGTCTGTACAAGTATCAACTACTTCCTGCTTTAGGCGACATGAGCAAGAAACAGTCCAAGCAATTCATAAAAGCTGCTGTTGGCTCTATTTCCTACTTTTCCGGGAAGCAGCACCAGATCGCGACCGATGATATCTCCACGATCATCTCCTCGGTGAATATACACTGCGACGTCAAGGAACTCAAGCAAGAAGAGACTACTGGGTCAAACCTCGGCGGTGCAGCTTGGGGCCCTATCGAGTTGCAGTACGAATGCAAGAAGGCTTTCGCGAAACTGCGATTCGTTGGTGAGGTTCTCCGCGCGCCACTTATGGACCATCTCCAGGGAAAGCCGGGAGGTGTCGACTGGAACGCTGGTTCCACGATGCGAGCGCTCAACATCGTCATCTCAAAGGCCATCCGCGGTGATGGTGCCCTGCTCACGCAATACAAAGTAGGTGACATCGCTCAAGTTTCGGCTAACAAGTTCTTTCTCGGTGCTGAACGCCGCAATCTGGCTACCTCTCTTTGCGCCGTTCGAGGGTTCTACTACACGGCAAAACCTGGAATCGACAAGCTACTGCTCAACGTCAACTCAGCCACCAGTGCCTTCTTCGAAACCATCACGGTTGCTGAGTTTCTGAGGGACACAACGACCTTCCGAGGGACCTCTCGGGCACTTTTGCAGGACATGCTGGTTGGGAAACAAGTGCTCATCACGTATGGTCGTGGCAAGAACGAAGAGGCTCAGCAAGAAGATCGGGCACATCCTGAGAGGCGCGTGAAGACGATCTTCCGCTTCGGCGCTGAGAACATCGAATGTACGCCTGTCTTGATCACCGAGAATGTCGATTGTGAGGACGTCGACACTGAGTACAGCGTCAAAGATTATCTCAGCAAACGTAAGTCATGTCGCATTGTGACAGTTGTTGAACTAACAGCAGCAGAATACCCAAAGCTCTCTTTCGACGATCGATGCGATCTGATGGCCGTCAACCTGGGCAACAAGACCAACCCATCGTGGTTCGCACCGGAACATCTGCGCATTCTCCCGTATCAGATTTACCGCCGCCCGGTCCCCGATCGTCTGACATCAGATATGCTCGATTTGGCCAATAACACGCCTATCAAGAACCAGATTCTGATCACCGGTCATGGCTTGCCTGCCTTTAGTCTGGAGAATACGAATGATGCCGATTGGAAAGCTTTCGTGAGTTCGGATAAGTTACGCGTGGTCAAAACTTCGCTGACAACAGCCACAGAAGCAAGCACCTTTGCTAATGAGCAGTAGGATGCTGAGTACTCCTTGCGCGAAGTTAGGTATCCCGTCAGTCACGTACACTGAGGGTTTGGAAGTCGACAAGCCAGACAACGAAGCGGATGACTCCAGTCGGATCTTCCTCGGGAAAACTTTTTTTACACCGCAACGCGAACAAGGTGTTCAGAGGCTTTGTGCTGTACGTCTCGGATCTTCTGGGTCTCGCCAAAGGCAATGATCCGGATAACAACACGCTTATCCGATACATGAACGATCTGCGATGAATCTCTCATCTGCAGCACAACAAACTCTGTCGGATGAATTGGGTACATCGAAATGGCTACCGTCTCAACTCGCTCGACGTGAATACCATTGACAACGGCTTCAAGGCGGCCAAAGCTAAGGGAGCTAACTTCATCGTTCTCATTCTTCCGAAGAAGAACATCCCTGCTCACTCGACATTCGAAGATCTGGCAGATCGAAAGTATGGTCTACACTCGCTATGCTTGACGGAAGCACCTAACTGGAAAGAAGCAAGCTTCAACCAGAAGGGCATACAGGTCGACTCAGGGCTTAAAAGGAGTCTGGCCCAGTACTTCGCGAACGTCTCGATGAAGATAAACCTCAAGGGCAATGGCATCAATCACGAGATTCAAGCTCTGAAGAGCACATTCAGCAATACAATGGTGCTTGGCGCCGACGTCACGCATCCTTCTCCAGGCTGCGTTCCCGGATGTCCCTCTATCGCCGCTGTTGTTGGCTCGATCGACGAGTCTGGTGGCAAGTACCTGGGTTCCATGCGTATCCAACAACGGGGAAACAAACAGGTGAGTACATATCCGCGTTTGTTTGAGTTTGGCTAATGTGAACAGCTCATTGACAAATCGACACTCCGAGAGATGGTCGGGGAACGCCTCCAAGCTTGGCGTGTAGCCAACGATCACAGGGTACCAGACAACGTCATCTACTTCCGAGACGGCGTGAGTGATGGCCAATACGCTCAGGTCAAGGCAGAAGGGCTTCCAGAGATCATCAAGGCCTTCGAAAATGTTGCACCGCCCGGTCACCAAGTCAAGCTCACCGCGCTCGTAGTCGTCAAGCGACATCACACTCGCTCCTACCCAATCGCGGATGAAGACAAGCACGGCACCAAGAAGCACGAGGCAAACTGTAAGCCCGGCACGCTTGTAGACCGGATCGTCACCTCGCCCTACTTTGCCGATTTCTTCCTCCAGTCTCACACTGGTCTGAAGGGAACTGCTAAACCAGCACACTACTTCGTTCTGCAAGACGACAAGGGCTGGCAGATCCCAGAGCTCCAGCAATTCGTAAGTCGCTCACACACATAGCCATTTCGCCATCACTGATATCAGAAGGTGCACAACCTCTGCTTCACCTACGCTCGCGCATCGATGAGTGTTTCTTACGCTCCACCAGGTATGTATCGCCCGCCCACGAACCTATTCTAAACTCTATGCTAACCCTAAATCTAGCCTACTACGCCGACCACCTCTGCGAGCGCGGCCGCGACTACCTCCGCAAATTCTTCATCGGCAACCGCGACCTCGAGATGGAAATCGGCGTCGATCGCGACACCATCCGGGCCCTGACCGACTCGAAGCAGCAGGCTCGCATTAATGCGCGAAAGGGTAAAGGCAAGGAAATCAAAAACGGGAAATTTGTCAAGTCACTTCAGGAGCGGAAGCAGGAGAAGATTGATCGCGAGGAGGTTGATGAGACGGTCAATAGACTTACGTGGAATGCGGCGAATGAGGAGTTTTGTAAGTATGTTGATGAGAGGGGAGCGACGAGGGCGAATCCGTGGGAGGGGAATGGGGAGGTTGGAAATATGATGTTTTGGATGTGAGTGTAAGAGGAGGGGGTGCAGTTTTCTTCCGTTTTGTTTCTTGTTTTGCTGCGTTATGTTTGGTTGATATTCTTCTTTGCGTTTTGTCGCTTTGTGTTTTGGTGTCTTTCGTCCCTTTTGTTGTCTCGTGTTGAAGTTTGTAGCTGTTGGTAACTAGGCCTTGTACGATCGTACGGGTGAATAACAACAATGAGGTTCTTCTTTGACTTGGTATTGTGATTGCTTGATATATGAACGTGGGTGCTACGAAGGTATACCTGAGCTCGGCCACGAGTCGGCTCGTTGGCCAGCATTGAGCATCCGACGTCTCTACCGATACTCACGATCCGACAGTAGCTATTTTTGCTTGTCTTTGATAATTACCAAATAAGGTGTCTAAGAGCATTGCAATGAACGATCGCGTCGCTCACATCCTACCAAAACCCCCCGAATACTTCCCGGCTTCCGTATGGTCGTTCAAAACCCTGTCGTAAAATCGGGTTTCATG
>Ga0265798_10009134_pt1 | contig 12471 bp, 10 predicted proteins | sample P3T30metagenome_FD_192430 | JGI IMG/M metagenome (GOLD analysis project Ga0265798, IMG submission 192430) | Plant litter microbial communities from East Loma Ridge, Irvine, California - P3 T30 | ecosystem: Environmental > Terrestrial > Plant litter > Unclassified | place: USA: California...
CCCAGTAGCGCGCCTGCCATCCACGTCTTTTCCACGTCCGGGTCCGCTGCGAGTAGTGAATCCGTCATCGCGGTTCGGATATACTATGAAACACGTCAACTCCAGTACGGGAAGAGAGAGAGAGAGTAGGGATGGAATGGAATGGGAGGTCCGCGCCTACTTACACCCGGGGAAAGCGTGTTAACGCGGATATCGTATTGTCCCCATTCTTGAGCGAGTGAACGACACATTTGGTGGACGGCAGATTTGCTAGCGTTGTAGGCGGTACACGTGAGACCCTAAACGCAAATCAAACAGATTAGCCGCCATCATGGATGGACATTGACATGCAATATATATATACTTTGGTCAACCCGCCTCATCATCAGTTGGCGTAGTTGTCGTTGATTCTTTCATGAGACGATAGACTAGAAAGATACTCGAAAAACACATACCCGATTCGCAACCTGACCAGACATACTCGCGATAAGTACAATCGAAGCCCCTTTTCTCCCCTCATCCCGCAGCATCCTTGCCGCCGTCTTCACGGAGATGAAAGCGCCTACGACGTTCACTCTGAGCATACGCTCAAAGTCGGACGGCGAATACTCGAGCGCAGGCACGCGTTGCTGGATACCCGCACAGGCGACCATTCCGTTGAGCGGTGCACCGACGTGTGAGCTTTCCCGTGCGATTTCTTCTAGGGCTTGCGAAACTTCGGCTTCGCTGGTCACGTCGCATTTGCGGTAGCTGGCTGTGGTGCCCAACTGCTGGGCGAGAGTGGAGAGGGCTTGCCATTCGGAAGCACTGGGTGAGGGCAGGATGTCGAGGCAGGCTGCGTGACCGCCTGCTTCGAGGACGGCGAGGGCGAGGGTTATACCGAGGCCTCTGCCTCCACCGGTTATGGCTATTGTTTTACCGGCGAGGGAGAAGAGGGCTGGTGTTGTTGTTTTTGTTGCTGTGGAAGGAGAAAGTGCATTGGTGATGGTTTCAAGGGCTGATGGAGGCATTCTTAGTGAAGGCTTTATACATCGAGAGGAGGATAGCAGTCGTGGTTTCTGTGAAAGCTTCAAGAGGAAAAAAAACAGAGTACTGCTGAGAGGCTGGCGCGAAATCTGGCTTATGTATGATGTCCGGCGGCCTTTTGGAGATGCGTACCTCTCCATATTTGACTGACATTTTTCGAATATGCCAATCTTTTCCCATGAGAGGTTCTTCTCATTTCTTCTGCTGTCTCATGTGAGTTGGAAGAAGTGGACCGATGCAGGCTCAAGTGCTTTTGCTGTGGGACTACACATTCATGTAGTAGGGGTGATGTCTCCACGTTGGCCAAAAAGGCAGTGCTAAACGCCGCCAAGAAGGTTGGGCTCGCCGTTACCTCGCGAAATATGTAAAAGGGAAGGTGTGGCGCATGCTGCTTCCCAACAAGGAAATACATTGTTTGAAGCTAATGACAGTGTAAAATAGAACACCATCTAGTTGGTATGGGTGAATGGCCTTATAGAGCCCAAAGACCAACCCTGGATTCTAAGAGCGACCGGGGAGGTGGGTCACGAATCACTGATGCTATGTCTAGGATGACATGGCCATTTATGGCTTTCTACACCTCTGGTTATGCTGAGACTCCTCTCATTGTCGGCCTTTTTAATGGAGTCTCTTGATACTATACTAGTATGCTACCACACTTGCTTGGTTGCCATTTATGTCATTGACCAACTGGAGGACTCTTGCTTCCTCCCCCTCCACAGGTCGTATATTTGTGACCATTCTTGCTTCTTTTCACTCAATAGACTTGCTAGAATAGCTTAATGCACATAGGCCATTGTCTTACAGGGGTCTGATCGCTTCACCACCTACTGGCACCTCTGAATCGTTATATTCCGTGTGATACAAATGATGCCTACGAAAATTTGCGAATGGCATACTGGAATTTACGATCTCAAAATGAGAATCCATGGGTTTATTATTGATAAGACTTTGCGGATGGTAGCCCCAAGTTTTCGCTAATGCGCCCTGCTCCTACATACCACCTTCCGAGCTGAAGCAATGCTTATATCATTAGCAGTTGTTACTCCTAGTTGATACACCAGATAGAAGGCACACTACAATCAATCAAAATTCTATTTATCCGAAACGTCGTGCACCCTTCAGACCTGTAGTTGCAGTCTGTGATGTGGCCGAAAAGCGGGGTCCCCACATGACGTACAACCTACTAGTGAAACTTCAACCTGCACCAGGAAACTATGCGGTAAGCTCGGATCCCAGACACTTGATCCAATTTGTGTCCTTGAAGATTAGCTGGTCTCAACATATCCAATGGCAGATGACCGTAGGTCATTAAAGCAAGGGATCAAGAGAGAAAGAACACGGCGCGGGTAAGTACGCGAAGCATGCCGGAAACACGCTAAAGCACTAAACCTAGCTCTACAGGTGTCTCAATTGTAAGACTAAGAGACGGAAGTGTGATGAAGCAAAACCCACCTGCGGCCGCTGCAACAGCAAGGACGAAACATGTGAATGGGCTTCTCGCCTCACCTTTCGGGCCGAAAATGCTCTGGGGATTGAACCATCGTTGCTACACCGGATGCCGGGACGGACCCCTACTCGCTTCGAGATCAAAGATGTCACTGCCGAGGTGATACGCGACTACCAGCACGATGATCCTAGGGAAGGCATTGTTGAAAACTGTCACTCCGAAAGCCGGCAAGCCACTGTCTCGAATGGCCAGTCTCCCTCCACCATGGGCGATTCAGGAGTATCTTTCCAGGATGATTTATGGAAGCATGATACTCCATTCTCCAGCAGTCACAACAACCTGGCTCGTCTCCAGTCTGACGGATACGTTCACTTACCGACACCGGAAGACGTCAGTTCCATCTGGCAGAGCCCGGTTGTTACTGCGTATCTAAACGATAGTGTCTTTCTCCCAGGATCTGCATACCTTGATGCTCATTCCACTTTCCGAAGTCACCTTATCCATGAAGTAAGATCCAATGTCCCTACCCGTGAAGTCACACCCGACCAGCCACTGATGGAACAAGCATGGCCGTTGGAAGCTGACTGTCATTCGGGGGTAATGGGGCGCAGCACACCGATCTCTATGGAAAACAATATCTCGGCAATTCCAACAATTCCTTCACTGCAGCTTACTCAAGAGGAAGAGCTTTTACTCTGGAAGAACTGGCTTGATGAAATTGCACCCTGGATTGATAAGTTTGACAATGACCGCCACTTCCAGCATACACTGCCTACCATGGCCAAATCCCACAATCATTTACGGTACTCAATGCTTGCGCTGTCTGCACGCCAACTTGAGCGGAAAACCCATAGCATACACACGGAGCGTAGTCTAGCCCTATACCAGACGGCTATCCAGCTGGTCCTACCACAACTGCATACGCGTAGCACGCCTGTGATAGCATCATGCGTTGTGTTATGCGTGCTGGAGATGCTTAGTAGTTCGGCAAAAGCGTGGCACCAACACTTGGACGGATGCGCACATCTGATTGAAGCTGTTGGAATTAATAGCTCTTCAACAGGCGTCAATCAGGCGCTGTTCTGGTGCTTTGCGCGCATGGATGTATGTGGTGGCCTCATCGCATCATCCAAGACGCTCATACCTGTTTCACATTGGGCTTCGAGTAACGATCTTGAGAACGACGTTGTTCTGTTCCGAGCAAAGCACGGGTACAACTCCCATGCGTGCGAAGCGGTTTATCTGTGTGCTCAGATACTCGACCTACTCTCCTTTCATTCAAATCTGGCTGGGCGTGTTGGCGCCTCGCCAGTTATGCCAGAGGACGCAAACGAAGAATACACGGCTCGATGGAAAAGACTCTGGCAACAAATTTCTGCATGGTACGATACACGTCCTGCAGAGATGCTCCCCGTCTCTCTTATAATGAGTTCTGCGTCACCATTTCCAAAGATCCTGTATAGCAATCCTGCAGCCATCTCAGGCAACCAACTGCACCATACCGCAGCTATCCTCATGCTGAGGCACAAACCTTCAGAAGTCACACTTACACCCAAACCCAACTCGATATTCTGGCATGCGCGCCAGATTTGCGGTATATCAATGAGCAATGATCACCATGGTGCATGGACGAATGCCATACAACCCTTGTGGATCGCAGGGCAGTGGATGAGCCACGAGAGTGAGCAAAAGGCAATCCTGCAACTCCTCGAAAAGATTGAAACGGAGTCAGGATGGAGTACGAAGTGGCGAGCGGAGGATCTCAAGGAATTCTGGGGCTAGGACAACATAATGTAATGCCTCATGCATTTGCAAGTGGTTATTGACACTCCTAAACATGTCATGCAATAGTTCTCTTGTTCATCAATCTTTGGAGAATCGGTACAAGCCCAATTCTGCTAACTTTGTGCAATCGCCAATAAAAAAAAGTTATTCGTATTTGCAAGTAACTAAGCAGTGAGTGATGAATTGTGGAGTCATGGTCATCACAATGCGGGTAAGACGCGTTGTCGTGGCGTAAGTGAGGCTGCGGCTGGGATATGACGGTATCGTGCACGGACATGCGCGGAGGTGACTGCGGCGATGCTGACTACTGTTTGGTTATCCCATCATCTCGGCCACTGGAGACACGTAGAATCCATTCGAAGGCGAGTGTATGGTCGACAATTTCCTTGTACAAATCACGGCATCTTGTGCATTCTCCCTTTCACGCACGGGTAACAGCTACCGTTTCTCTATACCTACTGATTACCGCCTCGGTCGGGCTCGCCATCCGCCATTACGATTACACGATAATAGATTCACGACTAAGCTGATACCCCCATTCGAGTTTGGCCCTTTGGCCATTAATATAACCTGTCTTGGCCAGATCCGACTACATACATACGTAGCCCCGTTTCGCCGCATCCACCTCTCTCCCCGCCGCCCGCGCTCAAGCATCCGCCACTATGTTCACAAGCTTCACGGGCAATACACGCCGGGCACGACAAGTGAACCTGGGCGGAAAGAAGACCAATCCCTTTGGCCCTCCCGGTTCCGGTGCTGGATCTCAGGCTGCTCTCGACCGCGCACAGCAGGAACGAGCCCAACGACAACGCGAACGAGACACATTGAATGCGAGCAAGAGGATACAGAGAGTATGGCGGGGCCACTTCGCTAGGAGAGAACTGGCAGACCATATTCGGCGCGAATGGGACAAATTGGAGGCGCCGAAAGGCCTACCAGAAAACACGGCGTACGGCTCTGAAGAGGAGGCTCTTACTCAGCTGCAGCACTTGCTTCGCTTCGCTTCTTCACGGAACGAGGATGATTTGAGGCGGATACAAAATTTTGGATTACGGCAAATGGAAACGGTCAAGAGCTTAGGCATCAGACCGGATGGATCGTGGCCATCTGCTTATTTGAGGTTGCAGCGCATACTACTAGTCGCCATAGAACGACAGGTTAGGGTTCCTCCAGTCGAACGGAATGAACTTGGGCAATCCATTGTTCTCTTAGGATTCCTCGCCGAACAAATACCTGCCGAGACATCTCAAAACGCTGAACAGTATTACCGTACCATCGCAAGCGTCGTGTCTAGCCTTGTCCCACTGCTCGAAGCGGAGGTTGATGGGTCAGCTTGGATGGACGCCATACAAAAGACGGCACTCTCTCCTCTGAAGAGGGTGACAGGCTATACATTGGATGCATACGAAGCTTTTGGCGTACACGTCCTGACGCTTCCACTGCTGAGCTCAGACTCAACGTTGCCGCTCATGCGGGGTTTTCGCGACTCGCTTGCCAACGAAATCAATTACAAGTTGCTTGCGAATGCGCTGGAAACCCTAGCCACAAAGTCAGGACTGCAAGCCAAGTCCGAACTGAAGATCACTACAAGCCGGCTGCGTCTGTTGGGATCCTTCATCTACTTCCATCGCTACGCTCACAACTTTGACACCCCTGAAGCTTATGCTGTACACAAAGATTTTGTAGCCGTCGTCTCCGTGTTGTTGAACTCGTTACCAATTAGTATAATCGACGAAGACCACCCGATCAGCGAAACCACAGACGACGATGATGCTGACCAGGAATCTGAGATGGTGACAAATTTCTTGAAAGAGCAGGTCGGGTCCCTCGTACACCAAGAAGGCATTGGCAGTCTGCTGGCCGGATCTTCTCAGTCAGAGGAGGCTTCAGATGATGCTAAAATTGAAGAGGCCCGACAGTTAGCGAACTATGCGCTTGCATTGCTTCGCTTCTTCCCCCGACGAGGTGATGAGATTCGGATGTGGCTTTACATTGGCCCGTCAGAAGCATCCGGAAGAGGCAAGCGGAAGCTACCGGCCATTCGATACTTCTGGGAAGCGTCGAAACGGTCATCAGTGTTTTCCACAATCTTCAGAGACTCACGAGCGGCCATCGGACTGCTCAAGCCTAAAGCATCAAATGGTGACGCTTCCGATCGCCCTGGCACTTCGGGACTGACGAATCACGGATTCTGGCAGCCAGCTAAACAGCAGGTTGATCAAGATGCTATCGTTACTGACGAGTGGCGGGTTATTCTAGTGTTCCTTGAACTATACACCTTCGTGCTCAAAGTCACAGATGATGAGGAGTTCTTCACTGCTGGTCAGCAGGATGCCTACTCCGGCCAGGCCCGCGACAACGGCTTAGCCCTGAGCGATGTGAAAGACCTGACTACTTTCCTGAAGAATCTGGGCTTTACACTGTACTTCAACGCAGTCGACATTACGACATCGGAAACGGAGGCTGGAAGCAGTAGCATAAGCCTCAATTACTTCAACCCGAAAGCAATGGACAGCCAGACCCAGAAAGAGCAGGTTGAACCATCGATAGGTGGCGTGGCCGGCTTAAAGATTGATTACGTCAAAGGCTTAGTTACAGGACTTCTTCGCATGGTATACGAACGTGATTCTCGGCGCAAGTTCTTACCTTCGGATCACTGGCTGATGACCTCGCGGTTTGACATGACTGGCTTTATTCCAGCCGTAGTGGAAGAAGAAGAGTCGCGACATAAGATCCAAGAAGAAGACGCGGATGATCTCGACGACGACCAGGAAGAAGAGTTTGACGATACACCACAACTCATTGGAACTGGTCGAACACAACAACAACGCCGGCTCGAGAAGCTACAGCGACAGCAGCGCAAGGCTTCAAGGAGGCGGTATTTACAAGCAGTTGCGCCTCGTCTGGAGATACTACAAAACATGCCTTTCTTCATACCCTTCACTACGCGAGTTCAGATCTTCCGCGAATTTGTGCACTTGGACATGACCAAGCGAAGGGGGAGCGCTGATCCAGAGCTTTGGCGGTTCAGACTTATGCAGCAACGGAACGCGCGTGATCACTTCGAAAGACACTCGGCAAGGATTCGAAGAGAAAACGAATTCGACGATGCGTTTGAGCAATTCTATGAATTGGGTCAGGGCTTGAAGGAGCCGATTCAGATCACTTTCATGGACCAATTTGGTGCGGCTGAGGCTGGTATTGACGGCGGGGGTGTTACCAAAGAGTTCCTCACAAGTGTCACAAACCGAGCATTCATGCCGACAGACTACATCGATATGTTTGTTGAGAACGATCAACATCTGCTGTATCCGAACCCCGCAGCACTTGAAGAGCACAAAGAAGCTCTACGACAGGCAGGGTTACGCGAGAACTCACCGGAATACCGTGCGCAAATCACCGAATTACTTCAGCGCTATGAGTTCTTGGGGCGTATCATAGGCAAGTGCTTGTACGAGGGAATCTTGGTCGACGTAAACTTTGCGCCGTTCTTCCTTCGCAAGTGGGCCTTGACAGGTGGTGCTGGTTCCGCACCGAACGAGTCTGGATACCGGCCCACGCTCAACGACCTCCGTGACCTGGACGAAGAGCTATACCAAGGTCTACACAAACTCAAGACCTACCCCGGCGATGTCGAAGACTTTTCACTCAACTTTACAGTAACAGATACGGTCGTCGTAGACCACACCACTTCACCCAAGAAGACCAAGGCCATTACCAAAGAACTCAAGCCTGATGGTTCCAACACACCCGTCACTAACCAAAACCGCCTTGTCTACATCAGCTACATGGCACGCCATCGCCTGCAAAACCAACCCTACGCTCAAACAACCGCGTTCCTCCGCGGCCTCAGCACAATGATTCAACCTTCCTGGCTCTCCATGTTCAACCAAGCCGAACTCCAAACCCTCATCTCCGGCACCCGCACATCCATCGACGTCGAAGACCTGCGCCGCAACACCATCTACGGCGGCACCTACGTTATCGGCGACGACGGGCTCGAACACCCAACTATCCAGCTCTTGTGGAAGGTCATGAAGGAAATGTCTGACGATGAGCGCCGTGCTGTCCTCAAATTCGTTACTAGCACGCCCCGTGCCCCACTCCTCGGATTCGGCACCTTGAACCCGCGCTTCAGTATTCGTGATGCCGGGAGTGATCAGGAGAGACTGCCCAGCACAAGCACGTGTGTAAATTTGCTGAAGCTGCCGATGTATCGCGATGAGAAGACGCTCAAGGAGAAGTTGCTGTATAGTGTCTTCTCAGGCGCTGGTTTTGATTTGAGTTAGGTGGTTTATTCATCTCCATGTATGGGCTTAGTGGAGGAGGAAGGTGAGGTACGGATCGAGAGTCTTTCTGAGAAACTTGGATTATAGATGTGTGAGCTGGGGTTATTGTAGTGTAATTACAAAGAGTATAGTTATTAAGGATGTAATATGCTGCTCTATACACAACAAGGAACGACTATGAGGTTGAGTTTTTGTTTGTTGTTGACCCATGTGCTTCTTCATCCTTCTTTTGTCTGCCCTTGATAACTCAACGGAGCATATACATGGGCTCTTTTCTCGCTCTCAATAAATAAACGATAAAAAAAAGCCACGCATTGATATGCCAACAGGCAGGCTGATAACAAGAGACAAAGTAAAGCATAAAGCTTACCACAACCATGACAAACAATTAGAAACGCCGATGACGGCCCCCATTTCACATAACATCAAAGCACCCCCTTGGAAATCATTCACCGCTTCCCCAAACCGCCCTCCAACAGCACCCTCTCCATCCTCCGCACCGCCGCCTCCATAACCTCGCTCCGGACTCCAAACCCAATACCCGTCCAGCCAAAACTCCTTTCCACGCCACCATACCAGGCGCGCCTACCCAGCCTAACGCCACCGGCCTCCAACAAGTCAAAAAAGCGGGCTTCGTCCTCTGGACTCGCGGCCTTGCTTGCCAGCCTAGCAAAGAGCACGACGCCGTGTGTTGGGACGAGGTATTCGATACGGTTTCGTTTGAGAAACGCGGCGAGGATGCTGTAGGAGAGGGATATGCGCTCGGAGGTGAGGGCGAGGAGAGTGGGGAGTTGTGACCAGGAGAGCAGGGAGGAGAGGTAGAGGGCAGGGAGGGACGAAGGCGGTGGGGTGAGACAGGAGAGGGCGGTTAGAAGGGTGTGGTTTTGTTGGGATACTATACAGCCCTATTTGTTTGGGGGTTAGGCATGTTAGTCGAATGTATATTATTTTCTGGGATGATGGTGATGATGATAAATGTTCAAGACATGACAGGACAGGACAGGACAGGACTACGAGGGAGAGAGATTTGGACGTACAACTTTTAACCCTCCTACCCCAAACAATTTACTCCCGCTCCAAACTACATGCACACGACTTGGGTCCAGCTTTCGAGCCCCTTCTGGCGCAAGCGGCTCTGTTAAACTCAGTGCGCTTACAAACTCAGATGCTCTGCTTTCCGCTACTCCTCCTTTTGCTTTTACTGTTAGTAGAGCAGAGACCTCGTCGCAGATGAGGTGCAGGTTGCGTTCCTGGCAAAATTCCATGAGGTCGAGCAGCGTTTCGCGCGGATAGCAGCGGGATAGGGGCGTGTTGGGGTTGCAGAGGAGGACGGCCTTGATACGGGATTTGGCTGGAGAGAAGTCGTAGGCGGCTTGTAGTGAAGGGAGGAGGTAGTTGTCCCAGTGGTGGTAAGTGGGTGGTTTAGCGATGATGGCGTGGATGGATTGTTTGCGGGAGAGGGTGGGGAGGAGGCCGGCTGTGTTTTTTTGCAATATTTCAGTATACATGATGATCTGGAATATGAAGGTGAAGTGGCTGATGACCATTCCAACAACTCGTCCCTTTCTGTCTTGTTTTCGCGCTTGCAACTGAGAGAGAGAGAGACGAAGAAAGTGGACATGAAGTCGAACAACAAGCGGAGTAAAAAAGAGAAAAAAGAGGGTGGTTAAAGGAAGATGGGTTTCAAACTCACGCCAATGCGGTCCAACAACCAACACGCTATCTCCCTCGTCACAAACAGCATAAATCACATCCTCAATCGCCTCAGTAGCCCCCGCCGTAACCACAACATGCTCCGGCCTGACAGCATGAACGGGTCTGAAGTTTGCATTAAAAAACCCCGCTAGTGCATTGCGTAAACGTGGTTCGCCGCCAAAGCCGTTGAGTGACGGAGCCGCGAACACCTGTTTACCCACACACAGAAAGTAATTAGCGCCACTTGTCACCAATGGTTTCAAAAAAAACCCTTTCCTGTGTTCTTGGGTTTCCCCCTAAGAACCACCGGGGGATTATCTATTTCCAAACCTTACCTCACTCGTCACGTTTTCTCCAACCGTGCTCTTGAAGAATTCCAACAATTCTGCATGTGCGACTTCGTTTGCTGCGCGCGAGAGATCGAAGACTGGTGGGGGAGACGATGCATTGTTGCCGATGGTGTGATGATGTCGCTGCTGTTGTTTGGGTATCGGTGGGGCAGCAGCAAATGTCGCGGCGGCAAGCTCTTTCAGCGCCTTTTGCGTGCGCCGCGAGAGTCCGGGATCCATAATGGACGAGAGGGAGATGTGGCGCGTTGAGCCGCGCATTCAGCCAGTCAGGCAGTCAGTCAGAAAAGCAGCAGAGTAGTAGACGTAGACACTCGAATGCAAACGGTCCTGGCAAGCGCGACATGTAAGAACGCTTTTTTGCGCGCGCGCGCGTCCTCCTACCCCCTCCCTCATCCTCTCTGCCAAGGAGTATGGGTGTTCATTTGCGGCGCAGTGAGTGTGCGTGTGTGTCCCAGCTGTTTGGTACGCGGCGCCTGCATAGGAAGCCCTTTTGGGCCCAGGCGCAATCAGTCCACTAATAGGGATATCGGGACGTGGGCAGGTAAACAACCTCTCCATTGATGATGCTGATGATGGTGATGCTAAACGAACGGAGATCAAACAAAGCCATTTGGGGAATCTCATACTCAAGGAAACCCACACCACCCGATTTCAGCGCTCTCTCCCACTCTTTCGCTGTAATCCGTGTCCTTCACTATGCGTGCCTGCCTCCCCAATTCTATCCTGACCAATGTGCCCTTGCTCGTCGCTATCACATCAGGAGCACAATGTCGGAAAACGACCAAAACGCCACGAAAATGCCCTCGGATAAAATACATGCAGGCGTACGCAAAGCGATTAACAAGTGCCGAGCCGCAAAGCCCTACGAACGCCCTAAAAAAGTTGCATGGGCTCCAGGATAAACATAGCAAAAAAGGTGTAGCACATCATCCGTGCTGGCCAAAGCACCAATCCCAAAGCCCCGCCTACACCATGTAAGCAGCGTAGAGCCGATAGGTGGCTGAAAATTATTGCGCTGGACGTCCGATGCCTTGTTTGGCCTGGTTGTTGTGTTAGCTGTGAGGCGGGGGGGCTGTAGAAGGGAATACTGACCTTCATCATCTCAATTCTCTGCTTCAAGTTTTGAGTTACCTCGGCAGCACGTTTCCAGCTTTCTGCACCGGAGGCGGCCTGTGACTGTCGATGACTGGCACCGTTTTCTGCCGGGCTCATGCGGCCGCCGCCTCGTGAAGACAACGACGACATACCGGAAGCGCCATCTAATCGTGGACTCAGCTTGCCACTCAAAACACTGCCGGGACGGGAGAAGGAATCAAAATTCTCCTTACCATCACCGCCTGGACTTATAGGCCCGTTGGCAAAACTCCTCTCTCGTCTGGCGTGCATTCCCCGACTGCCGTATCCAGAGTCGCCAAACTGTGCGCCGTTGCCATTGTCTGCGAACATCTGGTCGGCCACGTCGGAAGCTGGCGGAGATGAGGCGCGTACCTGACGGCTAAGTTCGCGCTTCAAGCGGTCGATTTCCCGACGCTGGTTCTGAACAGTTTGTTCGGATGCTTCAAAATCTGAACGGGCACGGACAAGTTGCGTTTCCTTTGCTTTAATCGAGAGCACATCGCGCGTGTGATCCTCGATGAGCTGGGCATTTTGGTTCTGGAGCTCATGGATTTGCGAAGTGAGCTTCGTCCGCTCCCCACGTAGGTCTTCGTTCTGTCGCCGCATTCTCTCCACCTCTGCTCGAAGCTCGTCTAGCTCTGCCCGCTCCACCAAACTCAGGCCAGTAGGCGCTTGTGGTACTGGAGCTGCTGCAACGGGCTCAGCAGCAGGCTTTCCCAGAGGACGACCTGCCAAACCACGTCCCGCACCAAACTTGGGCTGCGGGGGTGGCGCTTCTTCC
>Ga0265798_10009135_pt1 | contig 12471 bp, 20 predicted proteins | sample P3T30metagenome_FD_192430 | JGI IMG/M metagenome (GOLD analysis project Ga0265798, IMG submission 192430) | Plant litter microbial communities from East Loma Ridge, Irvine, California - P3 T30 | ecosystem: Environmental > Terrestrial > Plant litter > Unclassified | place: USA: California...
CTGAATAACCCTTTGAACCCAAACAGCTGTGCCTATCCGGGGGCCAGCTGACACGCGTTCAAGCAGTAATCTGGAATGCATACAACAGTGGAAATGCAATCGTACCACTACTCAGCAGAGATGTCCCTACCAAAGGAGTACATCCCTTCAATCATACTCAGCACAGACAAGAATTTCATCAACAAGTTTTGTCTGGATGTATTAGTCATTGGCACCCTCATCATCTGGGAAACACTCACGCCCGAGCGGCAGATGGAGAAGGTGTCGCGGACGACTCCATCAACTGAATTGCGACGAATCGGACTAGACGTCAATACAGTGCTGATTGAGCTATGGCTCACCTTTCTGTACCAGAGACGGTCCATTTGTAGCGACCTGGCTGATTAGCGTCTAGCCTATCTCGTTTCTCGCTCAGCCCCGAACTCACACATTCGATCGGTATACTATGCAAGCCATCCAGCAGCTCAGTCGCGATAGTCTCGGCAGCCTCATTCATTTGATCGCCTGCCAGTCCACCCAGACCATTGACAGGCATCTGAGTGAGCAGTGCGAGTTGTTGATAGAGCGAATCGCGAGCTTGAAGGAGGACAAGTCGAACGACATGCGAAGTCACCAGAATGTTGCCCTGCATCACCAAGAAAGAGTTGAGGGCATGTTGTGTCCCACCAGAACCATGAAAGAAGTCGAGGAAACGGGCTTGGAGCTTTGCTTCCCAGTCGTATGCCGGACTAGAGTCAGCTCCCCCCCAAGGAATCGCCAACGTTACTCACCTGGTAGCTCTCGAGTCGTAACCCTTGTTCAGCTTCAAAGGCGAAGCGACCTCCATAGTAGTCTGCATGACCTTTTCTCGGAGCTCGTTGACATTGTGTAGATCAGCGAGAATACTGTCAACTGTATGCGGTATCTTCCGGCGTTGCAGTAGCAAGGCATCATTCAGGATACGGAACAAGCTGGTATTGACGTTGAAGCCGACGATGAGCGGTGTTCGGTCCAATGGTTGAGGTAAAATGCCGGCGGACGTGATCTGCTCGTCGTCTACCTCACTTGGCAATCGTAAAGCCTGCAATTCAGTTGTCATCCACCTGGATTGGAAGGTACTCACGGCTGCGTCATCCAGGCGAAGATTGATGGTCCTGGCACGCTATCCAGTCAGCTTCGTCGGAGGAGAATGGGAGAACAACATACCAGACAAGCGGTGCTCTTATCCGCTTGGAAAAGCAGCTGAGAGTTCAGTACCACCATCAAAGCTCAGCAAAGAGCGACTCACCCAGTATATCCTCCGCCGCATCTCGCTCTCTATCGGATCCAGGCCTTCATAGCTCTGTATCTCAGCCGGGCTCATGTCTGAGCAACTTCTTGACCTACCGACTCTTCGTTCAGTCTCATCGTTAAGGCGAGCTGGTTTGCCGTAGCAGTCGCCAAGACATGAGCGGTATTGTTTCCGAGGAGAAGGTGAACGATACCCTCGCTGTGCATGTCAGTGACATTCCCCAACGCAAGAGAAGACGTACAGGTATGCAATCACGACTGAATGGTCAGCATGAGTAGTCACACGGAGGAAAAGAGCTCACTGAAAGAGCTCTCCACTAAATGCGGTTCCTAACTATCAGCTACATCGTGGAGTTGGTATCAGACTCACCTCCCACAGGTACGCGATCTTAGCCCTTGCGACGCGAACACATCTCCTCGCTAAAGCCTCGATCTCTGCCTTTTCGAGATTTACAAGATGGCGCGGTACCTGCACAAGGGTCGAAGCTAGTACTGTCAAGGTAAGTGCGAAGAAGACGGGGTCGGTCTTGTCTAGGCGAGCGGCCAGATTGGCGAGGAAGGTAGGTCGATGGAGACATGGGGTGAGGGGATATACCTATACGTCAGCTACATGTATAGAGTTGTATGGGGTACGTACATAGTCAAAGAAGACGTTGATGATATTATCAATGACGTGCCCTGCTACCACCTGGTCAAGATTGTCCGGTAGCGATTGCAAGAGCACCGAAGGAGAATTTGCGAGGATTGGGAACGATGGCGAAGTAGTGAAGTTGTATCTACAGTCAACTGCAGATCCGGTAGGTAGACTCACGAATCAGAAGACTGTCGCGCAGGACCACCCATTAACGGATCTGCATGAGATGAGAATGGACGAGTTGTTCCACCATCCAGACTAGAAGCTTCCTGTGCGACGGGAGCTACAAACCCGTAAGCGGCATCTGAGATCGCGCTTAGGTCCCTGATTATCAGCTCTTGGCCCGAATATGGAGGAGTGACATACACTGGAGCTGGACCTTTCCGCTTCGAGACCTTTACACGTATACATTCGAGGGCGAAGCGTCGACATCTCGCACAAGGCAATTTGGCAGCGTCAGGATGGTCGGGGGCTACCAGTGGAGAAGGCTCGCAGCGGCGTCTGTCATCAGCAGTGACCATCCCTCCATTCCAATGAGATACTCACTTGCCCTTCCTACATGCTTCACAGCCTTACATCAGCTTCAATGCTCCGTGTGTGGAGTGAAGACGACCTACTAGTCAATCCAGTCGCTGAGCCCGTAGACACCCTCTTGGTTGGTTTCTTCTCCTCATCCAATTCATCATGTTCATCCACAGCACTGCTCCGCCTATCCCGGAAGATGGAATTCCTACTATTCGAAGCTTCGGGCGATGACCGGCGTCTCTTGTCCGTTCCACTTAGCCATGTAGTTTGATCCGAAGAGGTGGATGGACCGGGAAGAGATGAGCGCTGGGCAGCGGAGGTCGAACCTCGAGAAGACGACATGGGTGCAAGTTCGGTTCGGCTTTGACAGGTCCGGTAAGTTGCTGATTGCCGTGTTCACTCGGACGAGGTGCACTCCTATATCTGTAGGTGATACTTGTATCCGAAGACCGAGATCAATCCAGATGCCTGAGCTCAGTGAGTGAGCGAGTCTAGGAAGAGATGACGGAGTTGAGCCGGTCAGTTGAGTAATGAGATCTGCCCCGCGGGAAATGAATTGGAGGCGTCAACACGTAAGTCGTTCCTCCACTTTGGGCTAGTCGCTAAGGTGTTGTCTGGGATTCACGCTCAATGCATATTGGACGTCAAGCACTACTAACATGCATGATCACATCTATTATACTATACGCGCTGACTACCTACGGGAGCTCGGGGTGAACCTGGGTAAGGGATAGGTCCAGTCCCTGGCCCAAAGCTCTGCCTCAATCCAGATGGACCCGCTGGCGGTCTAGCAACATACTGCCCCTGTGGGGGCGGTGGTGCACCATTGGGACGGGCTGGTTGGGCCAGAGGACTTGTATATGCGAAATTTGGAGTAGGTGGTCGATAAGGTGTAGGAGATGGATAAGAAGGTTGTTGGCGTGGAGGTTGGTACATTGTACTTTGCCTTGCTGGGTATGAGGATGTACCAGCGGTGATGCCCGGTGTACCGCCCAGCGGCTGGGCTGCTGGTGATTTCGGTCGGACGGTAAGGTTATCATGTATAGCGTGAGGGCGACGTGGATCTAGCGTTCCGCGTATAGAGGGCGAATTGTTCTGTAACGCTCGTTGTGCGAGGCGACGTGCGAGTCCGACCTTTTCAGAGGTATCGTCCATGAGGTCAGAAGGCTTCGACCCCGAAGCGACTTTCGTCAATGATGATAGTAGTTCCTCCGCTACTTGATTAGCTAGCCTCTGGAGAACAAGAGGGGGGACATACCGGCCAATTGTTCTCTCTCTGAAGTCCAAGTCGAATCGCCCTTTTGCACTCGGATTTCCTGCCAGTATTGCAACTCCTCAATCAACCTAGCATTTCCTTCCAGGATATCCTCGATTGTCTCCTTGCCCTTGCCTTTGTTCTTGACGTCACTCGGATCCAGCAGACCTTGATATCCCTTCTCTACTTGGATCGGAGCCCTGACTGATCGGGTCCAAGCTGAACGTCTGGCTCGCTCATGCATGGCCGTGATAGTATCATTGTATCCACCAAAAAAGTGATTTGTGTCAAAGTAAGGTGCGAACGTTGGCGTGAATGAGAATTCGGTCGTAGGCGGTACGCGAACTGGGATCAGCCTTGTCGCAAAACAGAACGTGAAAACTCACTTGACTTGTTGCCATTGCCGAATCCACCTACTCGAGCTGCCCTGGTCTCTTTCCACGCCCGAGCACGGAGACTTGCTTTCTTGAGGACCGAGTCGTTCAGCGTGCGAACAGCTGATTTCGTATCGGTAGTAGCAGACTGGATAGCAACTGGATTTGCGTATCCTGACCGTTAGCCAGGCTCATGCGTAAGAGGGCAACTCACCGAACCGATCACCAGCGGAAGCTAGTTGTTCCAATAAAGTCCCCTCTGCCGGGCTGTCTCCCTGAATCTTCTTCAACTTGTCTAATAGACCCCCAACCTCCCTCGAATCAACGCCAGCAGTAAACCAGTCCCCCTGGTCCACCGTCGAGCCAGAAGGCGCATTAGGCATTTTCTGCATCAATCCCCATCTCTCTGCTGAAGTACCGATGGCGATATCCGACGGCGCGATCTGGACCATGACAGAGTATAGACCTGCACAAAACGCGTAAATGGGATGAGGAGGATAGTGTGACGGTAACGTAGGTATAGGGAGGTGGAATTGAGTGATCGAAGGCATTGGATTTGGGTAGTTGCATGGAACCAGAAGGTTCTTTGAGAAGACGTGAAGGATATTCTGGTATTAGCTCTGTTTCTTGGACTACAGGTCTAACTCACAACCAATGTCTCCCAAGTCAAGGTGTCCTGACGAAGAACGTAGCCAAGGGTATTTTCCTGCTTCTGGGTGAAATCTGGCGGAAGCCATAAACCCAGTATTCTATTCAGTGGCGGCGGTAGATTTGCTGCCATACTAATCATCAGATCTGTCCACACGACAAGACTCACGCATCAACGACTTTTGCGAACGCATCCCTAACCTCTTTCGACAATGCCCTTTCCGTCTTGGCCTCCTCTATCGATTCGACCTCCTCTGCCTCCGTCGCAGTTTCAGGCTTCTCGGCCGCCACTGTCACTTCCTCCGCCGCTTCCGTTTCCGCCTCTGGCTTTTTGATCTTCAGACTGATCCTCGCTCGTTTGGTGCCATGCTCGTCACCATCTTGCGTTCCATTCGTGTCTGTTTCGGCGGTATCGTTGACTACGGGTTTGGGTGGAATGAATACTTTCACCGTCGGTGCACGGGCAGGTGATGGTGAACCTTTACGTTTTCGCTTGATTGCTGGTGACGGTGGAGGTACGTCGGCTGATTATTCAGTACAGGGCTCATGGATGAGGGGGATGGTACTCACCAGTTGCTTTAGCAGCACCGCGTGTTTCCCTGGCCATGTTGCTTGATTTTATCCTTGAACGCGTGACAAGGCGTATTTTCTAGCTTTCCTCCGCTTCAGTGTCCTCCTAGCTCTGCCTGGGCGTATCTCAAGTCGCGTTGGCGACTGATTTCCGGAATTATGATAGATAGGAACCGAGCAGACGCGCGTGAGTTAACAATCAGGGAATGGTGATCTTGGGTGTTGATTACACGGGTCGTGCTGTTTTTGGTCGAGTCGGGAGGCCTGTCTGTCCAGTCTTTGTGTGTATGCGCTGGATCCGTTGAGATGGGATGCTTATTAACGATAGTACAGATTTGCTAATACACCTCTACTAGAGAGGTGCATAACAAGGGATCTCAGGCGGAGTTACACGGAAGCAAACAGAGTGGCGGTTCCTGGCTGGAGGGTTAGTCTCATTATACATGCTCTTCATGCATGCACATGAGCTTTCTATTCGTGCTACTCGGTTCGCAGTGCGCCGAGGTGAGTAGAGGAGCAAACTCTGAAGGGGGTCCAGCCAGAATGCCTCCGACCTGAGATAGTAGTGGCTGATCGTGACTCTGCTGCTTGGCTTGAGGCCGCTTCAATAGGTCTATCCGAGATACCAATCAGCCACCACTCGCTTCCAGGAGACCCATTTCTCATCCAAAACCTCAACCTTCCTTTGTTACGTTTCTCTTGACAGTCACCACAGAACAGAAGATAAGGGCGGCCGAAGCCGGTTCAGGTTGTTTACCGGACATCCTCTCGTCTTGCAGCCTATACTTCCTCAGGAACAGTCCGTTCCGTCGGAATCGTTGATGACTTTTCGAGTTTAGTCAATCTTGCAATAGCCTTGTTCACGGCGTTGTTGCCCATGCCCGGAAGCTAGCTTATATAAGAGTACGATGGCCGTCGAGGCGGGAAACCAGGTCTTCCCCTTATATCGATATGTCAATTGCATCGTCTAGCCGCTCAATGTTTGTCAGTACGCCAAACAACGAATCGCAAGCCATTCCTGTACGAAGAAAGCTGCCATGGCGCAGATACATTACTCCGACGGAGGATCTCCTCGCTAGACAATACGAGGGTCAAGGAACAGACACTGATCCATATATCGTAGACTGGTTAGAGGATGACGCGGAGAATCCTCAACACTGGAAATCGGTATGTAAATCTATGTCCTTTGAGATTCCCTAACGAAGGCAGTCATATAAATGGGGAAATGTAGCTATTGGAGCCCTTGCGGTCCTTGGAGTAGCTATGGCAAGTAGTATGATGAGTGCAGCCATCCGAGATATCAGGAAAGATTTCCCCGGATATAGCTCAGAGATGTATATCATGAGTGAGTATATCTCTCGTCACAGCTTTCACATACTGATGCACAGTCACATCCGGTTTCGTCCTCGGCTTTGTAGTAGGCCCATTGATCTGGGCACCATGCTCCGAAGTATTTGGTCGACGCATCATGTTCTGTACGACTTTCACAGCGTTCACAGCGTTTAACGCTGCTTGTTGCGGTGCCAAGAGTTTGGAGGTTTTGATCGTCCTCCGCTTTCTCGCTGGTACATTCGGTGCCTCCTGCTTGACATCTACCGGGTAGGTCCATCGATCCGAAAAACTCCCAGTGAGAGAAACGGCTGACAGGTTTAGTGGACTAATTGCAGATATGTTCAATGCCGCTGAACGTGGATCTGCTATGGGAGTAAGTTCACCCCTGCTCATGTCGGTCACAGTTGACAAGCGTTGTTATTTGCCCTAGCACCCTTCCTGGGCCCCGCTATAGGACCAATCGTGAGTCCCCTTACCCATGTCCGAACGGTATTGACAACCAGGCCGGAGGTTTTCTATCGGAAGCATCTTCCTGGAAATGGGTCGGCGCGTTACTCGCCTTCTTTGCCCTAATTCTCACTATCGCTGGATCCCTCTTTCTTCCCGAGACCTAGTACGCTCTACTACCCCCAATTGTGTGTGAGCTGATGCATAGTGAGCCAGTGCTACTTAGACAAAGAGCCAAGAGACTCAGCAAGATTACCGGCAACAAATACCTTAGTCGACGTGATGCCGCTAAACCACTTCATACCAAGGAGCTCTTTGTCCAGTCAATGAAGACTCCTTGGATCCTACTCTTTACCGAGCCGATTGCTCTATTGATGGCATTATACATGGCAGTCATCTACGCCATTCTCTACGTAAGTGAAACGATGAGATATCGAGCGATAGCTGATAAGGAGATGCAATTTACTTCCTTCCCAATCGTGTTCCAGCAATACCGAGGCTGGTCCCCCTCCATCGCCGGACTCGCTTTCATCGGTCTATCAGTTGGTTCCGTACTCGGTCTGGTACTGCTTGGCATCGATAATGCTCGTTACGCCAAAAAGCTCAAGGCTGCTGGTGGATACCTAGCGCCCGAAGAACGTCTGATTGGTGTCATGATTGGTGCTTGTCTCCTGCCTGCTGGTCTATTCATGTAAGTCAAGCATCAGTCTTTGATATGACATGAGGTTGACGAGCAGGTTCGCGTGGACAGCTGTCCCAGTTACAATTCACTGGATCGTTCCGATCCTCGCCACTGTCCTTTTCGGCGCCGCCATCGTCGGTCTCTTCCTTGGTATACTTGTGAGTATACTCAGCACATATACTGTATAGTCTGACAATCAGTCATACCTAGTAGACACCTATATCCTCTACTCTGCTTCGGCACTAGCAGGAAACACAGTCATCCGATCTATCTTCGGTGTCGTCCTCCCTTTATTCACTGTGAGGATGTACGATGAGCTGGGCGTTCACTGGGCCGGTACATTGATCGGGTTCATCGCACTGGCTTTCCTCCCTGCGCCAATGTAAGTCACCACCGTATCTCTGGTATAAACCTGACGATTAGAATATTCTACATTTACGGGTCGAAAATCAGGAGAAGTTGCAGATTCGCCAGGGAAGCTGATGATGTTGGAAGAGCACTCGCTGCAAGGGGCAAAGCAGCGATGGGCGAGGAGTCTCAAATCCAGTCGAGAGTCACGATGGAAGTTGGCGAGGTGACTCATGAGCTACATAGGGCTGTCAGTGGGGTCCCTAATCCTGGGTTGGAGAGCACTTTGGAGATGGTCGAGTCGGCTGAGAAGAAGATTTCGTTAGATATTCCCCAAAAATGAGGTCACCGCATGCAGCATCTCGTTTCGATACATACACTTCCAAAGGACGCTGCGTTGGGCGTCGCTTCGCGACGGTCGCTGCGCGAACAACCCCTCCGCTTCGCTCCGGGACGTTACATGTCAACCTTCATGCATTCTATGGGCCATGCAACGTCAACTAATGTAGGATGCATGCTTTACATGGGGCTATACCTGCGTCAACACTACCTCCCTCCTGTGCTCGACGGCACAGCCGTCGAGCTTCATTGTGTGGGGGCACACGTCGTAGTTATTGAATTTCAGAGCTAAAGGCTCGTTTGCTGGAATCAATTCCGCCACTTCGCCACAGTAAGTAGTTCTCTGCTCACAAGAGCCAGACGTCGTAGACTGCACATCTCATCGTACACTCCTGTTATCATTGCATACCCCGGTCCGACTAGTCGCACCCATCAAATTGCGAGACCGTATCGACGCCAAGGCATCCCACTGAACGCCAGCACGACCTGAGACTTGAAAGGTAGACACGACGCGGCGGTGATAGACTGCGCGGCAAGGCTTGGCCGATTTTGACTGCTCATCCACCTTCGACCTATCGTCCACTACATATCTGCATCCCTCTCTTCTCCCTGCGCCCACGCCATCATCGATGAGACCTTGTACATAGCACGAATCGAATATTTTTGAATGCCTGGGACAACACCGCCGACGCCGGGGACTGCGCGTCCGCAAGTCCAGGTCGACCCTTCGATACCTGCCAAACGGTTATCGACACTCACAAACAGTAGTCCTAAATCTGCCATCATAGACGTACCTGCTGGATGGATAGACTCGCCTTCATCAGGATCTAGATCTACGCGGGGAAGCATGGAAGTCGATCCAGTCAGGCGGAGCATGGATTCGGTAAGCTCAAGCTATCTTCAATATCACCTGCTGACATAACTAGTCATCCTCCTATACATCCCCTTCGGTAGCTTCTCGAGCTAGCACATCCAACGACGACTCTTCGCCATATAGCAATATCGTACGATCTCAGATTCAGCCAGAAGACCCATTTGCTACGCGATCCTTTTCAGAAGATCCATTCGCGCAAACGGAATCAAGCCCTTCGGACGATGGCGAATCTTCTCGGCACAACTCGATGAGTGAAATGGAACCCCAACCTGGAGCGCCGGATCAGGCTTACTTGGAAGGAAGAAGGGGATCAATGGTGTTTATTCCCCACACGTCGCGGTCGACGACGGATCCGATTGGAAATGATGATTACCCTATCGACACGGAATTTGCAGGACAAGGTCATCAGCAACAAGAGGGCTACGAATTCGAACATCCCCACCCACCAGCTTTCACGCGGACATTCTCGGCACCATTACCACAGCGAGTCGGTTTCCTTCGACATCCCCATACACCACTTAATCCTACTGGAGGCTACAATGACCATCCTCGCTCTCGCGTCAATTCCATCTCGACTATCCTTTCACCACCTGGTTCTTCTGCACCAACGGCAAGAGCATCTGTATCGTCATCATACCCCTCATCCTCGGAATCAGGCTCATCGGAACGGCTTCGGACACCACTGGAGACAGTCTCGCTAGAATTGGCAGACGGGCTGCAATCTGCTATTCAAACACTACTTCACTTATCACCCCCACATCTGCTTGACAATGCCAAGGAGCAATACTCTGGATGCACGGTCCAGGTGCCATCCACTTCGCTATCGGCCCTCATGAGCTCGATGCGAGGCCTGAATTACCTATCCGCCAATGCTAGAGCGCTGTGCGAAGATGTCGTATCATCTGTGGAAGACGGGATGTTTGGACTTAGTAACAAGCGTGAGGATTTCGATATTGGAGAACTCTTGCAGAGTGTCGCAGACTTGCTATGTGGCCAGGCGGCTCAGGCGGGAGTGGACTTTGTGCTGTTTCACGGAGATGTAGGGATCAAGCACGTCAGTGTGAATGGTAGTGCGGAAGGATTAGCCTATGCCCTGGGACATGTAAGTTAGGCCTACTCCGATCATTGTGGCTGCTGATATCAGGTCGTGCGTCAAGTCCTACTTGTTGCTCAGCCTGGCGATACGATTGAGCTTGGTCTTCAGGTCGTCCCTCAATCCCCATCGCTCACTCCTCGAGTATCGCTTCCGTTGACAGTAGACGACGTCGACGCCCATCGTCGCCGAGGTAGAGGGTCTGGTACTCGATCGTCGTCACCTGGTCGTACACTCCCATCTCCACCTGCGGGCCACACCAACGGACCACTGCTCTGTATATTCGAAGTCGTCCATAATATCAACCAATTACCAGGATCAGCAGCTGCGACGCCAAAAGCCGAGCTCAACCCGTTCACCCGGCTCAATGAACAAGCAGAAGCTTCTAAACCGAATTTCGATACTCTACTATGCCGACGACTGCTCACTCACCAAAACGCCTCGCTCAAGATTGACGCTCAGCCCTCTTCCCCCCTTGGTTCGGGCATGCCCCGCAGAGCCTACGAGTTATCGGTCCTGCTATCACGCGGTCAGCCGATGGAGGACAAGTTGTCGGCCGAAGAAGAAGCTATGCGACAGCCTTTCGCCGGGATGAAATTGGCAAAGGAACCGACATTGGGTGAATTATCCGACTTTGCTGATACACTGCGAGGCAAGAAAGTGACTCTACATGCCAGCTTGACAAGTCTATTTGCTCGACATCTGACGAGCTATCTCGCTGCTTGGGGTCTGGATATTTCACACATTCCGATCGAGGATCCTCTTGGAGAGAACCTGCCCGATTTCGGCGGGCCTTTGGCAGCTTCTGTTGGAACTTACCGGACGACTTCACTTGGCGAATCACAAGCTGCACCAAAGGAAGATGGCAACTTTGTGATTATCGATGATGATGTTGCGGTCTTGCGACGAGAACTGGCGCGGATCCGACTGGAATCATCACCTGTACTCTCATTCAAACCTAGACTACTGAAGCGGCCCACGCTTACCAGCCGAACACGATCAACTCCCCAGGTACGATCGGCACCTGTACCTCGTCCAGGCGCACCAGTCATCATTCATTTTACGAGTCTTGCCAAATACAATCACGTCAGGGATACAATCTCGTCCCTGCTCGGTGGCTCGCCAATGAACTCGGCATTCGCAAATCCGGAAGTTATCGTCATTCCGAAACCTGTTGGGCCACGTCGTTTCCTCACGGCTCTACATACTGCTGCCAACCGGCCTGTGGTCGATCCATTCTTTTCGCCTATCGCTACATCGCCTCGGTCGCCTGGAGGTGGATACTTTTCCGCTCGTACGCCTGGTATCAGTGAACTCAGCAAGGACGATGGGTTCTTTGAGGGCGCTACGAATGAGGACACGGGTCTGTTGGGTCAGCGGAACGTATCTGACTCGAGTACTGGTTCGCAAAAGGCGAGATCGCCATTGGGCGAATATCCGCCTTCTCAAGCTTCAGTCGTTCGGACTGACGCCGGACTTCACCTGTCGATACCTACGCCTGGAGAAGTCATGGCAACGCCCGCACACGAGTACTTTGAGAGTGCAGTCAGTCGAGCTTCTTCAGGGAGTGGGTCTGCAGTCATCATGCAGAGTCCTGATGGACGACCGGTCGGAATGTTCTTTGAGCCGCCAAGTAGGGATAACCGACGAGTATCGTACAACCGTCGGATCTCAAACACGCGCAAAAACCAAAGTCGACGTGCTTCAGGTACGGGGACTGATGGTCAAGATCAAGGTGACTCGCCACGCAGCCAGAGTCAAAGCAGGATGAGTCAACAATCTAACGAGGACTCGACGCGTCGTACCAAGGAAACGCCGACGTTATCTCGAGCCGCATCTCGGAGACGGACACTTCCGACTCCTGCTCCCGGTACATCCGAGCCTATCCTGGCCATGGGTCGAGATCGGTCCGCTACGACTACCTCTCGCGCCTCGGAATCACAGGTGCTCTCGCCTGCCAAGATTGTCGGTCCTGGTAGCAAGGAGCCAGGTGTAGTACCCACCACTACGCCAAAGGCAAAGGCATCGAAGCCCGCCAGTTTACCGGTTATCAAGGATGCCAAGTCGACTACACCGTCGAA
>Ga0265798_10009136_pt1 | contig 12470 bp, 10 predicted proteins | sample P3T30metagenome_FD_192430 | JGI IMG/M metagenome (GOLD analysis project Ga0265798, IMG submission 192430) | Plant litter microbial communities from East Loma Ridge, Irvine, California - P3 T30 | ecosystem: Environmental > Terrestrial > Plant litter > Unclassified | place: USA: California...
TGGCCAACAACTGAGCTGCGACATTGTTAGTCGGCGCCGTAAAAAATACGGATACAGGAGACGCACCCCGCCGTGAACATGGACAGCAGAACGCTGTACTCGTTTCCCTTGAGTTTAAGATCTTCCCGTAGGCCGGCAACGTATGCATTTGCAAAGGCTTGGCGATCTGCTTCTCGTTAAGAGGGAATATTCCTAGAGCGCACGACTGCAACATACCTAGGTAATTGAAGAAGTAGCATGCACAACAATACACCTAGCAGATGGTGTTAGCTATCACAAAGAGTCGTTTCTGCGAGCGAGCGAAACGAACCATGATAAACAAATCTAGTCACGTGATTTGTTAGTATAGCCCTGCAAGGGCGACCAGGGAGATGTGCATACCAAGCTTCATCACAAGCTTCCTCTCCATCGTTTTCGCTGCATCGCCAGTGCCAGCCTTGGGCCCTGTAATATGCACATGAGCACTCAGGTAATATCACGCGTCGTCAACACGGCTCTACTCACATGCTAAAATACCCATCTTCGGTAGTAGACTCTGGTAGATCAGATAAAGAGAACTGATTATCAGATCCGAGCCCACAGGGGGGGGGGGCTTTTATCTGATCTACCACAAGGGCCTGGCCCGCAGAATTTTCTCCGGGCTTGGGGGATTATACAGCTAAGCACCGGCCCGGTCTCAAAGGGCGTTATATTCGGCGCCTTGGCTGCCGCTTGGGGGTACATCCGTCCAGCGGCGCGGCTGAATTGGAACAAAAGTTGCGAACATGGGCTGTTTTCTTACGTTGCATGTTGAGAAATGGTTGGTCAAGCGTGGGACGTACTGTGAAATGGGGGATAGGTATTTCGTGCAAACACTTGGGAGACGGTGGGTATGCCTATGAGACTAAAAAAAAGAAGTTGATGTTGATTCAGAAGCATACAAACGACTTGTTGTGAGAGCGGCATAGTAAATATGTGATTGGAGATATGCTATGACAACAAAAATACACAAAGCGAGTAAAGACATGGACATTGCTTGGGCCAGCTTCAATGAGAAGCGCAACATGACTAGCGATATCTAGGCAATGTTCCTGTTGAAAGCCTGGATAAAGACAGCAAAGATAATAGGATAGTGAATGGATAGCGCACAAGAGATTTGATGCAAGCCCAGCCGTGCAGTCTGCAACTCAGTTGAGTCAAGAGCTTCTTACCTGACTCCGTGATCAAAGGTGACCCTGTGTGTAGCATCAAATGGGGGTAGTTTTCAACAAGAGACGCATTTGCGACTGTGATTACGTGGGTTGCGCGGAAGTCCGGTTCTATTGGGGTTCGGTCAATTCTTGAGTGCATCTCAAATAGACGACTGGAAGGGTAACCAGCCCGTGCGAAAGCAGCGGTGACATTGCGCGGCAGACGAATTTTCGTGGAGCTATTCCAAAGCACCGTCCGTATGACACTTGATGGACTACGATACGTGGGTATCAGACTGTGACTGAAGACGCGTCAAGAAGAATTCGTTGAACGAGCACTGCACTGCAAATAACGGCTTCCTAACTGTTGCCCTACTAGATTGCGAACACTCGATATGCTTGCGTGGATGTGACCTCTGCTGATTCCCAACCTCTCAGTATACTCGGAACGAGTTTTCCAGATCGGGCGCCCAGCCATGGGTCTAAGTCTCTTCTACGCGCAGCGCGAAAACAGGCTCATTCATTGGAGAACTGAGAGCCTGCCGTTAAGTAGTGTTTGAGTTGCTGGCGGTGATGGAAGAGAACAGATTGGAGGCGAGGAAAATCGTCGGTTTTGAAGCAGGGCTCGGCGGGGACGGCTAGGCCTGATTGGGCGAGCTAGTTCAAGAACATCTGGCCGCATCGCCAACTCCAGTATCCACGCCATTGCTGGACTGCTGGAGCATTCGAGACTTTGCAGTATTGTGCAATTGCAGCCTAGAAGGAAGGCTTATTGCCACGTCTTCTCGTAATCTTCATACATCAAGGCTCTGGGCTTGCGACTGCCACATTCCACCCCCCGACCCCACCAAAATCTCCCACCGCGGGTGCCCCCGGCCCTGTACACAACTGTTCACCACCACCACCGGCTTTTCGTCTCGATAACGACAACGGCCGACTATTCAAACACTACGAAAGCCTCTGGGACCGCGCAGCATGGCCGACTTTGACGCGCTCAAAGACCAGTGGAGCGAGATTGAAGACAGAGATGGCATCCGCCTCAGTTGGAACACGTTTCCCAGCTCGCGCATGGTATGGCAGCCGTTGGCGTCAAGGCGCTCTCCCTATAGCAGCAGATCTGAACGCATACTGACTTGGATCGAAGGAAGCCTCCCGTCTCGTCGTTCCCATCGGCGCGCTTTATACACCCTTGAAGGAGAAGACAGACACTCCTCTGCTTCAATACCAGCCTGTGGGATGCCGGGCACCATGCAAGGCCGTCCTCAACCCTTTCTGGTAGGTGGTCTAGTCTTTGCAGGCACAAGCAAAGCTAATAAGAGTTCAGCCAGATTGACATGCGTGCCCGAGTGTGGATATGTCCCTTCTGCCTCAGCCGCAATGGCCTCCCGCCGCACTACAAAGACATCTCTGAGCAGCAAGTCCCCCCAGAGCTCCACGCTGGAAGTACCAGCATTGAGTACTGCTTTCCCGCGCCCGTTCAAACACCTCCGGTCTTCATCTTTGTCGTGGATACATGCCAGGAAGAGGACAGCCTGAAGGCACTCAAGGACTCGATCATTATGAGTTTGAGTCTGCTCCCGCCGTATGCTTTGGTTGGTCTGATTACATACGGTACCATGGTAGGTGGAGAGTGCTGATTGTACGAACGTGTGCTAACAGGCCTAGACCCAAGTTCACGAGCTGGGCTACACCGAGTGCGCCAAGTCCTATGTTTTCCGCGGCAGTAAGGACTATGCCTCCAAGCAGGTCCACGAGATGCTCGGTCTCAGCCCCATGGCTGCCCGACCGGGCGTGCCGCAACAGCAGCCTGGCCGACCTCCCATGGCACCTCCTGGCGGGGCCAACACACGCTTCATCCTCCCGATATCGCAGTGCGAATTCCAATTGACCAACGCCCTCGAATCCCTCCAGCGCGACCCCTGGCCCGTCGCCAACGATAAGCGCCCGTTGAGATGTACCGGTGTGGCCCTCAGTGTAGCTGCTGGACTCTTGGAGACACAATTCATAAACACTGGCGCTCGCATCATGCTATTCAGCGGCGGCCCGGCAACCGAGGGCCCCGGTATGGTCGTCGGTCCTGAACTGCGTGAGCCCATGCGATCCCATCACGATATCGACCGCGACAACATCAAATACTACAAGAAGGCGCTAAAGTTCTACGAGGGTCTTGCAAAGCGCGTTTCGCAAAACGGTCATATTGTCGACATCTTCGCTGGGTGTCTGGACCAGGTCGGTCTGCTCGAAATGCGGGGTCTTGCGAACACGACTGGTGGACATATGATCTTGACGGATAGTTTCACCTCATCCATGTACAAGCAATCCTTCGCACGAGTATTCAACAAGGATGCCGATGATAACCTACTGATGGGCTTCAATGCCGAATTGGAGGTTCTCACAACAAAGGAACTGAAGATTACCGGCCTCATTGGTCATGCTGTCTCACTGAACAAGAAGTCTGTTTCGGTTGGCGAAACCGAGTGTGGTATCGGAAATACTTGCGCGTGGAAGATGTGCGGTATTGATCCTGAGGCTTCTTATGGCATTTACTTTGAGATCGCTGGTCAAGGAGGACCGAATCAAATGCAGTCGGGACAGCAGCAAGCGCTGATTCAATTCCTCACACGCTACCAGCACTCGGCTGGTCAATATCGTCTAAGAGGTATGACAATTCAGCAGGGAGGAGAGGGTATGAATGCTAAGTATTTTTAGTTACCACCGTCGCCCGACCCATGAGTGGTCCATCCGGCGATCCCGCCATCGCGCAATCATTCGACCAGGAAGCCGCCGCAGTACTGATGTCAAGGATAGCTGTCTTTAAGGCTGAGGTCGATGACGGTCCAGATGTTTTGCGATGGGTCGATCGCATGCTTATCAGACTGTGTGCCCGCTTTGCGGAGTACAGGAAAGATGATCCATCATCATTCAGGTGAGCACTACTATCCACTTCATTCGGCTGGACATTTGAGAGACTGCGAGCTTAGCCTCGTTCTATCTTACATTCAGTCACCTTGAAAACATGCTGACCATCCGCGCAGGCTCGAGAAGAACTTCACCCTCTATCCACAGTTCATGTTCCATCTTCGTCGGTCACAGTTCCTACAAGTCTTCAACAACTCTCCCGATGAAACGGCTTTCTACCGACACGTAATGAACCACGAGGACGTCAGCAACTCTCTTATCATGATCCAACCAACGTTAGACAGCTATGGTTTCGACCACGAAGGCGGACAGCCCGTGCTCCTTGACTCCAGCTCGATCCAGTCCGAGACTGTCCTGTTACTCGACACCTTCTTCCACATTCTCATTTTCCACGGCGAGACTATGGCTGAATGGCGTAAGGCAGGGTACCAAGAGCAAGAGGGTTATGAGAACTTCAGGGAACTCTTGGAGGCGCCAAAGGAGGACGCCAAGGAGTTGATTCAAGACCGGTTCCCGCTCCCTCGATTCATTGTCTGTGACGCTGGTGGCTCACAGGCCCGTTTCTTGCTCAGCAAGCTTAACCCATCGACAACACACACTTCTGGCACCTATGGAGGCGTTGCGCAGACAGCGCAGACAATCTTCACTGACGATGTCAGCCTGCAAACCTTTATGGATCACCTAATGAAGCTTGCAGTGTCGGGTACCGGTTGAGGGAACAACGCCTTTTAGAATAGTTCAACAAGCGAAGGCAGCGATCGAAGGCAGTACACTTGTGGTATCTTATGTTACATCATTAGCGAAGAAATGAAATCCTTGAAAGTCTATGATCCTTTGCATTCTAGCTAGAAACATTTTATTTTATTATAGGCTGCTTGGAGTCACAAGACGTCAAAGATAAAGGAGCGATGATTGGATCATTGAATTTGATACCAGCATACCACGCTTTCATCCTTTGCTCAACACGTAGCGCATCAGAATTGCTGTCATTAAAACGCGAAATGTGTGTGATAAAAGGCAGCCGTTGAAAATGTGCATGTGAAAAACCAAGACCCACTGTCCCAATCAATCATGTCTAAGGATCCAAAGGTCTTGTAATGAGGCTTGCAATCTACGCAGACAGCTTACTCAAGACGAGACCTACTCAAGCTTTTGCCTTTCTGGCTTTTCTAGGCTTTGTAGCATCAGCAGCAGCCGCAGTCTTCTTCTTATCCTCGGCAATAGTTTCCGGTATGGGGAATGTATCCTTTTCAATTCTCTTGTTCTTGCAGGTAAGACGGCCTCTCGATTGTACAGTGCTACCGATATATCTTCAGATATCCGTATTCGAGGATCGGTAGCATAAAGCACCGTCTCGTATGTAGAGCGACCGGACCGATGAAGGAGGCAGCGTTTGTATGATGAAAAGGTCTCGAGGATTTAGTTAGTAATCGTGCAAGAAGGGTTGGTGAAAATTTACAGTGGTGGTGTTACCCCAATGGACATAGCAAGTGCATCTCTAGAACCTAACTTTGTTCAGAGAATGCGTTACTGGGTGGTGGTAGTGGTGGTGGTCATCAAGCGGAGATGCAAGAGTCCGACTTCGTCACTCTTTCCATAAGACACAATGGGAAATATGCAGGCCGAAAGGCTGGCACTAAGCCAATAGTATGACGTTATTTAGAATAAGAGACTCATATTGCACTAATCCGGTAATGGGGCGTGCGTGAAGAGTCAGTAGTTGAGAAGGTCTTTTGACACCTTCGTCTTTGGGATACGATGGTATTCTCGCCATGATGGATAACTAGTTCTAACAAAACGAGCGAGAGAACGCAACCTAATATAAGGGCCTCGGCTATTGCGCGGGCAACTTGATATGGATGATGAGACTCGATAGTTCTACAGTCTTCTATTTGACATTACCTCTTAGAGAAGACGAGCTCGGTAACGTCTTTCTTGAAGGTGTCATCGCGCTGCGCATCATTGATAATAGATTCGTGCGTAGAAAATTATTTTATCAACCTGCTTGAGCTCAACGTTGTTCCATTTGTGTCCCTTGGGGGGTTGGGGGCGAAGTGTACATGAGTCGCAGCTGAGTCCTGGGATATCATGTCGAAATAGAACCTCAAGCATTAGAAACAGCGGTCGTACAGACGTTTCCCGATCATGGGTTAGTATCGGGATACTATTTCCATGCCGTCTGTTAGGAATGATTTGTCATCGAAGAAGGTCCCACCCATGATACACATGCCGAGCTTTGAATACGATAACTAGATGTGGGTGTCTACTCAACTTCTTTCATGCTTGGATAGGTGGCTGTTTCTTCGTCAATGATCGATCGTATTAATATCTTGCTTACTGCATGACTATATAGCTTGACTAATAATGAAAAAGTTCAAGGGTTGAAGGATGCAAGACAGCCCCATCTACACTGCTGCCCATTACATTACTTATGACAAGGAAAGCACATGTGAAAAGAAGAGCTGACCCACGCATGCGCATGCGTGCAGACAGTGAAGGACTAAAGTATGGCGAGACTGAAGATTTCAACAACGAGGTACATCTGGCAAAGGACATGTTGGTAACCGAAGCATGGCGCAATTGCTTCGCAGACTGTGGGTAGGATAAGGCTGAACCAATTGAAGTAGAGCCTGTTTCGTTTTGCTTTTTGTCCTAGCTCGTCCTTTGCACATGGGCAATTTGGAAAGGGGTGTCCACAAAGTCGCATTGTGTGATGTAGAAAACAAAAAGCCCATACCTTCCTTTTCTTCGACGCCTCCTGATCTGGTCTGTCTGAACTGTGCCGCATAATCACTGCGTGGAACTCCCGACAGATGAGAGATTGGTGGTAATGCTACGGGAGTGATGCCCAAAACATGTATTCACGCGTTAGCCATAGTAGTTACCACCTGCCTCATGATGCGAGAACAGCTATCCGTTTGCAGCGACGCATTCCATGGACGAGAGTCATCTAGGCACATGGACTCGTCCAAATGAAAGTGGGCTCTAGCCTCTAGACCCTTATATAGCGGCCCAGAGAACAACAAACAACGCCAATATAATCGGCGGCCAAAAAGATCGTGAGTCGGTAAGCGAAATTTGATTCAAAGGACATGAACGCAGGTGGACCAAAACATCTCCTAGTGCTACGCCGGGTCGTGATGAAGAACCACGGCATATTCGCCATGTTCAATGCCTGGGGCTGAAATTACCCTTTCTGGGTTGTTTGGTCATGATAAGAGTGTGGTGTTTCAACGGCTCATGGCATGCGTGATTCGCGTAGTCTTCCACGGAAAATACGACCGCAATCGATGCTTTTTTACTCAGTTGCCTGGTTGGGAGGGAGCTTTCATGCCTTCATTACGGGAGTGAAACAGGTTGATACCTTCTCACCCATGGAATGGTTGCCATGTTCGATGGATTTGAATCTTTTTGCTCTTTTAGGAGCTACACGATACACATTCACCCAGAGAAAGGCTGCTGTCTTCAATGGATTTTGCGAAACTACTCTTTTGAGTAGCATATCAGCTGGTACCGCGTCCCGGGGTGTTGTTGCGGGAGCTTCGCTGGTGCGGATGTCTAGCGGCTGGACAGAAACATATCCACATGTTGCGCCGTCTGCTCGCTCACCCATGACATCGCGACGATAATCAATGGTTTTGTCCAACACCTTCCTCTTGCGGTAATATCGTGGACAGGTCTTCTTGGGAGCAGGTCGGCGATGTGAGTCCGGAATGCGTCATGCCGCCGTTGAACCATGGAATTGTTTACAATGGAGGCTGTAATGGTTCCTCATGCACCCGAGTTTCTCTACCGCAATCAACGTCTGGCTGGACAATTGCTGTTTGCGGCATACTCGCGCCTCTGAGAGGGTGGGAATGGTTTCGAGACGAGTCAGAGGTGAACTTGAATGTTTACTTGCCCTGTTTTGCCTCCGCGGAGTGAAAGCAGAAAAGTGGTAACTTCGGTCCGTTTTGCGACCGCAAAAAGTCCGCCGCAATCCACAGTTTTTTATCCAAACTGCCCTCTCTGGAAGTCGCCACGGCAGGTGAGGTGTGGTGGAGGATCGATATCTGAGACGGGGGCAGGATGCCGAATGCCGGTTGCCACTGTGGCGGTTGGCCGTGCTGGGTTCGCGAATGGACTGGAACGCCAACCGTCATGTTTAATTTCCATGGATTTCTGCTGGGATCAACACTTGTAATGAACTTGCCAAACCCAGCAAATTGCTCGCTCAATCAGGACAAAGGCCTGATAGTATACTGCAGTGTAAGGTGTGACTGGGCGTTTGTAAAGTCGGATTGCGCAGACTGCCCGTTGCATCCACGGTTGTACATGTGCTGTTTGGCATCCTGTATATCCTTTTCCTTCTTCTTCTTCTTCTTCTTCTTCTTCCTGCCCGGCAAGGCTCACGTGAGCGTAAAACACGACATTGGACGCGTCCAAACACGTGTGGCTTCGCATTCGGATTTTCAACCTTGGTTGCCTTTCCTGCTCTTTTGGGGCTTGACGGTAGCGTGGTGGCATAGGGGTTAGGGGGAACCAAACATGGCGGGAACGGCGAAGGACCGGCGGCGTGGGTCTACCGATGATATGTTTTTTGACAGCGTTGCTCACAGCTCTGTCACGAGCGAGTTGGACCGGAGCTTGGCCCCGTTGCGCTGATTGTTGGTTTGGGATGCCTCTCGTGGCGACTGTGGCGTTGCGAGAGCATGTGAGCAGACTGAGCCACAGAGACGTGTTAAAGAGGAGCACAGTGCGAGCAGCGCCAGGGCCGTCTTAGGCCAGCAGGGACTGGAACTGGGACTGGAACTATGCGTTTCTTCTCACCACCTCTTCCTATACGTGCACCATGAAGCGATGAGTCTCTTTTCCTCTTTCATTATTGACCCTGTCGTACGCCATGCACGTCGTTTCTCAGGTGCAGTTCCGCCTGGCGAGGACGCGAGCGTGGACGGAGCTCGGTCTCTAGCATGTGATAATCGCGACTCTGCCGCTGCTGTCCCACCGCCAGACCGTGAAACGGGTGCAGACACGGCCAGCACGCTGCAGGACGTCGACGTTGCCGATGCCGAAGAAGCAACGGGAACACGACCCACTGCCCTTATGGACCGCTTCCGGCGATATTCTTCCTTCTCGCAGCGGCCTCGCAGTGCGGTTGTTGATGAAGAGCAGAGCGATGAAACGCTGCCACCAATAGACACCCCAGTCGAAATGTCTGCGAATCCCTCGCGCTCACTCGCAGATCAATTCCGTCACCTCCATGTAGCGGCGGGAGACGACTCGACCGACTCGTCACGCCTGAACACGCCGCCGCCGACTTCTTCGCTGCACCGCACCCCCAGCACTGGCAGCCAGCATGCGGGTGCCATGTCGGAATTGCTCCCTGCAGACGATGGCATGGCCCATCTCCGCGCGCGCATCCATGAGATCAGGGCCCTGGACGTCTCAGACCATGAGCGCGCTCGCATGATCCACGGTCTGATGACGGAGAAGTACAACTTCATGCGGCCGACGTCCCCAGCAAGCTTCATATCACACGACCGCCCCTTTACGCCCACATCTGGAGAGTCGCTCTTCTCCGAGTTACCTGCTTCGTCGCCATACTCGTCTCCATCCGATGCGAATGCCCATGTTCCGTTCAACCTCCGCGAAGGTGACACGAACCCGACGTATCGGCCCCACCATCACCACCACCACGATGGTGCAGAACATGGCGAAGACGAAGACGAGGATACTGCAGAAGGGGAGCAGGCGCTGGGCTGCCAACACTACAAGCGGAACGTCAAGGTGCAGTGCTTCGAGTGCCGTCGCTGGTACACCTGTCGCCATTGTCACGATGCAGTCGAAGACCACAACCTCAACAGAAAGATGACGCAGAACATGCTATGCATGGTGTGTGGCACCCCGCAGAAGGCGGGTGATTCTTGCAACAACTGTGAAACTGAGGCCGCGTGTTACTATTGCGATATCTGCAAGTTGTGGGACAACAATAGTAAGAAGAAAATCTACCACTGCCCAGACTGCGGTATATGCCGACGAGGAGAAGGTCTGGGTAAAGACTTTTATCACTGCAAGGTGAGCACAACACATTCAACATATTTGAAACCAGGCTAATGCTATTCAGAGCTGCAATGTCTGCATCGCCATATCTCACGCAACATCGCACAAGTGCCTTCCCGCTGCTACCGAGGGCGACTGCCCAATCTGCGGCGACCACCTGTTCACCTCGTCCACTGCCGTAGTCTCAATGCCTTGTGGCCACTATCTGCACAAAGGTTGCTACAATCTCTACATGCAGGCTGCATACAAGTGCCCGATATGCAAGAAGAGCGCCGTGTGCATGGACCTGCAATGGCAGAAGTTGACCCAGGCAATCGAGGGCCAGCCCATGCCAGAGCAATTTGCACAGACCCGCGCAGTCATTCAATGCAATGATTGTTCGGCCAAATCCTCCGTCAAGTACCACTGGCTTGGAAACCAGTGTGCCACATGCGACTCGTATAATACCAATGAGCTTCGCATCCTCAATGGACCAGAGAGTGAAGAGGCTGCCAATGCAATTCTGGATGCCGACAGAGATTTAGGTTCGAGATCACCCATGAGCGTCAGTTCACCTTCTTCCCAAGCACCACTTCGTTCTCCTCGATACTATTTCCAGCCAGATGAGCCAGAAGAGACATGGCTACCAGGTCAGCTTCCTTCCTTTCCCTTTCAAATGCCGCAGTTCCCTGGAAGACCGCGCATGCCGCAGATGCCGCAAATGCCTCAGATGCCCCAGTTCCCGTCTTTACCTCAGTTTCCACCGTTGCGGAATTTTCCACAAATACCACAGTTCCCACAAATGCCGCAGATGCCACAGATGCCAGATGCTGCCCAGCAAATGCTCGAGCGGGTCCGTAGATCATTCGATACCTACCTCAACCCAACTGGGGACGTGCGAGCTGAAGATGTGCCCATCATCGATCTTGGCAATGATGACCGCACAGAACGTCCTGCTACGGATGGTACTACAGTCAGGGAGCCTTCTTTGCCACAATATGTTTTAGAACGCTTTACACAATCACTAGTGCGCTTCAGGAACGATCTAAATCCGGCCTTGTTTGAAGAAATACCAACTTTGGACCTGGCCGAGGACCGCGATCCTGACGGACTGCAATTTTGGGGCGAAGATGGTGGCCGGCTCGACCGCTACATTGCGGGCGACGAATACGACGACGATGATGAGAGCAGCAGCGACGAGGAGAGTGAACACGAGGATGACTATGATGATGAAGATGAAGAGGTAGAATTGGACAGTAAAAAACGGGGCAAGGAGTTTGACCTACCAGGTCATGTATAAGGTGGCGGGCCAACAAATGGCCGAGTTTTTGACAAACACCCGAAAAGAAGAAGAAGAAGAAGATTCCTAGATAGATACCCAAATAACAAACGTATTATTCAGCCTTGATCTATCTACATGTGCAGTCACGAATGGAGCTTGGGCTCACGTGCTATACATGGACCGTGCGTAGCGCGCTAAGTAAGCGACCACAATTCGCATCCGATTTTCGTCTGTCGCGAAATTCCGAACCACCAGCCCTCAACTCGCATCTTCAACGCCGACTAACCCAGCAGCGAGAACCTCTGTCAGTACGTATCGCATTTCCGATTCCATGGATAGCAAGGTTATTTTCTTCAATAGCGTACCGAAGCTGTTGCGACAAAGATCTGGACACGAGAACATTTGCTAACATGGCGTCCTTGTAGAAAATGGCCCCAGCTACAAAGTCCGCCGGCAAGAAGTCTGCCGGAAAGACCGGCCGCAGCGCCATCGCCGATGTCGTCGCCCGCGAATACACCATCCACCTACACAAGCGCGTATGTTGAATCAGTTTTGTGAAGTCCAAAGATGGTCGGCAGAACCTTGGAGGAGTGCTCAATCAAGCCAATTGTTGATTACATCGGCTTGAGCACTCATCCTTGGCTATGCAGGCATCGGGCGGAAGACTGAAGAAACACACAAGGCTAATACATTGGGGATACAGGTCCACGGTGTCAGCTTCAAGAAGAGGGCCCCCAGGGCTGTCAGGGAGATCCGCGCTTTCGCCAAGCAGGCTATGGTATGTGGAAAGCAGGAATAGCAAATTTACAGATTCGCAATTCGGGTGAACGTTGGCTAACTTATCCATCACAGGGCACCAACGATGTCCGTCTAGACCCCCAGCTTAACAAGAAGGTCTGGGAGTCTGGTATCAAGGGCGTTCCTTTCCGTCTCCGTGTCCGCATTTCGCGTAAGCGTAACGACGAGGAGGGCGCCAAGGAGAAGCTGTACTCTTACGTCCAGGCCGTCAACGTCAAGGACCCCAAGGGTCTCCACACCCAGGTCGTCGAGGACGCTTAGATGGGATTGAGGAATGTCGA
>Ga0265798_10009138_pt1 | contig 12470 bp, 16 predicted proteins | sample P3T30metagenome_FD_192430 | JGI IMG/M metagenome (GOLD analysis project Ga0265798, IMG submission 192430) | Plant litter microbial communities from East Loma Ridge, Irvine, California - P3 T30 | ecosystem: Environmental > Terrestrial > Plant litter > Unclassified | place: USA: California...
TGTATTCCACTCAGGCGAGGTGGTTCTCGGGTCAAAGTCAGGGGTATAGGAAAGAAGCGAGTTTGGGGATTGTTTGGGCAAACGCGATCAATACGAGGGTAATGATGTCTAGGACACTAAGGCGGAAGAGGATAGCTCTAGAGAGTCTAAGCGTTGTGGCTAATAAGCGAGCTCGACGAGATGGATTATCTGGAAATGGTCATGGGTTACCTAACGAAATGAGTGGACCCGAAGACGGAACGTTTGGAATCGAACTCGACTCGGACGCTCCTACTCTCATTCGTCGATTTCACCTAGTCTTTTCCCCATTCGCCCCAGCCTCCACTACAGACTATATCATAGCCCCCTCCGGCATACACTCCATCTCAGGCTCTAGAAGATTACTAGACCTAGCTTCTATCCTCCGTAAACGCAAAGTCATGGAAGCAATCAGGGCGGAGATGGATGATTCGGGAGTTGGTTTAAAGGGAAAGGAGGATGATAATGGGAATGGGGATGGAGAAGATGAGTACGGGCTGGATGATAGTTTGGACGATATTCCTGCTGAGATTTGGGAGGGGAAGTTTGGTGACCAGAGAGCAGAGGCTGAAGCTGTTGGCGTTGTCGGAGATGGCATTTAGGGTTTGATCAACTGTTGTAGGCAGCATTCGTTGTACATGTCAACACCGCGGATCTGTATCAACAATCAGTTTCACCTGATCCGCAAGAGTGGACAGTAGGTTATGATAATTTGAGGAGTTGAGCGGGCTCGGACTGCGATGATGCTTTTTCCTCTTTGCCAGATCAACGGACTTATTGACCCAGGCATCAAGGGATCAACACTATGGCAGAAAGTGGTCAATGAGGAAGATTTACGGGATGATGCGTACACTAAATGCTCAGCTTGCATATCTTCAGGGGAGGTCAGTCTCTCCTTGATTTCATTTTGATGCATTTCTACCCTTCTAGCCATTTATACCAGCCTCCTATCGCCCAACATCTCCTTAGCCATCCCCTTAACCTCACTCTTACTAGGTCCCTCCCTCAACGAATCCTTAATCTTGCCCCACTCTTCCCTCATGCCCTCTCCAAAGTCCTTGACCTCGTGCAGATCCTTTCTAGTAGGATCCGATACATCAGGACTGATCCTGCCTGGTAATCTATCCATGCCTACTCCTCCTTCTAAAGCACCCATATCCCTACCTACTTTGCCCTTTTGGATATCCGATGCCGATCCTTTCATTTCGTTCCCTAGACTAGCTGCTAGATCTCGGGTGGCTGCGACTACTGACCCGCCTAGAGCGAGAAAATCGGTTTGACGGACGGTAGAGGTTGCTGAGGTGATAGCGTGGTTCCAACGTTGAGCGAGGAGTGTGGAGAATGGTACAGGGGCATTACGGGGTGGACCAATAAGGGATGATGGTGCTGGAGGAGTTGTAGGGTCGAACGAGCTGTCTAATAGCCGGGAAGAGTGATGTAGCCTGAGTTGGGATTAGCTAGTTTTACACGTACGGTATTTGAAGACGACTTACTGATGCTGAATATCGGCAGTCTCTCGATGTAGTGATGTAGACAGAGTGTAGTAGACCATTGCTGAGGCCAATACACCTGATCCTGTACCAAGAACGAAGCCAGCCATGGTGTATTGAAATCTACCGAAGAAGGAGGATGAAAGACGAGTAATAGGTCGTTAAGGTTAGATTGCGGTAATGCGAGCGGAGTTAGCTGTCTTTAACTGTGAATCATACATCATTTCGGTCCACTCGTTCATGCCTCGAGTAGTCTTATTCAAGACCGAGAGTGAAGTGAATGGCTACGATGCGTATATTCAAACATTTGCTCAAGCTGGATTCGAGGTTCGGTACATACCCGTTCTGCAGGAGGAATTTCACATCGATGAGTTAAGCCAATTCATTTCGGACAAGAACGCGGATTGGGCTGGGGTGGTCATCACCAGTAAGCGTGGAGCTGAGGGATGGGTCCAGGCTGCTCAGAGATGTGATGGTGCTCTGTCTTCCACCAGTGAGTATTCATAAGCTGTAGCTGAGAAAGACTCTGACCAACAGACTGGAAAGATGCGCAGCTCTACGCCGTCGGCTCGACTTCCCTTGACTACCTCACCGACAGTAATTCATCTCTCCCAAATGGACGTCGACTGGATACTACCCGAGCAATCCAAGCGAAATCGGCATCTGCACTACTTCCCCTGATTCTGCAGTCTCCTTCCACCTACACCCGCCCCCTGCTCATCATACGAGGTGACAAGTCGACCAATGAGCTTCAGCAGGGTCTGAAGAATGCTCAGCGGGAATATATCGAGACGATAGTATATTCCACTACCTGTCGGCCATCTCTCAAGAAAGACGTCTCAGCAGTACTCAGGTCTATCGGGGATAATGAGGAGGAAACTTGGCTAGCGTTCTTCTCGCCGTCGTCAGCTGAGATGGCGCTCGATCACTTGCCATCCTCGACAGAGTCGCCATTGGGTGGTCCATCTGGAAGGGTAAAGATCGCTGCGATAGGAGAAACGACCACACAGTTCCTAGTGCAGTATGGATTAGAGGTTCAGGCGGTGGCTAAAGAACCCACTGCTGAAGGCTTGGTCAACGCCATACGGGCATGCAGGGAAGGTACGCGTCAGGAAGCAAGAGTGTAGGCGCAAAGCGCGATATGTCCAAGCGGTATGTCTCCACTCCAACTTTGGCTATCATCGCATCTTTGGCCGAGGTACGCATCACTATCAACGTCATTTCCGTGGTCTCTTCTCTACCCCTATGCGGCTAATGTGATAGACCGCCTCGATTCCATCAATCGACACCCTCAATGAAATATCTTGTCTGCAACCGACTACTTGTCGCTGCCTCGGCATGAGACGCACTCTATACTCGGTGGTGAAAATCAGAATATCGGCTGCCTCTACGAGTTGACGAGTTGCGTCCAACAGATGGCCACACGCCTTCACCGCAAGAGCATAGTTGGTATGGCGGCATTAGAGCCCGACAGTAGGATTTCTCCCCGGGTGTTTTCTCCCTAGGTTTTCAGCCCGGGGAGAAAACCCGGGGAGAACACCATGCTGCATGCACGATCTTATAGCCTACCATATATGCACACTGGCGACCTGTGAGATCAGCTGCCGACGTCTACACCTTTGCCTCCAGGTCCCTTTGCCACACTCATAAGCCAGGCACAAACTGATCGTCTTCGGCTTGTTCCGAACCGGACCACATGCCAATGGTCTATATAGGGTACACCGCTGCTACTCTCCTATATACAGCTATAGTAAGGCCAAGATAGGGTTCCAGGTCACATCCAACATTGTCAGGTGGACGCTCGCGACTCATCACACCAAGTCATCCTGCATTCGACCTCCGGTCCCTGCCCAACACCGTCGCACCTCCACTTTCGACATGGCTTCTACCTCTCTGCCCGACAGGCTGTCGAGCTTGCGACAGCTCATGGAACAGCACAACCTACAGGCATAGTAAGTCTTTTCGACAATTTTCCTTGAAAAGAGTTGACAATTAGTGTCGTACCCTCAGAAGATGCTCGTGAGTGCCTCGGATATGCCGGTCGTAGTAGCTGACGACAGACTCGTCTGAATACCTTGCACCATGCGATGCTCGGAGAGAGTTCATCACCGGCTTCACCGGCTCGGCAGGTCTTGCAGTGATCACTCGAGATGACGCAAGATGTTGGACAGATGGACGATACTTCCTGCAAGCTGGAAAGGAGCTGGGTCCAGGGTGGTCATTGATGAAAGCTGGTTTACCGGAGACTCCAACTTGGTCAAAATGGTTATCGACTGTATGTATCCCCCTCTCCCGTATTGACTGACTATATACTGATAGAAAGGACGTTGCTCGAGGCTCCAGAGTTGGTATTGACGCCGCCATAGTGTCTTTTGCGGAATCACAGAACCTCAATTCATTATTTGAAAAAGCGAACCGAGAAGTGACGCTTGTACCTGTCAAAGAGAACTTGGTCGATAAGGTTTGGTCCGGTCAGCCTTCTCGACCTTCCAACCCTATCTTTCGACTCGATGAAAAGTATACTGGAGCAAGTGTGTCTTCAAAGATACGTCGCTTGAGGGAACAGATGGCCAAGAGTGGATCACCTGGTACGGTCGTTAGTCAGCTGGATGAAGTCGCTTGGCTCCTTAATTTGAGAGGTAGTGATATACCCTACAATCCTGTGAGTGGATCAAGCTTCAAGTTAGTTCCACCTGACACCACAGGTCTTCTTCGCCTATGCCATCCTGACTATGAACGAATGCGCCCTCTTCACGAACGCTGGCTCTATTGACGATACCGCCAAGAGCCACCTACAGACCGGAGGAGTAACGGTGCTCCCTTATGACGAGATCTGGAGCTATCTATCGACCTGGGGTCAACAGCTCAACAAAGCTCGCGAAACGAGCGATCCTCCCTCAGAAGTGAAGCAAACAGAAACCAAGGATGGAGAAAAGAAGAACGCGGCTCCGACTTACAAGGCCTCGATATCTGGCAAGACCAGCTGGGCAGTAGCTGAGGCTCTCGGCAAGGTCAGTTGCATCGTACTCAGTCTACTGTGTCAAGGCTGACGATAAGGACAACGTCGAAGTGGGACGATCACTAGTTGAGGATATGAAGGCTCAGAAGAATGCTGTCAGTTCCAATGTCCGTCGAGTCACTCGTGCTGACAACACAGTCCGAGATGGAAGGTTTCAGGCAATGTCATATCAGAGATGGAGCAGCTCTTGTCCGCTACTTTGCCTGGCTCGAGGAGGTCCTCAAGAAGGGGGAGAAGTGGACAGAGTACGATGCAGGCGAAGAGTTGGAGAAGTTCAGAAAGTACGCTATTCACTGATCACCCGTTCAGAGCTGATAGAAAGGGAGATGCTCGGTTTCAAAGGGTTATCATTTGACACTATATCATCGACAGGACCAAATGCAGGTAAGTCTTGAGGCTTGCTATCACTCATGTAAAGCTGTGATCCACTACAAGGCACCTGAAGAGGGATCGTCTATTATCGACATCAACCAGGTCTATCTTTGTGATTCTGGGGCGCAGTACCTCGATGGTGAGTGCTCCTAGACGGCCTTCTGTCAGTTGCTGATTAGCAGGAACCACTGATACTACGCGAACATTGGTATGTCGCTGCGTTATGACGGGACTTGGCTGATCTTGACAGCATTTCGGTCAGCCCACCGAGGAGGAGAAGAGGGCATTCACCAGGGTTCTCCAAGGGCATATCGGTATGTATGAGTTTAAGAAATCTGACGAGATACTGATCATCTAGCTATTGATACTGCAGTGTTCCCGCAGGGTACAACAGGTAAGCTCTTAGCGTTGTCAATGACGAGCCGCTGAATGGCAGGATACATACTCGATCCTCTAGCGCGTCAATTCCTATGGGCCGACGGGCTTGACTACAGACATAGCACAGGTCACGGAGTAGGATCCTTCTTAAACGTACACGAAGGACCGCAAGGAATCGGGCCAAAGCCTCATTACAACGACACTGCATTACAAGCTGGACACGTCCTCTCCAACGAGCCAGGATACTATGCAGACGGGAAATTCGGTATTCGAATCGAAAATGTCATGGGTGTAAAGCTTTCCGAGACGAGGAACAACTTTGGTAACAAAGGCTACCTCGAGTTTGAACATTTCACAATGGTCAGTTATCTTCCAGCCAGACGATGGGCCATGCAGAGCTGATCGACAGGCGCCAATACAGGTCAAATTGGTCGATCTCAGCTTATTATCGCCCAAGGAGCACCGTTGGTTGACCGACTATAACCAGGAAGTCGAGGAGAAATTGACACCGCTGCTACAACGACTGGGGGATGAGAGAGCGATCAAGTGGCTCCAGAGCGAGTGCAAGCCACTTGAGATGGTTCAGTAGTACCTATCATCGTCAGATGTCGCGCCGCGCCTTACATATGCCATAATGATATGCGTCGGCAGATCTATGCATCAATCTTGCTTATACTGTCTGCCTCCGTACTCTGAAGCCTTTCCTTTATGCGCTCTTCATAGTCCTCGGGGACTGCCGCTCCCCCTCTGTCCAGCTCCTCTGCGCTGACGCTCAAACCACCTCCAAAGCTGATCACAGCAACCAGCAGCCCCAATACCACCGAGAACCTCCAGACCCCTCCTTCCGCCTTCAATCCCTCAAATTCGGAGCTCGGAGGTGGTTTACGACCAGTTGATGTCCTCCCAAATGGTCCAGCTCCAGGATGCCCAGTAGGTTCGGCTCGAGGATAAGCATGTGGACGTGCGAATGGGTTATATGGTTCATTTGGCGATCTACCTGAAGGCGGTGGTCTTGTACGCCCCCACGCTCGATGAGGTCCTTGACCTGTTGGGCGAGATCCTGGCGAATGAGGTGAATAGAAGCCAGATGGACCGGACGGTCTGGATGTTTGGGAATTATCGTATACTCGCCTGAGGGTTAGTTGGTCTTGTGACTAGCTAATGAATGGTGACATACCTCCTGCCGTCGTCTCCTAATGTATGATACGCATCGTTAATCTCTAGAAATCTATCTTTATCCCCTCCAGGCGCATCAGGGTGATGTTTCTTCGACAACTACTCGTCAGCAGTGGTCTAGGTCAAATGAGTAGACTCACCTCGTAAAATCTAGCTTTTACTTGCTGTTTCGTTGCATTCTTTTGCAATGATAAAGCCTCATAGTGGCTTTTGACTTTGGCCAGACGAGGTGGGGTAGTATGTAAAGTCCGCCCGATGCACTTTGGAGAGCAGGGTAGCCTGGGTCGTGGAGCGGATGACAGTGTCGATCGCGACGATGAAGCCACCGCTGATGAGGTCCCGAAGCTGACCAACTGGAATGGTATGCGGTAGTCTGGTAAATGTCGCATTTCTGGCCTGGCAATTGGCCGTTTGCAAGCGGCCTAAAGACGATTTTGAGTGGGATGCAAGAAAGGCAGAGGTAGACAGCTCACAGAATACGGCAATCTGATTACTAGATCTATGACGATCGCCTCCACCACTGGTCAAGATATTTGAATACTTGCTTCATGTATATATGCGCATACGTAAAGTAGTTATCTTCTAAGTGGATTCGCACCCTACATGGGTCATGAACACTATATACAAGTCTAGATATATCCATAAACAGATCTCTTCTCCTTATGCTTATTTCTCATATGCTATGATGAGCTGATCCCGATTTTCATTCTTTCTTCTCGTCTTCCTTCGGCTGAGCCGGGATTTCGCTATTAATACCATCGGTGGCTTTGGGTGGAGCGGGTAATTCCGGAGTCATTGGTCGTTCTGATTCGACTGGTGCATCTACTTCCATCGCAGAGCTTTCTGGCTCAGTGGCAGCGGAAACAGGGGCAGCGGTTTCGGTGCTGGTCGGTTCAGCAGCGGTGGACTCAATAGTGGCGGTACCGGCAGCAGACTGGGCAGGTTCCACAGGGGCAGATTCGGCGACTGCGGCTGGAGCGGCGGCGGGGGTCTCGGTCGTTTGTACAGTCGGTTCGGCATCCGCCATGGTCACATCCTCGGTGCCGGCAGCATCCGCAGTGGGCGCAGCTGGTGGGGAAGGTGCCTTCGCCTCTTCGAGAGCGACTGGTGCTGACGCAACAGGGGCAGTCTCGGATGTGGTAGACTCCATAGTCGAATCGGTATTCTTCTCGGTAGCTTCCTGAGCTGCCCCGTCTCCTGTAGCTTCCGCATTCTTAGGCTCAGCGCCCTTGAAGTAACCATCTCCATTATTAGCGCTGTTGGTGCGAGGAGCTGGACTGTCGACAGTAGGTGTGTTGATGACTTCGAGAACAACCCTGGTAGCTGGAGAGCCGGTGGCACTCTTGGACTTCTTTACGGATTGTAGCGCATCTAGCTTGGGAGAAGCGGGTCGCTTTGATCCTGCTGATGGCGATGCTGATGGAGAAGCAGAGTTCGACGGTCGATCACCATGTAGAGTCATCAATGCGTCGACAGCCCCGGCACCATCGTCATAGTCTGTTCTGTCAGCTCAAGCATATAGTCGAGCTCAAAATACTCACCCTCATCAATGGATCGGTTCGGAGCTGCGCCGTTACTTTCGCTGTTACCGTTGGAGAGCTTCTTGCTCGGGGGTTTACCGCTTTCATCCCTAGCCTTCTTCGATGCTGACCTAGACTCGTCTTCCTTCTGCTTCCTTTTGGTAGAAGCCCGACTAGCAGCTGATGGAGCAGGCGAATGGACTCGTGGATCTTCTCGGACAAGGGATGGGCCCCTGGCGTCCATTGGATCATTCTGTCGAGGATCGTACCGGGGGTCAGTGGGGTATTGCGAAGCAGGGGGACCTGGTGGAGCCTCGCCATATCGAGGGTAATCTCGAGGATCAGAAGGTAGTCGAGGAGATTGATAATGACCACCTTGTCGGTACTCGGGAAGTCTGGGAGAAGGTCCACGGGGATCAGGTCCAGCAGGAGCTCGAGCTCGGTCTCTCCTCTCCCATTCGTCTCGCTCCCTCTCTCTTTGACCATGCGCAGGGTAAGAAGGGTATTCGGATCGACGTCGAGGCGAAGGCGGAGCATCGATGGGCCTTCTGCCCAAAGGATCACGTTGACTGCCATTGTGCATCTGTGCATCTCTCTGACTTCGGGGGTCCGATTGACCGACTTCGATGGGTGCAAGCGGTGCGTGTCGAGACATTGAGCCTCGGGACTCGTCGGCGAGTTGAAGTGGAGGAGGTGCGGCGCCTCCACGGAAAGTAGCAGGGGAGTGTCCTCGAGCATCGCCACCAGGTGGAGGAGGTAGATCTCGACCAGGAGGACCAGGAGCAATATGACCATCCATTCGACCGTCAAGCTGTCCGGGACCACGGCCGGGAGATTGGTGGGGCGATCCACCATAGGCTCCGTTACCAGGTGCAGTAGAGTACTGCGATGGATGAACATCAATTGGTTGAGGTGGTGGAGGCAGGGGTTGATCGGTTCGAGTACCTCGGAGGATCTGTAGACGTTGTTTGATGCTTTCCTTGGCAGGGTCGAGCTCGAATGCTCGTTCATACGCGTCGATAGCATCTCCAACTTGATTGTTGCAAGACTCGTACAAACTTCCCAAATTGAACCAAACCTCACTGATGTAGGAGTTCAATCGGATAGCTCGAGAGTAGGCATCAAGAGCATCTCGGTACTGGTTGATTTGGTAGTACAGAACACCGATCGAGCACCAGAACGTAGGGTTGCGGCCATCTCGGTAGACAGCTTGCTGGTATGCCTCGTAAGCTTTGTTGTATCGCTGAGCGGCCATGTAAGCCCGTCCAAGGAGGTACCAGCTCTGTGCGTCGTTGGCATCTGATGTCAATATATGTACTTGGACCTGCAGCGGGATGACTTACCGGTCTCAAGACTCTTGGTCAAGTACGTAACCGCCTTTTCTTGGTCGGCGAAAGGAGCTCCTGGCTGATGGTGCAACCAACCGAGCTGCTGTAGTACTTTGGCATGATCGGGTTGATGTTCAAGAACCCGACTATACGCATCACGAGCGTCCTCAAACTGAATCATCAGAAACATTTTCCACTTTCCCAGGTATTCAACTCACCTTTCCATCCTGCTCGTAGACGTGTCCGAGTTGGAACCAGATATCCCATGAAGTAAGAGGTCGAGGGGGATTGTCGAGAATATATTTGAAGCACTGGTTGATTAGCTCAATTCCGCAAATTCAACGCACGTCTAGACTGTTTGTGTATTTTCGCTGCTGTTTGTAGATGATACCCAGTCTGAAATAGATTTCGTTGGCTTTCTCAAAATCTGGACGTCAGCTGCAGTATCGATTCGAAGGGAAATGACTTACTGGGCTCCATCCGGAGGACACTTGAGAATGCCTCCTCTGCGTGTTCGAATGATCCATATCGGTCGTATAGTATACCGATACCATACCACAACTTTGGCTCTTGCTGAAATATCAGCCTATGAATGCCCAAAGAGACGAAGTAATTACCTTTGGGTTTGGGAGATGATAAAGCGCTTGCTGGTAAGCGGTGTATGCTTTTGGGAGATCATCCTTCATCAATAGACAATGTCCTGAGTTTCGTCAGCACCACACACGGCATCGGAAGAGCGAATCGCTCACCCATTGATCCCCAGACCTCTCCGTTATCTTGCTTGATGTTCAAAATTCGCTGAAAGTATTCGATCGCTTTATCGAAATCATCCCTGCTCCTCGCAATCGAAGCGACGGCGTTTAGAGCTAGGACCGAGTTGGGATTGTGTTTGAGCGCAGTCTCGAAAGCTCTCAACGCTTTATCCTGATCCTGCACCTGCTCTGCTACCGCACCTGCGGCGTAAGTAAGGGTAGTGACTTCATATTTGGCGCACTTACCAATTAACATCCAGGTGTTCTCATTCGCATTTGCGAGCTGAGCTAGCGTCTTCTCCATATTCTCCTTGCCTATTCTCGCTGCTGCACTCATCTGAGGTGCGTGCGTCGCGTGACTGTGGCCGTGCCCGTTCGACATATGCGGCATGGGTTCGGGTGGTCCAGACATTGGCATGTTTTGTGGAGCGGCCATCATTCCTGGAGGAGGCGGTCCATTCGAGACATGACGAGAAGTAGGATGATAATTAGAAGGTGGGTAGGCGGGGCCAGGGTAGTTGTGGGGTAGTTGTGAATGGTGTCGATGCGACATCTTGGGCAATTCGATAGCAGATGGTCCTTTTCGATGTCCGTGTCCGTTCTGAGATGTTAGTTGAGACACACTGAGCCGCCTAGGAGCCAGAACGAGTTCAGAAGACATGGTGGGATGTGTCACGATTGATGAGTGGTACGCTCCATCCATTTGCCTGTTGGTCCCGCAACTCCGCCTTCACCCGGTAATCCTTTGTCACACGAGCCTTTGACGGTATAATTGCCTTTGATGGGAGGTGATAAGGATGCGCACGGAGAGATGAAAGGAAATGTGATAGATCTGTACTCACCTGTGGTATAAACGATAAAGATGTAAATTCTGTCGAGAGATGGTGATCGGGTCGAGGGGCGTGAGAAGATGATTCGATCGAAGGATGTAGCCTCGTGTAGTGAACCTGGTCGTCGAGATGATGATGATGGTGCTGCGGCGGCGCTAATCCGTTTTCCGTTTTAATTATCTCAGGGGCACGAGACAATCAAGTTGCTATTCGGACGTCCGAAGCTGTGTTGTCCGAGGAGGCGCGAGGAAGGTTGTTTCAGGTAGAGAGGGATGGTGTGGATGGCGTAGCCTAAAGGAGGGTCTTGAGTCAGCACAATAGCTTTCATTCACATTGATCGGGAATTATGTGAAACTCTTGTCGTCGAAGCGAAAGGACGGTGTGTAGTGAAGGAGAGGAACCTTAGCAGGTGAAAGTGGGGTAAGGTGTGTTTATAGGGTTGATCAAAGGGCGTCAAAGGACAATTGAGCAAAGGATGTTGGGAAGAAGGAGAGCGAGAAGCGGCATGCTATGACAACAAGAAATAGGAACCGGCCTAATTGATCGACGCGGACCTGACGTATTGTCCCACAAAGGTGAGACTCGCCCTTTTGTGCATTTCGCGTGAAGAAGCAATGGTCACGACGTGTACGTAGCTCTGGAGAGGGGATAGTGGAAGAACGCAACTTACCTATGTTGACAAGCCGAGGATGAAGTAGTCAATGATAGGATTAGGTGAGATGTTTCGATGCCGAGATTCCAGTCGAAGTCCGTTCCTGGCAGTGCGCTTGCGGTCCGAGCGGGATGGTCGGATCTCGACTTCGGTCAGAAGTATCGGTGACGAATGATAAGTGAGATGTATGAACGGTGTGATGGGTAGCGCGGTGAATGTGTTGATGACAAGTCGCAGTTATTTGGTCTGGGGTTCCTCGGTATTCTATCACAGCTAGGTGATCGGTCGGTAGCTCGTATCGGGTCTCCAGCGACCCAAAAAAGGAGTGTGTTGTTAACTAGGACCCTGACTACGCCATACCGGATCTCTCTCTGCAATTGCCCATTCTCGCGCTAGTCAGCTTCTACGCGTCAAGTCAGGTCCCGCAAACAGAGCTTAATTTCCACGACGAAAGCTCCGACCCACGCACTCCCTGTTACCGTTCCTTGTCCAGAAAAACACCTCACCGTTAAGCGTATTTTTAACGCCCCGCCCCTGGAAGTCACGGGGAATCTGTGGCTGGGAACGTTGCTTCCGAGTCCGGCCAACTTTGCGTCATCACGAGTGATCTACGTGGCACTTGACAGCATACTGATTATCAGCCAAATCCATGCATCAACGGGGCTGATACGACGGATTTGACGGATTCATCGATATGCTCTACAGTCATTCCGGCCGTGTGTGAGATGCATGAGCGGCAGGCTCACCGGGCAAGCACCCTGCCGTAAACTTGAGTTGCGTGTATATGTGTGTGTGTGCTTAAGTTCGAGTGTGACGACCGTGCCTGTGTGTATGTCTTTGTGCTTATCGCATAAATCGCTCCGCCAGACGCTCTCATCCCCCTGAAATACAATAAACAGTAAGCTGGATTCATTAATAGAAAAAAGGATTGAGCG